>Ga0310810_10002474_pt1 | contig 19869 bp, 18 predicted proteins | sample NCmetagenome_FD_207641 | JGI IMG/M metagenome (GOLD analysis project Ga0310810, IMG submission 207641) | Soil microbial communities from experimental microcosm in Duke University, North Carolina, United States - NC | ecosystem: Engineered > Artificial ecosystem > Soil microcosm > Unclassified ...
AAGCCGAGGATCTGCTCGTCTCCATCGAAGAGCAGGTTTTCCGCCGGCGGTTCGGCGAAGTGATTCGCCTCGAGGTGGAGGACGGCACACCGGAACAGGTGCGGTCCCTCTTGCTCGAGGAGCTGCGTGATGATCGCTTGCCGCCGAGTGCGTCACTCACCGAGCGCGACGTGTACGAGGTGGGCCGTCTCCTCGAGCTCGGCCAGCTCATGGATCTGGCCACCCTCGACATTCCTGACTTGCGCGATCCGCCGTTGATCCCGGTGACGCCGCGGCCGTTCCGTGAATCGAACGGCGCGGTGTTCGACGCGTTCCGTCAGCACAGCGTGCTTGTGCACCATCCGTTCGAGAGCTTCGCGACCACGGTGGAGCATTTTCTCCAGCGCGCCGCCGAAGACCCCGACGTGCTGGCGATCAAGATGACGCTGTACCGCACGTCGGGCGACACGCCGATCGTGCGCGCGCTGATCGACGCCGCCGAACGCGGCAAGCAGGTGGCGGTGCTGGTGGAGCTCAAGGCGCGCTTCGACGAAGCAAACAACATCGAGTGGGCGCGACAGCTGGAAAGTGCCGGCGTGCACGTGGCGTACGGTCTCGTCGGACTCAAGACGCACGCCAAGATTGCGTTAGTCGTTAGGCGGGAAGCCGACGGCATCCGCCGGTACGTGCACGTCGGCACGGGCAACTACAACTCGCGCACGGCACGGCTGTACACCGACCTCGGATTCTTCACGACCGATCCGCGCATCGGCGCGGACATGACCGACCTGTTCAACGTGCTGACGGGTTTCTCGCGCCAGCAGACGTTCCGGTCGTTGATCGTCGCGCCTTACGGAATTCGCGAGCGGTTCCTGGAGTTGATCGCGCGCGAGGCCGAGCACGCCCGCGCCGGTCGGCCGGCCCGCATCGTCGCCAAGATGAACGCGCTCACGGATGCGGAAATCATCGCGGCGCTGTACCGCGCGTCGCGCGCCGGCGTCGACATCGACCTGATCGTGCGCGGTATTTGCTGTCTGCGTCCAGGGCTGCCCGATGTGAGCGAGCGGATCCGCGTAATCAGCATCGTCGGGCGTTTCCTCGAGCACTCGCGTGCGTGGAATTTCCTGAACGGCGGCGCCGAGGAGTTCTACATTGGCTCGGCGGACTGGATGTCGCGCAATTTCGACGGCCGCGTGGAAGCGATCGTACCCATCGACGACCCGGCGCTGCACACATCGCTGCGCACGTTGCTCGCGACGCTGCTCGCCGACAATCGCCAGGCGTGGGAGCTCGGCGCCGACGGCAACTATCGGCAACGGCATCCAGCACCTGGCGAGCCGGAGCACGGATCGCACCGGCTGTTCTTGATGGACCCGTGGGGCGCCGCGGCGCCCGTGCATACCACGCCGGCCCCCGTGCTCGAGGACGCGACGCCTAACGACGAAGCCGACGACGAGCTGTCAGCCGCGGACGATGTGGACGGGCACTCCCGTCACGCGTTCAAGAAGCGCCCGCTTCCGCGTCGCACCCCACAGTTCGAGTCGTAACGGCTGTCCCGCCACGCGCGGGAAGGCCGTGATGCGGATCCCCGTGCGCGACCAACGCACGCGCACGCGGTCCACCGCACCCGTGTGTCCGCGGTCCAACCCGTCGGCCACGCGCAGCACGGCAGCGAGCCGCCGCACCTGGCGCCGCAGTGTGCGATCGAGTGCCGACAGCGTCTCGTGCGACCTCCGCGGCGGCGCGCCGCGGTGATATCGCGCGACGTTGGCGATCACGAGCTGCTCCGCCGGCGACAGGCCGAGCAGCTCGGCGTGCGCGATGAGATAGAACGAGTGCTTGTGGTGTTTGTCGTAGCTGATGTAGTAGCCGATGTCGTGGAGGCGCGCCGCGGCGGCGAGGACATCGCGCTCGCCCGGCTCGCAGCCCAGACGCTCGCGGAGCGCGTCGAACAGCTGTAAGGCGAGGCGCTGCACCTGTACGGCGTGGCGGTCTTCGACACTGCACGCTTCGGCGAGACGCTCGATCGAACGCTGGCGCGCGTCGCCGGGGCTGGCGGCATGCGGCTTCACGCGCGCGGTCTCGAGCAGCAATCCCTCGCGGATCCCGTATGCGGAGACGACGATGCTCGGCGCGTCGAGTCGCGCGAGCACTTCGGCAATCACCGCGAGACCGGCGACGATGATGTCGGCGCGTCCGGCGTTGAGCCCTTGCACGGAGAGTCGCTCGGCGAGCGTCATGTCCTGCAGCGCATCGAGGATGTGCTCGAGCTCGATACGCGTGACGCGTGTGCCGTGCACCGTGCGAGCGGGGTGCAGGCCCTGTCGGGCGAGCGCCATGCCGGCGAGGTTGGTGAACGTTCCGCCGGATCCCACGATACGGGCGCTGCGCCATTCGCGCGCCGGCAGGTGCGTTCGGAGCACGGCGCGCACGTCGCGACGGAGGGCTTTGACCGCTCGGCGGCTCGTGCCCTGCTTGAGGTATTCCTCCGTTAGGCGGAGGGCGCCGAACGGCAGCGACACCACGCGGTCGACGAGCCCGGCCGCGCACAGCACGAGCTCGAGCGAACCCCCGCCGATGTCGGTGACCACAGTGCGCCCGGTGCCGAGATCGAAGTGCGCGAGCGCGCTGCGGTAGCTCAGGAGCGCTTCGGCGTGGCCATCGAGGATGCGCACCGGGAGCTGCGCGCCGCGCTGCACCATCTCGAGGAACTCGCGCGCGTTCAGGGCCTCGCGCACGGCGCTCGTCGCGACGGCCACGATTCGCGTCGCCCCGCGCTGCCGCGCCAGCGTGGCCATGCGGGAGATCGCTTCGCTCGCCCGCTCCATCGCGTGGGGCGTGAGGCGGCGCGACTCGCCCACGCCGGCGCCTAACCGGGGCGCCGCCTTCATTTCGTCCACCACCCGGATGTGGCCGCCGGTGGTGACGTCCGCGATCAGTTGCCGGATGGAGTTGGACCCGATGTCGATCGCCGCGACGCGCCCGGTCCGCCCGTTGGGCGGACGCGGCGCGGCGCGGCGTGATCGGGTACGGACAGTGGCCGGCCGGCTCGTCGGCGCTCTCCGTTAGGCTACTGAGGTGGCGCCGAGCGATCCGGTGCCGAGCGACCGGTCCTCGAGGTGGTGCTTGATCGACTTGCCCTCGGCGAGGTACACGGCGTCTTCGGCGACGTTGGTCGCCAGGTCGGCCACCCGCTCCAGGTTGCGGCTCACGAGGAACAACTCCAATGCGGCCGAGATCGTCGTCGGGTCCTCGAGCATGTGGGTGAGCAGGATGCGGAACAACGAGTCGTGCAGCGCATCCACCTGATCGTCCCGCTTGCACACATCGCGTCCGAGCGTGCCGTCGGACCGCACGAACGCATCCAGTGCATCGCTCAACATCGCGCGTGCGCGACGGGCCATGTCTTCGATTTCCGGATCGGGTGTAATGATCGAACGCATGTCGTTCAGGCGCAAGGCCGACTGCGCGATGTTCACCGCGTGATCGCCAACGCGCTCGAGGTCGTTCGAGATCTTGATCGCGCCGATGATGAAGCGGAGGTCGCGCGCCATCGGCTGCTGCAGTGCGAGCAGCGAGATGGCGAGCTGTTCGATCTCGATCTCCAGTGCGTCGAGCTCGCGGTCACCGCTGATCACCACTTCGGCCTTGCCGGTATCACGACGCAGTAAGGCGTCGACGGCAACGTCCACCAACGCTTCGGCTCGCTCCGACATGTCGAGCAAGCGCTGCTTGAGCAAGTCGAGCTGCTCATGGAAGTGACGGAATCCCGTCGTGCTCTCGACTGGTGTGGGGCTCATCCGAATCTCCCGGTGATGTACGCCTCGGTGCGCGGCTGGCGAGGACTGGTGAAGATCTGATCGGTCGGCCCCGCCTCCACCAGCTCGCCGACGTAAAAGAATGCGGTGGTGTCCGAGACGCGGGCCGCTTGCTGCATGTTATGCGTCACGATGACGATCGTGAGCTCGCGCTTGAGCTCATACAGCAATTCCTCGACGTGCTGGGTGGCGATCGGGTCGAGCGCGGACGCAGGCTCATCGAGCAACAATACCTCTGGATCGTTGGCCAGCGCGCGCGCGATGCAGAGGCGCTGCTGCTGGCCGCCCGACAATCCGAGCGCGCTCGCACGCAGGCGATCCTTCACTTCATCCCAGAGCGCTGCCCGTCTGAGCGAGCTCTCGACGAGATCGTCGAGCTCCCCGCGCCGAGCGAGACCGTTGATGCGCGGACCGAACGCGACGTTGTCGTAGATCGATTTCGGGAACGGATTCCAGCGTTGGAACACCATGCCCACGCGCTGTCGCAGCGTGACGATGTCCGTGTCGGAGCCGTGGATGTCCGTGCCGTCGAGCAGGATCTCGCCCTCGTGGTGCGCGCCCGGAATGAGCGCGTTGAGCCGGTTGATCGACCGCAGCAGCGTCGACTTGCCGCAGCCCGACGGACCGATGAACGCCATGATCGTGCGCGGCGCGACGCGCAGCGAGATGTTCGTCAGCGCGCGCTTTGGTCCGTAATAGAACGAGAAGTCGCGGACCTCAATGAGCCCGGTGAAGCCGAGCGATGCATCGAGCGGAGCCGGCTGTGCGCCCTGCGGCGTTTTCGGCGTTGGGCGCGGCGTCGCAACCGCGTGGCTCATCCGAACCGTCCGGTTATGTACGCCTCGGTACGCGCATCCGACGGCGACGTAAAGAGCGTCTCCGTCGGCGCCACCTCGACCAGGTCGCCCGCGAGGAAGAACGCCGTGCGATCGGAGATGCGCGCGGCCTGCTGCATGTTGTGCGTCACGATAATGATCGTGACGTCGCCGCGGAGCTCGCGTACGAGCTGCTCGACGCTTTGTGTGCTGGCCGGGTCGAGCGACGCGGTCGGCTCGTCGAGGAGCAGGACGCGCGGACTCGTCGCGAGCGCTCGCGCGATGCACAGGCGCTGCTGCTGTCCGCCGGACAGCGCGAGCGCGCTCGCGCCTAACCGATCCTTCACCTCGTCCCACAGCGCGGCGCGTTGCAGTGCGCGCTCGACGATCTCGTCGGTCGCGCGCCGAGAGATGTGCCCATCCATCACTCGCAGGCCGGCGGCGACGTTGTCGCGGATCGACATCGTTGGGAAGGGCGTCGGCCGCTGGAACACCATGCCGATGTGTTTGCGCACCGCGATCGGATTCACGTCGCGCCCGTAGATGTCGCGGCCGTCGAGCAGCACGCGTCCCGAGACGCGACCCGTGGGCACCGTCTCGTGCATGCGATTGAGGCAGCGGAGGAATGTCGACTTGCCGCAGCCCGACGGGCCGATGATCGCCACGACGCTGCCCTCCCGAACCGGCAGCGAGATGCCGTGCACCGCGTGGATCGAGCCGAACCATGCATCCAGCGACTCGGCGACGAGACGCGTCCGCTCGGGCGTCACCGCCGGTGCTTGGTTCGCGGGTCGGGCGTCGGCTAGGCCGGCGACCTGGCTCTTCACGTCAATCGCCACTTCCCGTGTCGAAGCGGGCCCGGGTGGCGACGCGGGCCACGATGCTGATGACGAGGATGAGCGCGATGAGGACCAGGGCACCCGCCCAGGCGAGCCGGTGCCAGTCGTCGTAGGGACTGATTGCATAGTTGAAGATTTGAAGGGGCAGCGCGGCGATCGGCTGCGTGATCGACGTGGACCAGAATTGGTTGCCGAAGGCGGTGAAGAGGAGCGGTGCGGTCTCGCCGGCGACGCGTGCGAGCGAGACGAGCACGCCCGTCACGATACCGGCGCTGGCGGTGCGCAGCACGATCGTGAGGCCGGTGCGCCAGCGCGCGTAGCCTAACGCAAGGGCCGCTTCGCGCAGCGACGTCGGCACGGTGCGCACCATCTCCTCGGTGGTCCGCGCGATCATCGGAATCATCATCGCGCCTAACGCGACACCGCCGGACAGCGCCGAGAAGTGCCCAAGGGGCCGCACGAGAAATTGCCAGGCGAAAATGCCCATCACGATCGACGGGAGGCCGTTGAGCACGTCGGACAGGAAGCGCACGCTGTTGGCGAGCCACGCGCCGCGGTTCTCGGCCAGATACAGCCCGGCGCCGACGCCAACCGGAAGGCCGAACAGCATCGCGAGTCCGATGACGATGAGCGTGCCGACGATCGCGTTCGCCATGCCGCCGCCGGCTTCGCCGACGGGCTTGGGCATGTGCGTGAAGAACGCGAGGTCGAGCGAAGTAGCGCCCTTCGCGACGAGGTGCGACAGAATGAAGAGCAGCGGCAGCACGGTGATCACGGCGGCCGCCGCGAGGACCGCGAGCATGACGATGTTCACCGCGCGCCGGCGTATGAGGCCGCTCCGCGCGCGCTCGCTGACGGCGCGCTGTCGCGCGCTCGGCCGCTGCGTTCGCATGACGCCCGCGGTCATAGCGGTTTCGAGGCAGCGCCACCGCCCACGCGCCACACGAGCCAGCGGGCGATCGCGTTGACGATGATCGTGATCACGAGCAGCGTGAATCCCACGGCCATGAGCGCCGACAAGTGCGCGTCGCTGCTCGCCTCGCTGAACTCGTTGGCGATGAGCGACGCCATGGTGTACCCGGGCGCGAGCAGTGAGGCCGAGATCTCCTGGCGGTTGCCAATGAGCATGGTGACGGCCATGGTCTCGCCTAACGCGCGGCCCAAGCCGAGGATGATGCCGCCGATGATGCCGGACCTGGCGTAGGGCAGGACGGCGCCCCAGATCGTTTCCCACCGGGTCGCGCCTAACGCCAGCGCCGCCTCTCGTTGGGCGCGCGGCACGGCGAGGAGCACCTCGCGCGACACCGACGCAATGTACGGCAGCACCATGATCGCGAGAATGAGCCCCGCGGCGAGCATGCTCGGACCGTACGCGGGCCCGGTGAAGAACGGCGTCTTGCCAAGGCCGAGCGTGTCGCGCAGAAACGGCATCACCGGATCGCGCAACACCGGCAGCAGCACGAAGATGCCCCACAGGCCGTACACGACGCTCGGAATTGCCGCCAGGAGATCCACCAGGAATCCCACCGGCTGGCGCATCCACCGCGGGGCGAATTCGGAAAGGAACACCGACACGCCCACCGCGAGCGGCGTCGCGATGACTAACGCAATCGCCGACGACACCAGCGTCCCGTAGATCGCCGGCGCGGCGCCGAAGCGCTGCTTCACCGGATCCCAGTCGCTCGACGTGAGGAACGAGAGCCCGAAGTGCCGGAACGTCGGCCAGCCGGCCACCGCGATCTCCCACGCGACCAGCGCCACCAGCAGCGGCACGCATACCGCGAAGAGCGTGATGGCCCCGCGGTACACCCGATCGCCGATGTGGCGCCCGTGGATGCCGACGACGGTCCCCGATCCATTGTCCGCCATCAGCACGGTCGGAGAGATCGAGGAGCCGCTCATGCCGCGCCGCCCACGCTTACGGAGTCGACGCGCGCGTCGAGCCGCGTCTTCATCACGTCGGGGAGCGGCGCGTAGTCCAGCGTCGCCGCCGTGCCCTCGCCCGAGTGCAGATACCAGTGCAGGAAGTCCTTCAATTTTTTCGCCTTCGTCGCGTCGGTCTGATTGCGGTACACAAGGAGCCACGTGAACGACGCGATGGGGTAGGCGCGCGGACCAGGCGCGTTCACGATCGAGATGCGATAGTCGGTATTGTTAGGCAGCTTGTCGGCGATCCCCGCCGCGGCGGCCGTCGCCGATTCGATCGACGGCGCCACGTACGCGCCCGACGCGTTCTTGAGCTGCGCGGTCGGCAAGTTGTTCTGCTTTGCATACGCGAGCTCCACGTAGGCGATGGCGCCCGGCGTCTGCTTCACCTGGCCGGCCACGCCTTCGTTGCCTTTCGCACCGATGCCGACGGGCCACGACAACTCCTTGCCTTTCCCCGGCGCCTTGGCCCAATCGGGACTGACCGTCGACAGGTAGTCGGAGAAGATGTAGGTCGTGCCGCTGGCCTCGGCCCGGTGCACCACCAACACGTCGGTCGCCGGAAGTGCGACGCCGGGATTCTCCGCTTTGATGCGGCTGTCGTTCCACTTCGTGATGTGGCCGAGGAACAGATCGGCCAGCACGTTGCCGGTTAGGCGGATCGGCGTCTGGAGCGAGGGCAGATTGTAGGTCACCGCGACTGCACCGATGACCGTCGGGAAGTGCATCACCGCGCCCTTCGCCTTCGAGAGCTCATCATCGGACATCGGCGCGTCGGATGCACCGAAATCGACCGTGCGCTCGGACAGCTGGCGAATGCCGCCGCCCGACCCGATCGACTGATAGTTGATCTTGATGCTCGTCTCGCGCGCGTAGTCCGCAAACCACTTGCTGTAAATCGGATACGGGAAGGTTGCGCCGGCGCCCGTGAGGTCCACGCCCACGGCGGACGCGGGCGATTTGGTGCTGTCGCTCGAGGTGTGGCTCGCCGAGCCGCCCCCGCCACAGGCGACCAGAACCGTGGCGACGAGCGCAATGGGGCCTGTCTTGCGAAATGTCACGATCCAAGAACTCCGTGCAGTCGTTTTCGGAGGGGAGGGAGACTCACCACGGAAAACTGCACGGAGCCGCCCCTCGGTTCAGCCGTGACGCTGTAACGAGATCGTCACGGACCAGGGAAGCGTGCGGCGATGCCGCACTGCGGGAAGAGGGAAGGGGGAAGAGGGAGGTGCTGCCGGTCCCTCTTCCTCCTTCCCCCAGGGCGCCTAACGGCGGCGCTTCCCTCGTTGTCTAGAACAGCACCTGCCAGTGCAGATACCACAGCTCAGTCGGGTTGCCCGACGAGCCGTTCTTCGGCGTCGTCTTCTGGTAGTCGAGCGAGAACGAAGTCTTGGGCGTCGTGTCCCAGAAAATGCCGCCCACCCAGAACTCCTGGTATCCATTGGAGTTCGTGTTCGGCTGGAAATGGTCGTACCGGGCGAGGAGGCCGATCGACGGCACCTTGCCGTGGTTGCTGCCCCACTCCAAGGGACGCAACACCGCGAAGCCGTCGTACAACCGGCCCGTGGCGGTGGTGACGATGCGATCGAACGCGTCTGGGCTGCCCGCATCCGAATCATCCTTCTTCTCCGCCCACTCCGCGCCTAACGTAGCGCGCCGGTCCTTGATGCCGAGGAATACGCCGTAGCGGTTCTTGGCCAGACCGTCCGAAATCGGGTTGGTCGGATCGTTCACGAACGAGCTGGCGTTCTTGCCGAAGTAGCCCCACGGCGAGATCGTGAACGACTTGAAGTAGCTGTCCGTCTGGCCGAACGGCGTGAGCGAGACGCGCAGCGCGAAGTCCTTGAAGCTGTTGGCTTCCGGCGCCTCGTAGCCCGCGCCGTTGGTGATCGTCCCGTAGATTTCGCCTAACTTGTGCGGCAGCGTGAGCTGGGTCGCCGCGCCGAGGTCCGCCGACGAGAAGAAGCCCAGCCGGTCCGGCGACGTCTTCGACACCCACCGGGGCCAGAAGCCTTCCTCGTGGTCGATCACGACCGTGTGCAGCATACCGAACCGCGCCAACGCGGAGAATCCGTTGGAGTCCGGCAGGGCGTAGTCCCACTGCAGGTACGCGTACTTTAGCCTAACGAACCAACCCTGATACGCCCCGGCGTCGCTCTGGCCCTGCTTGAGGTCCGTCGTCACGCGGACGCTCATCCGATCGCCCGCCGGCATCTTGAACGTCAGGTACGCGCGCTCGAGGTCGAACTTGTTCGCGTGGCTGCCGCCGTTCGCAGCCTTCGACGCGGCGTCGGTTTCGTATTGGAAGTTGCCGAACACCCAACCCGAGAAATCGAGCGCCGGTGTCTTGACCTTGGGCGGCGTCGAATCCTGCTTCGCCTTGGGTGCGGCCGAGTCCTGCTTTGCCTTGGGTGGCGTCGAGTCGCGGACGCTCGAGTCCCGGACAAGCTTGGGCGTCACCGAATCGCGGACAATCTTGGACGGCGCCGAGTCCTGCTGGTATCGCTGGGCGTCGGCCACGGGTACGGCCAGCAGCGTCGCCGCGCACGCGGCGAGCAACGTGCGAAACTTGGGCATGGAGTAGTAGTAGGAGGTGAAGTGCGTGATCAGGTGAGCGCTTAGTGCGACGCGAGGCTGACTTCGTTGAGTCGCTTGTCGAGCATCTTGACCATCGACGCCGGCAGCGGCGCATAGTCGAGCGCCGGCGCTTCCTTCTCTCCATCGTGAATCGCCCAACGGAGGAAGTCGACGAGCTTCTTGCCCTTCTGTGCGTTAGGCGGATTCTTGTAGAGCAGAATCCACGTGAACGAGGAAATCGGATAGGCGGTCCGGCCCGGAGCATTCACGATCGAAATACGGAAGTCGGTATTGGGAGGAAGCGTTGCCACCGCGCCGGCTGCCGCTTCGGTCACCCCCGCGATCGTCGGAGCTATCCATTCTCCGGCGGCATTCTTGATGGATGCGACGGGAAGCTGGTTCTCCTTGGCGTATGACAGCTCCACGTACCCGATTGCACCAGGCGTCTGCTTCACTTGGCCGGTCACCCCTTCACTGCCTTTGCCGCCAAGCCCCACGGGCCAGCTAACGGAGACGCCTTTGCCGGGCCCGTTCGCCCACTCGCTGCTCACGCTGGACAGGTAGTCGACAAAGATGTATGTCGTCCCACTGCCGTCTGACCGGTGGACGACCAGAATGTCCGATGCCGGCAGCGCGACCCCTGGATTCAACTGTGCGATGCCGGGGTCGTTCCACTTTGTGATCTTTCCCAGAAATATTTGCGCCAACACAGGGCCAGTGAGGCGGAGCGGCTGCTTTACCTCAGGAAGATTGTACGTGATGGACACAGCACCGAGGACGGTGGGAATGTGCAGGACCGCGCCTCCTTTTGCCTGTGCCATCTGCTGATCGGTCATCGGACCGTCGGACGCGCCGAAATCCACAGTCTCATCGGAGAACTGGCGGATTCCACCGCCTGATCCGATCGATTGATAGTTGATCTTCACTCCTGTCTTCTGCGCGTAAATCGACGCCCACTTCGAGTAGATGGGGTAAGCAAACGTTGAACCGGCCCCGGTGAGGTCGGCTCCCTGCGCGATGACGGCCGAAGCGCTGATAGTGATGGCCGTGAGGCCGAACGCTGCGGCACGCGTGAACCTGTGACTCACGAGTAGCTCCTCCAAGTTGGTGTGCGGAACGGTGCATCGACGGCGTAACGCAACGACCGTGACCGTGTCACGGTCGGGTCACGCCGTGCTCGGTCGCGGGCGTCGCGCACGCGGCACAAGAAGTGGGCGGGACTCGACTGCGAAACGGCGCCGCGGGCCGCGCGCCAGCGGCGCAATCCGTGCATCAGCACGGCGTGCGCGGCGTCATCCAGAGGCTCGGCCGCCGACGCGTCCACGCGCAGCAGCCACACTCCGTTAGGCAACGATTCGCACTGCTGGAACGCGCCGATCAGCGCGGCCACCGAGACGCAACCGCTCAGGTAGAGCGTCGCGCTGTGGGGGTGGGCTTCGACGGCGACCTGCGTGGACTGCCGCATCCATTCACTCCGTATCGGATGGTGAATGCATGCCGGCGGCGGATCACGCTCGCGAAGTCGCTCCAGTCACGGGCCCGTAACAGCGTAAGGGCGCGCGTCGTGCGGCGTATCGGCATCCCGTGGCGCCGGTGGGCCGGCGGGGAAAAACGCGCGAACGGTCGTGCCGCGTCCCGGCATACTCTCGGCTTCCACGCGACCCGCGTGCGCCTCCACGAGATGGCGCACGATGGCGAGCCCGAGACCGGTACCGCCCGCGTCGCGCGACCGGCCGGGGTCCACTCGATAGAACCGCTCGAAGACGCGCGACAGATGCTCGGGTGCGATGCCGATGCCGGAATCGCGGACGCCCAACCAGGTCCCGGCGCCGCCCTCCGCGAGCGCAGTGAACACGGTGACCGTGCCTCCGGCGGGAGTGTAACGCACGGCGTTGTCCACCAGATTCGAGATCACCTGACGCACGGCGGTGGGATCCGCGTACACGGTCGGCGCCAGGGGATCGATCTCAATGTCGAGCACGACCGCGTGGTCGGCGCGCGAGCGCCGCGCCGCCGAGAGGATGTCGTCGGCCACGGCGGCCACGTCCACGGGCGCCGGGTTAGGCCGCCATCCGCCGGATTCGATCCGCGACAGGTCGAGCAGGTCGTCGACGATGCGTCGCATGCGCTCTGCGTTGGCGCGAATCGCTTCGGCGAACTGCTCGCGCTGCTCGGCCGGAAGGTCATCGGTGACGAGCGTTTCGGCGAATCCGCCGATCACGGTGAGCGGCGTCTTGAGCTCGTGCGAGACGTTGGCCACGAAGTCGCGGCGCACCGACTCCAGGCGGCGCGTGGCCGTCAGGTCGAGCACGGCCAGCACGGCGCCGCCGTCGCCTAACGGACGCGCGGTGATCGACAGCGTGCGGTCGTGCACTACCGTCTCGCTCGGACCGCTCGGCTCGCCGCCCAACGCCGCGCCCAACGCCTCGCGCATCAGCGCGTCGCGCGGCAGCAGGTCCACCGAGAATGGCACCGGCCGGTCGACGCGCAGGAGACGCCGCGCGCTGTCGTTCAGCCGTACCACCCGGCGGTGCGCGTCTACCGCCAGCAAGCCCTCGTGCAGCGACTCGATGGCGGCCGACAGCAGGTCCTGTTCCGCCTGCAACTCGCGCAGCCGCGCCGCGAGCTGCTCCGCCATCCGGTGCATGGCAGTGCCTAACTCACCGACCTCGCCCGGCGCGCTCAACGACGGCCGCCGCGCCAGGTCGCCGCCCGCCAGAGAGCGCGCCACGTCGCGCAACTCGACAATCGGCTTCGTCACCGCGCGCGAGAACGCGAACGTGAGTGCCAGCGCTGCCGCCAGCGCGATGACCGCGGCCAGCACCACGTCGTCGCGCGCGCTCGACACGATGTCGCCTAACTGCGCCGTGCTCACCGACACGCGCGCGATGCCTGGTGCCGTTCGCACCGCCACGTAGAGCTCCGCGTCGCCGCGCGATGGGCTCGCGCGCGTGGCCACGCCCGTTCCGGTCGCGCGCGCGGCGACCACCTCGGGTCGCGTTGCGTGGTTCTCGAGATGGGGCAGGGCATCATCGGCGAACTCGGAGTCGCCGATCACCCGGCCATTCGGCGCGATCAACGTCACGCGATGCCCAAGCGCGACGCCGGCCGTTTGCGCGAGACTTTCCGGATCGGCCGATGGCTGCTCGGCCCATTGCGCTGCCACGAGCTGCGCTTCGTGTCGCAGCTGGTCGGTCTCGCGCGCCGTCAGCTCTCGCGCGAGCCGCTGGCCGCTGATCACGACCACGAGAATCGCGAGCACCGTGATCACGAGCGCGAAGCCCGCGAACAAACGGCGCGCGAGTCTCACGTGAGTGGGCGCGGTGTCCGCAACCGATACCCGAAGCCGCGCACCGTCTCGATCAGGTCCGACGCAGCGCCGAGTTTCGCGCGGAGTCGTTGAACGTGCATGTCGACCGTGCGCGTCTGAATGTCGGGCGCTGCATCCCACACCGTCTCGAGGAGATGTGAACGTCCCTGCACGCGCCCGCGCCGCTCGGCCAGTGTGAGGAGCAGCCGGTACTCGGTGGGGGTGAGCTCGACGTCCTGCGCCTCCACGCTCACGCGGTGTGCCGCTCGATCGATCGAGATGGGTCCGATCACCAACCGGTCGGCCGCCGTGTTTCCGCCTGCCGAGACGCGGCGCAGGATCGCGCCCACGCGCAGCACCAGCTCGTGCGGGCTGAAGGGTTTGGTGAGGTAGTCGTCAGCGCCTAACAGAAGGCCGCGGATGCGGTCCGCTTCGTCGCGGCGCGCGGTGAGGAGCAGCACCGCCACGTGCCGCGTGCTGTCCGATGCGCGCAGCTGCTCCAGCACGTCGAAGCCGGACATCCCCGGCAGCATCAGGTCGAGCACGATCAGCGCGGGATGCTCATCGCGGGCCATGCTCAGCGCGTCGGCGCCCGTCGACGCCGTGGATACGCGATATCCGGTCTTGGCGAGGTGGTAGGCAACGAGTCCGACGATATCCGGCTCGTCGTCCACGACGAGTACGCGTTCGCCCGATGCGGGAGTGACGGCGGGAGCGGTCATTGCAGCGCTCCCTCCGCGTGCAAGCATTCCTGTATTTTGGCCACGATCATCTCCACCGCGAAAACGTTGTCGGTTGCGTGTGGCACAATCAGGTCGGCGTAGCGCTTTGACGGCTCGACGAACTCCACGTGCATCGGGCGGACGGTCGTCTCGTACTGCTCCAGAATTTCGTCGATCGGACGACCCCGCTCGCGCATGTCGCGGCGAATGCGGCGCATCAATCGGATGTCCGCATCGGCTTCCACGAAGACCTTGACATCACACAGATCGCGAACGCGCGCATCGGCGAGGAGCAGGATGCCATCGACAATGGTCACGGCCGCGGGGTCCACCGACGCACTGTCACGGGCGCGTAGATGCCTCACAAAATCATACACCGGTTTGTCGACGCGATGCCCTGCCGCAAGTTCGCCCAGTTGCCGCGCGAGCAAGTCGAGATCGAACGCGTCCGGGTGGTCCCAGTTGACGCGTTGGCGTGCCTCGTCCGAGAGGTGCGAGAAGTTGCGGTAGTAGCCATCCATGTCCAGCGTGACGGCCGACAGCGGCGACATCGCCGCGGCAACGTGCCGCGCGAGTGTCGACTTCCCGGAACCGGAGCCGCCCGCAATCCCAACGATCAACGACTTCATCGTTCGCTCGACTTGAATCCTGAACGCCTCGCGGTGTCCAAGAAAGTGGCGGGTCTGTCACGGAGATGTACCAAGAATCGTTGGGATCACGACGGCGCGCCAGAGCGCAAATGAGGACGCGCCTACCGCTCGAGGCGGGGGCATTAACTTCAGGATCATGTGCGCCTTACTGAAATGCGGCCTGGCGCTGCTCGTGCTCACGTGGGCGATACCCGCGCCGGCGCAGAAACGCCGGGTGCGCAAGGAACCGCCTCGCCTCCCCGTGCACGTCACGCTGCCGCACGATTCCACCGCCCGCTTCTTCCGTCTCCGCATCATCTCGACCAACGACTTCCACGGCGCGCTCGACCCGGTGACGGAAGCGGGCGGCACGCCGCGCGGCGGCGCGGATGCCATGGCCGCGACGATCGCGCGCGCATCCGCCGACTGCGGGCCGCCTAACTGCGGCACACTGCTGGTGGACGCGGGCGACCTGTTTCAGGGTTCGGCGGCCTCCAACCTCGCGTTCGGCGCGCCCGTCGTCGCACTGTACAACCGACTCGGATACGCGGCGACGGCGATCGGCAACCACGAGTTCGATTGGGGGATCGACACGCTGCGCGCGCGCATGCGCGAGGCGCGATTCGGCATCCTGGCCGCCAACGTGCGCAACCGGAATGGGCGCCCGCCATCATGGGCGCGCGACGACACGATTCTCGACCGCGGCACGCTGCGCATCGGGATCATCGGTGTGATCGGTCCGGAGACGTACCACAGCATCATGCCGGCGCGCGTGCGCGGCCTGCGGTTCGACGACCCGGCGCCGATCATCGACTCGCTCGCGCGCTCGCTCCGTGCGCGAGGGGTCGATGCGGTGATCGTCCTGGCGCACAGCGGCGCCTTCTGCGACGACGGCGGCACGACCGCGTGCCACGGCGAAGCGATCGAGCTGGCCCACCGCCTAACGGAGCCGGTGAACGCCATCATCTCGGGGCACACGCACACGCGCGTCGACACGCGCGTCGATCGCGTGCCGATCGTGCAGGCGCTATCGTCGGGACGCGCGGTGGCGGTGCTGGACCTCGCGATTGCGCCCACTGCCGCGCGCGACTCGGTGCTCTCGCAGGCGGTGGTCGACGCCAACACGACTGGCGACCCGCCCGCTGCTGCCGACTCGATCGTCCGTGCGGCCGACGCACGCGTGGCCGGCCTCGAGCGGCGCCCCGTCGCCCGTCTCGCCGCTCCACTCGTCCGCGCGGGCAGCCAGTATCCGTTAGGCAACATGATCGCCGATGCCCAACGGTGGGCCGGCAAAGCCGACGTCGCCGCCGTCAACAACGGCGGCATCCGCCAGGATCTGCCGGCGGGGCAGGTCACCTGGGGCGCGCTCTTCGCCGTCCAACCGTTCGGCAACGCCCTGCGCCGCCTCACCGTGCCGGGCCGCGCGCTCCGGAACTATCTCGCGACGGTCGTCCCCACGCACGGCGCGCCGCGGTCCCACGTCTCAGGCGTCACGCTGACCTTCGACCGCGGCCGGGGCCGCGCGCACCTTGCGTCCGTGAGCCTGGCCAACGGCGCCGAGTTGCGCGACGACGCACGATACACGATCGTCCTCAACGACTTCATGGCGACCGGCACCGAAGGACGCATCCTGACCGAGGCCGCCACGGCCGACGAAACCCTCGCGTCCGACGACCTCGAGGCACTGGTCGCGTACCTGGCGTCTCGACCGCAGCCGGTGGCGGCGCCTAACGACACGCGCATCAGGATCTCTGAGCCATGACCGATCCATTTGTCGTCTTCGTGAACGGCACCCGCGTGGACGTCGCCCCGTCCGCCACCGCGCTCGAGGCGGTGCACGCGTGGAACGCCGATGCCGCCGGCGAAGTGGTGCAGGGCACCCGCGCCCTCACCGACAGCCGCGGCCTCGCGCTGCCGCCGGACACGCCGCTCTACGCGGGCGCCATCGTGCGTGTGGTCTCCGCGCGCGACCGCGCGGTCGACGACGCCGACCTGCTGCACTGACGTGCCCACGATCACCAGTGAGCTGCTCCGGGCGCTGCCCAAGGCGGAGCTCCACTGCCACCTCGACGGCAGCATCCGGCCGTCCACGCTGCTCGAGCTGGGTCGCGAGTACAAGCAGCCCATGCCGGCATCCGATGCCGACGCCCTCGCCGAGCACATGGTGGTGCGCGACGCGCACAACCTCGAGGATTACCTCGCCCGTTTCGGCACCACGCTGTCGGTGCTGCAGCACGCCGACGCGCTCGAGCGCGTCGCGTACGAGCTGATCGAGGACGCAGCCCACGACGGCGTGCGCTACATCGAGATGCGCTATGCGCCGGTGCTCAACACGCGCGGCGGTCTTTCTTTGGGCGAAACGGTGGACGCCGTGCTGCGCGGCATCGCCCGCGGCGAGAGCGACCACGGCACGCGCGGACGCATCATCCTGTGCGGGCTCCGCCAGCTCTCGCCCGAGGTGTCGCTCGAGCTGGCGCGCCTCGCCGTCGCCTACCGTGACCGCGGCGTAGTCGGCTTCGATCTCGCGGGCGCCGAGCGCGATCACCCCGCGCGCGACCACGCCGCGGCGTTCGAGCTCGCCCACCGTCACGATCTCGCACTCACGGTCCACGCCGGCGAGGGCGACGGTCCCGGCTCCGTCCGACAGGCGGTCCACGACTGCGGCGCCGACCGCTTGGGACACGCCACGCGCCTGATCGAGGACGAGCGCTTGACGCGTTTCGTGAACGACCGGCGCATCGCGCTCGAGGTGTGCATCACCAGCAACGTCCAGACCCGCGCCGTGTCCGGCTACGACGCGCACCCAGTCAGGCAATACTTCGACCGCGGCCTCAACGTGGTGCTCAACACGGACAATCGCCTCATGAGCGGCACCACGCTCACCGACGAATATCTCCACGCCGCGCGCCACCTGGAGTTCACCTTCGCCGAGCTCGCGGCCATCGCGCGCAACGGGTTCGCGAGTGCGTTCGTCCCGTGGCCGGACCGTGTCGCGATGCTGGCCGACGCCGATCGCGAGATCGCGCGCCTCGCCGCGTGTCCGTGACGGCGAACGCCGCCGGCGCGGTCGACCGCGCCGCGGATGCGTTAGGCCCAACGTTAGGCCGGGCGCCGCGCGTCGCCCTGATCCTGGGCTCGGGGCTCGGCCGCCTGGCGACGCAGATCTCGCCCGTGCTCGATCGCGCGTTCGCCGACGTGGCCGGATTCCCGCCCGCCGGCATCCATGGACACGCCGGACGCGTCATCGCCGGCCCGCTCGACGGCGTCGACGTCCTTATTTTCGCGGGCCGCTGGCACGTGTACGAAGGACACGATACCGCGATGGCCGCGCTGCCGGTGCGCCTGGCCCATGCGTTAGGCGCGCGGGCGCTGTTCGTGAGCAACGCCGCCGGCGGCATCAGCCGCTCGCTCCGCTCCGGCGACCTGATGATCATTCGCGATCACATCAACCTGATGTGGCGGAACCCGCTCGCCGGCCCGGTCGCGCCGCACGAGACGCGCTTTCCCGACATGTCCGCGCCCTACGACCGGGACTTGGCCGCCGCGCTGCGTGCAGCGGGTGCCGATGCCCGCATGCCCGTCGCCGAGGGCGTGTATGCCGCTGTGCTCGGCCCCTCGTACGAGACGCCGGCCGAGATCCGCATGCTCGAGCGGTTAGGCGCCGATGCCGTGGGAATGTCGACCGTCCCGGAAGTGATCGCGGCGCGCGCCCTCGGCATGCGGGTGGCTGGAGTGTCGCTGATCGCGAATGCCGCTGCCGGATTGGGCGAGGCGCCGCTCGATCACGCCGACGTGCTCGCGGCCGCTGATCGCGCCGCGGCGCCCTTCGAGCGCCTGGTCCGCGGGTTCGTCGCCCGCGCATTCGGCGCCGGCGCGTAGAGTTAGGCGAAGTGGTTGAGCGGCCCGCGCCCCGCACCCAGGCCCGGCGCGCCCGCGATCGCGCGGTGCACGAAGTCCAGCGACGTCTCCACCGCCCGCTCGAGCGGCAGGCCTAACGCAAGATGCGCGGCGATGGCCGCCGACAGCGTGCATCCCGTCCCATGCGTGTGGCGCGAATCGATGCGCCGGTGCCGGAACACGCGCGCGGCGCCGGCCGCGCCGTCGAACAACACGTCGGCCACCTCGCCGCCCGCCACGTGGCCCCCTTTCACCAGTGCCGCGCGGGCGCCCTCGTCCACCAGCCGCCGAGCGGCCCGCTCCTGGTCGGCGACGCTCGCCACGTCCTCGCCCGTCAACACCATTGCCTCCTCGGCGTTAGGCGTGATCAGGTCGCACAGCGGCACCAACGCCGACCGCAGCGCCCCGACCGCGCCGCGCTCCAACAGCTCGTCCCCCGACGACGCCACCATCACCGGATCGAGCACGTACGGATGGAGCGCATGGGCCTCGAACGCCGCCGCTACCGCCATGATCACCTGTGCGTTGCCTAACATCCCGCTCTTCACGGCGTCCGGCCGCAGATCGCTCGCCACGGCTTCGATCTGCGCCCCCACGAGCCCAGGCGGCAGCGCCATCCAGTCGCGCACGCCGGACGTGTTCTGCGCCGTCACCGCCGTGATGGCCGACGTACCGAACACGCCGAACCGGTGAAAGGTCTTGAGGTCCGCCTGGATACCGGCGCCGCCGCCGGAGTCCGATCCGGCCACCGTAAGCACGATCCGCATGGCGTATGATGCCCTTCCGGCCCTCGCCCAACAACCGGCCGCGTGACGCCTGCTTCTGCTCGAACGTCAAGCATTTCAGGCAGTTGCATCACAGCCCAACCAATCCACGGCGCCATCCGCCGCCACCCATGGATTCGACATGAACACGCCGCGCACCAATGTCCTGATCATCGCCGACCGGCTCGAGGGCGCCCACGCCCTGCGCCAGCGGCTGGAGCCCGGCGACTCGCTGACGCCCGGCTTCGAGGTGCTCGAGCCGCCCCTCGCCCCGGCGGAAGGCATATCGCGGCTGGCGCGCGGGGGAGTCGATGTCTTGGTTCTCGACGTCACGGAATCGGAGGATGCCGGACTCGATACGGTGCGCCGGGCGCGGTTCGAGGCTCCCGACATCCCGGTCGTCATGCTCGCCCCGCCGGGTACGTCTACGGAATCGATCGGGCTTCGCGCAGCCGAAGCTGGTGCCCAGGACGTGGTCACCCGCGACCAGCTCGACGCCGGCGACCTTCGCCGCGTGCTCCGCTACGCGATCGAGCGGCATCGTCTCCAGGCCACGCTGCGCCAGCTCGCGCTGAGCGACGAGCTCACGGGAC
>Ga0310810_10002476_pt1 | contig 19863 bp, 17 predicted proteins | sample NCmetagenome_FD_207641 | JGI IMG/M metagenome (GOLD analysis project Ga0310810, IMG submission 207641) | Soil microbial communities from experimental microcosm in Duke University, North Carolina, United States - NC | ecosystem: Engineered > Artificial ecosystem > Soil microcosm > Unclassified ...
CCGGGCGCCGATGCGGCCGGCGAGCGAGCCGAAGAGAAACGCGAAGGGAATGCCCACGAACTGCACCATGACGATGGCGCCGATCATGACGCCGCGGGAAAGCCCCATCTCTTCACCGTAGATCGCCGCCATGCGGATGATGGTGCCGATGCCATCGTTGTAGAGGAGAAAGGCGATCAGCATGACCAGCGCCTGCCGGTAGACGGCGAGCTCCCGGAGGGTCCGTCGAAGCTGCGCCAGCGAATCACCGATGGCTGAGATGCGGGTGCTGCCCGCCGCGTGCGCCGGCGGCGCGGGCTCGCCGACCCGGCGGAAGAGCGGGATCGAGAAGAGGAGCCACCACAGCGCCGTGAGCACGAAGGAGATGCGGGCGGGCAGGGAGGCGTCGCCGGCGCTGAGTCCCTGGCCGTGCGGCAGCCCGAACCACGCGGGCTTCTGCGTCATGAGCAGGCAGAACGCGAGCAACAGCCCGCCACCGATGTAGCCCAGCGCGTAACCTGCGGTCGACACGCGGTCCATCTCGTGCTCGCGCGCCACGTGCGGCAGCAGCGCGTCGTAGAACACGAAGCTCCCGTTGGCGCCGATGTTGGCCAGCACGAACAGCACCAGCGCCAGCAGCCAGTGCCCCTCCTGGATGAAGAACATGAGCCCGGTGGCCAGGGCGCCGAGCAGGAGGAACGCCGCGAGGAACCGTAGCTTCGAGGCGGTGTAGTCGGCCAGCGTGCCGAGGACCGGCGCGGCGACCGCGATGATCGCCAGCCCGATCGTCGTGGCGATGCTGAACCGGGCCGTGGCCGTGGCGCGGGGCAGCCCGTGCGCGGCCACGGCGGAGAAGAAGATGGGGAAGATGGCGGTGACGACGACGACCATCATCGCGGAGTTGGCCCAGTCGTACATGGCCCACGCGCGGAGCTCGGGCCGATCGAGGCCGAGCCGGGACATCAGACTGGATGGCATCGGAGGAATGTTGCCGCGGGCGGGCCTATGCGCCAGCGGGTCGGGTGGTCTTCCGGAGCGAGAGGCCGATGGCGGTGACCAGCGAGCCGATGATGACCGCGAGCGACAGCAGGATCGGGACATGCACCCATGCGCTGACGACCATCTTGGCGCCGACGAATACCAGGATGAAGGCAACGCCGGCCTTGAGGTACACGAACCGCTCCATGGCGCTTGCCAGCACGAAGAAGAGCGCGCGAAGCCCCAGGATGGCGAAGATGTTGGAGCTGTACACCAGGAACGGATCGCGCGTCACGGCGAAGATGGCCGGGATGCTGTCGATGGCAAAGACCAGGTCGGTCCATTCGATCACGAGCAGCACGAGCAGGAGCGGCGTGGCACGGATGGCGCCGCTCTTCAGCCGGGTGACGAACTTCTGGCCGTCGTAGTGGTCGGTGAAGGGAAGGAATCGCCGCGCCAGCCGGGCCACGATGTTCCGGGCGGGGTCCACCGTGTCCTCGGCCTGCGTCCGCGCCATCCGGATGCCGGTGACGATCAGCAGGCCGCCGAAGACATAGATGATCCACTCGAACCGCTGCAGCAGCGCGGCCCCGAGCATGATCATCACGAGCCGCATGACGATCGCACCGAGAATGCCCCATTTGAGCACCCGTGGCTGGTACTTGGGCGGGACCGCGAAATACTGGAAGACGAGGACGAAGACGAACAGATTGTCGACGCTGAGGCTCAGCTCGATCAGGTAGCCGGTGTAGAACTCGAGCCCGTGGCGGACGCCCTCGCGGGAGATGAGGAAGAGCCCGAACAGGAGCGCGAGGGCCACCAGGATGCCGCTCCACGTGAGCGCCTCCTTTGGTGCCAGCACGTGGGAGCGGCGGTTGAGCACGAACAGGTCGAGCACCAGCAGCAGTGCCACGACCGCGGAGAAGCCGATCCAGACGCTCGGCGGATGGACGCCCACTAGCAGCGGCCCGCCTGGCGGCGCATCAGCGGAGCGCGGTCATCGCTTCGAGCCGGCGCACCCGCTCCGCCGTGGGCGGATGGGTGCTGAACAGCCGGCCGAGCCCGCCGCCGAACGCCGCCAGCGGGTTGACCTGCGCCAGCGGGGCCGCGGCGGGCGCCACCCGCATGGGGATCTGGTGCGCCATGGTGTCGAGCCGCTGAAGCGCCCGCGCCAGCGGCAGTGGCCGTCCCGCGATCTCGGCGCCCGTCCGGTCGGCCTCGAACTCCCGCTGGCGTGAGATGGCAAACTGGATCAGCATGGCGCCGATGGGCCCGAGCAGCGCCACGGCCAGCTGCGCCATGGGGTGGCCGTTATCGTCGTCGCGTCCGCCGAACATCAGGAGGTACGGCAGGTTCGAGATGGCGCCCGCCATGGTCGCGGCGATGGTGCTCGTGAGCATGTCCCGGTTCTTCACGTGGGCCAGCTCGTGGGCCAGCACGCCCTCCAGCTCGTCGGCTGGCATCGACTTGAGAATGCCGGTGGTGACGGCCACGACGGCGTGCTCGGGATTCCGCCCCGTGGCAAAGGCGTTGGGCTGCTCGTGCGGCGCGATCGCGATCTTGGGCATCGGCAGCCCGGCGCGCTGTCGGAGCCGGTTCACCATCGCGAACAGGTCGGGGGCGTCGGCCTCGGTCACCACGCGGGCCCGGTACATCCGGAGCACCATGCGATCGGAGAAGAAGTACATCAGGAAGTTGGCGGCGCCCCCAAGCACCAGCGCGAACACGAGCCCGCTGGTACCGCCGAGGAGCTGCCCGGCGAGGAGGAAAAGGCCCATGAGGCCCGCCATCAGCACGAATGTCCGCACGTTGTTCATGTCGTTTTCTCCAAAAAAAAGAGCGAGACCTTCGTCGCGCGCTTTGCCAGCGCTGGACGAAGGTCTCGCTCTGATGCGGGCGGCAGGTGCCGTCTCCGCGTCCCGACTGGACCGTGCGGGCCTGGGCCCGCAGTCTTGACGATCCGGCCGTCCGCCTCCAGCGGACGAGCTACTCCCCTTCTCGGAGCAAATCTAGCCACGTCAGGCGCAGGGGTCAATTTGCCCCGGTGCCGGGCTCCCGCCGGAGGGCCTCGATCGAACGCGCCAGGTTCGCGCGCGCCTTCGCCTCGAGCCGCTCGATGAACCACCGCGTGGCGTAAATGGATGGACGGGCCAGGAACGCTTCGAGGATCTGGGCCCGCCGCCGGCGAAAGTCCGCTTCCGTGGCAAAGGCGTACTCGCGCCGAATGTCCCGCTCGTACTCGTCGAAGCGCGCCGGGTCGCTGCCGAAGATGCTGAGGTCCACGTCGGTCACGACCGCCGCGTCGTCCTGCGGATTGCGCCCCCCTCGGTGGCCGGTAGCCAGGATGAGCCGGCGGATCTCGGCCAGGTCCTCGGTGGACGCGCCCGCCGTTCCGAGCAGGTCGTCGGCCAGGTCGGCGCTCCGCTCCTCGTTGTCATCCGCGCGGGGATCGTAGACGGCATCGTGAAACCAGATGGCGGCCTCGGCTTCGTCCGGCCGGCGGAGGAGATGGCGCGCCGCCGCAAGCTGCTCCAGACACTCCTCCAGGTGACGCCGATCGTGATACGCGCGATCGGAGCTCTCGTATCGGCTCATCACCGCATCGAACGCGGCCTCGGCGCCACGGCGGGCGCCCAGGCGGCCCCAGAGGTCGCGCCAGCGGGCCAGGTCGGCGTGGACCGTCAGAACGCGAACCCCGCTCGCGCGTAGACTCCGGTCCGCTCGTCGCTGTGGGCAACCGAAACGCTGAGGGTGGTCACCGGCCCGTCGAGACTGAACCACACGCCGCCGCCCACTGCGTGATGCCACCGGTCGGAGCTCTCGTCGGGGGCCCACACACGGCCCACATCCGCCAGCCCGTGGATCCCGATCGTGCCGGGCACCACGAGCCGGAGCGTGCCGAGCCGCAGGCGGAGCTCCGCGTTGCCCCAGGCCGACGCGTTGCCGGCGAAGCGCTGCTGGTCGAACCCCCGGAGATTCTCGGCGCCGCCCAGGAAGGCTGACTCGAAGTACGGGTAGTCGCCCCAGACCTTCTGACCGCCGGCCCGGAGCGCCAGCACCGGCGCCAGCGGCGCTGGAACACCGAAGTAGGTCGCGACCTCCCCGTGCGCCTCGCCGAACGTGCTCTTCACGCTCCAGAGCCCGGGGAACACCGATCCGGCCGCCAGCAGGCGCACGCCCTTCCGTGGCGCGCCCGGATTGTCGCGGGTATCGAACGAGGCCCACACCTGGCCACCGACCTCGCCGAAATCACCGGTGCCGTATGGCGGGTCATGCCGGATCAGGCTGCCGGGTGCGCCGCTGGTACTGGTGTACTGCATCATGGGGCCGATGCGAAGCTCGCCGCGGCCAAGCGGAAAGGTCAGCGACGCGTCGAGCCGGTACTGCGTGTTCTCGAGGCGGAAAGGCTCGCCGCCCCGCACGCGAACGGTCTCGTTGCCCTGTCCGTAATAGCGTGTGATCTCGAGCCCCGAGACCTGACCGAGCAGGTGGAGATGACTCGACCGGTTCTCACGGTAGATGTCGGCGCTCGCCGCGACGCGTGTGTCATTCGGTCCCGACGCGCGCTCGGCCCAGATCGACGTGGCGTACCAGTAGGGCCGGGTGCGGAATCCGTACTGATAGACGGTGATGCCCGCGCCGTAGACGAGGCCCAGGTCGGTCAGGTAACGGAGCCGGAGCGCCGGGGCCATCTTCTTGCCGAAATCCGGGGGCGGGATCAGCGTGTCCCCGTCCTCGACGATCTGAGGCCGGCGGCTGAAGAGCGTATCGGGCCCGTAGGTGATATCGTGGGGACCGCGGCCCACGTCGTAGAGATGGGTGGCGTGCGCATCGAATGCCACATGGGACGAATCGACGAGGGCATTGTCGCCCTTGCCGCCGATGATGCGCAGCTTGATCCCGCGGTCGCCCCGGCCGGTGACTGCTGCCTGGTCGTCGCCGCCATGGAGATAGAGTCGCACCTCCTCGGTCTCGCCGCGAATGAATTGTCGATCGAAATAGGGCGTCCGGCCGGACGAGTTTTGCCGGCTCGCGCGGGCGTCGAAGAGCTGCACGCGGAGCCCGCCGGCGCTGTCCCGCTCGACGACGGCCCGATCGCGCGCGTCGGTGGCGTGGATGTCGACCACGCGCGCGAGCAGCGCGTAGAACCGGTCGGCCACGGCGGGCAGCGCGTCGCGGCGGATCTTGAGCAGCGAGTCGATGCGGCCTCCGGTGAGTCGCTGATACTCCGGCGGCATCGTGCGCATGGCCGAGTCGATGACGGCATCGGTGAGACGCGCCCGGACGGATTGGGCGACGGAATCCCAGGTGGCGCGGTCGAGATCGTTGAGCAGTCCCAGGTCGAGCTCGCGGCCATTCAGGGTGAGGCCCTGGAGGTTCGGGTACGTCGGATTGAATCCGATGAGCTTGGGGGCGCCCAGCCGCGCGAGACTGGGGAAGAGGCCATCGAACCAGATGTAGGCCTGATCGCGGTCCCGCGGAATCGGGAGCCACACGTGGCCATCACCGCGGTCGAATCGGGCCCACTTCCACTGGTCCTTGTGCCGGTCCCAGTCGTTGATGAGAAGGTCAAAGAGCCGCGCGGTGAGGAACGCGCGCGTGTCGACCCGGTCGTCCGGGTCCTTCGAGAGCGCCTTCAGCAGGTCGAGGCTGTTGCCGATCTTGGTCGAGCCCGCGAAGCCGGGCCTGCCGTTTGGGCCGTCGTCGGGAAATTCCTCCAGCAGGCCGAGGCGGCCGGCGAACTGCTCCCGGAATTCGCCGAGGGCGGGGTCGTCCGGCATCACGGCGAACTGCGGCGTGGCGTGGAGGATGCCCAGCGCGTCGAGCATGACCGGCACGGTCAGCGCGCCGCCCGGATTGGAGTGACTCAGCTGGTCGTTCACGAGATCGGCGACGAACGAGTGCCGCATGCTCTCCGGCAGGATGACGCGCGCATCCTTCCGCACCGTCCGGAACACCCACTCCCGCCCGTTCGGGCTCTCGAAGCGGAGGGACTTGGTCTGGAAGCCGCCGCCCAGCTTGGTGGGCTTGAGGCCGCCGTCGAAGTGCTCGAGGTCGAGCACCGGGGCCCGGATCGGCTGCTCCCAGATCCGGCGGTACTCCCGGCCGAACAGGAAGCGATGCAGCCCGCCGGCTACGAAGCTGCTGTCGGCCCAGGTGACCACCGTGTCGGTTCCGATCAGCGGGCGGAGTGAGCGCGCCACGGGCGCCGAATCGGGCGCCTGCGCGGCGGCGCGCCTCGTCTGGGTGACGAGCGCGGCGGCGACAACCAGGATGAGGACGGCGGTACGATGCACGCGGCCTCCTACTTCAGGTATTCGGCGAAGGTTTCGGTGATGACGCCCTTCGCGTCCACCGTTTCGACGCCGAGTCGCACCTGACGGTCCTTCAGGATGTCGAGCCGCATGAACCCCGGCAGCGCGGCGGCGTACTCGGTGCGCGACGTGTATTGCACGCGTTCCTCATGGTTCATGATGCCGGCGCCGCTGATCAGGAGATGCCGCGCCGTGCGGCCGGTGAGCACCTGGAGGCCGTGATCGTGGCCTGACACGTACACGAGCGGCTTGCGGACCGCGAAGACAAGCTCGAGGGCCCGGCGCATGCGCTCGTTCTTGGGGCCCGCGATGTCCTGGTCGGATGAGCCCTGCTGCCGGTTGAAGGCATAGTACGAGCCGATGATCGGCAGCGGGATGTACAGCCAGGGCCGGAGCTCGCGCAGCGGGAACAGATGGGTTGACAGCCCGATGTTGCCGCCGTGCATGCCGCCGGAGGCGAGAGGATGATGCCCGGCGACGACCACATGCCGGTCGCCGGCGGTGAGGAGCTGGCGGTTGAGCGCGTTGACGACGCCGGCCGCCGTGTAGTTGGGACAGGTGGAGGTCGAGTCCCGCGGCCTGGCATAGTCGTGCAGCCACCACTGCGTATCGATCATCACAAGCCGGAGATGCGGGCTCGGATCGACGTACTCGGGTCCGGGGCAGCCGCCGTGCGGCACCATGCGCGCAAAGGGGGAGCCCTTGGTGTTGATGTAGTCGCCCTGACGCCGGATGGCTTCCCACCCGCTCGGCCCCATGTAGCCCCAGTCGTGATTGCCGGGGATGAAGTAGGTCTCGGTGCGGGTATCGATAGCCACCTTGATCTGTGCGTCGATGCGCCGCTCGGCCTCCTTCCGCCCGACGCCGCCGGTGTCGGGCATGCCCTTGAGATAGATGTTGTCGCCGAGGAAGACGATGATGCGCTTGCCCGGCGTGGCCAGGACCTGCTTGGTCAGCGCGGCGAACACCGGCTCATTCTCCGACGGCGATCCGGCGTCCCCGATCAGAAAGAGGGTGCTCTCCAGCTGCTCCGGCGCGGCCGCGACGATCGGCGGCGTGACATCGCCGGTGGGCCTGACGGGGGCTGTGTACCCGCCGCACGCGGCGACGACGGGCAGAAGAAGGAGCAGGCGGGGCGTTCTCATCATGAGCCGATGGCGGGATAGACGGTAACGACGGGTCGGTCACCGGCGGCTTCATCCGCCACGATGAACCGGCCTTCGGGTGTGATCGCGGCGCCCTCCGGCTGGCGGTGATTGCCCGGGATATTGGCCACCCGAACCACGTCTCCCGCCGGCGTGATCTCGACCAGGCCGCGCTGGAGCGACGACATGACGACGAAATTGCCGGTGCGGGGATCGCGGGTGATCTCCGAGGCCTCGAACTTCTTCCAGGGCGCCCCCCGCGCGTTCAGCTGTCCGATCGGGATGACGATCGGGACGGGCTGGGCCTGGCGGTCGGCGACGGACACGCGGTAGATGACGAGCGCGCTGGACGGTGCGCCCTTGTTCACGTGCTTGCACGCCATCAGGAGCGCCTGCGCCGACGGGTCGAAGCTGATGCCCTCGAATTCGCACTCGCGACCGAGGCCAGGGTCGAACTCGTCGTACGGCACGGTGCTCCGGTCGGCTCCCTCGGTGGTGCGATAGATCCGGCCCTTGCTGTCCATCAGGTACAGCTGGTGATCCACCGCCACCAGCCCTTCGAAGTCGGCCTGGATTGCCGGATCGCCCACCGTGAAGCGGCTCGTGATCACGCCGCGGCGATAATCGATCTCCCAGATTTCGCTGTTCTCGTCTCCCAGCGCGAGCAGGCGGCCGTCGGACGTGAGCGTGAGGCCGGAAATCTCCGAGTAGTGGTAGGGCAGTATCCAGAGCGCGATCGGAGCGTCGCTCGGGTGCCCGCTCTCCGCGGCCGAATCGGCGGCGGCGGCGCGGACGGCCACCTCGCGCGCGCGGCGGTCGAGCGCCGCCTGGCGCTCCGCTGGTGTCTGCCCGGGCGAGCAGGCCAGGACGAAAGCGACGGCGAGCCCGGCCACGGCGCCGGCAACCGCCCTCATGCTTCAGTCTTCTCCTTCTCCAGGTCCTTGGCCACCTCGAACTCGGCACCGAGCACGCAGTCCTTGCTGCTTTCCATCACGGCGTGCAGCACGTCGTCCTGCGTGGGCTGCTTCCGGAGGCGAACCAGGTAATAGAGCGTGGCCGGCTTGCCCGACGTCTCGACGACGTCGTCCAGCCGGAAGCGCTTGGTGGTCTGCTGCAGGACCGGTTCGACCGCGCGCTTGGCGGCCTCGACATCGCTGGCGCTCACCGAGAGGACCGCGTTGTAGCGCGGCTTCCCGGTTTTCTTGCCGCGTTCGCCGGCCAGCATGTTGCGGACCCGGTTGAAGCGGTCCGCCAGCGCGTCGGCCTTCTCCGGGGTGAGCGTCAGGAGCAGATCGCGGTCGGGGACGGCGCCGGTGCCGTCCTTGTTGTCCACCAGCGCATCGAGTGGCTCCGACCATTCCACCTTCTGAGCCAGATCGAGCGGACTGCGGCCGAAGTCGGTCCGCCAGACCGTGAGGATCGTGAAGTTGAAGACCAGTGAAAGGATTGCCGCCACGGTGAGCGCCTGCACCCCCGCGGCGAGCCCCACCCCGATGGCGAGGAAGACGAAGACCGTGTCGCGATTGTCCTTCAGGTTGGCGCGGAACCGCACTCCGGCGACGATGCCCGCGAGGCTGAAGGCGAGCGCCAGGCTGTTGCGGACGATCAGCACGATGCCCGCAACGACGATGGGCAGGATGAGCATCGTGTGCACGATCGACTGCACATACCCGGTGCTTCTCCGGGTGGCCATGTAGACCCACGACACCGGGAGCATCAGCACCAGGGTTCCCACCATCACCGCGAATGCCGTGACCACCATGTAGAGTCTCGGCGGCATCCCGCTGGCGTCGCCGATGCCGATGCTCGCAGCACCCCGGTGCAGCCCGTCCGTCAGCACCTGCGCGCCGACGGCGTCGGTGACCCGCTCGCCCGAGAAGAGCAGGTTGGCGGCTGGAAAGAGATAGAGGAGCCCGACGGTGATGGCCGCGATGAAGACGTAGTACACGAGGAGGCGCCGGACCGGGGACTCCGAGCCGCCGGTGGCCACATCCATCATCTTCGAGAAGAAGGGCATCGTCGAGCGCACTCCAGGTGGTGAGATGTTCAGGGTGTGCAACGAGTTGGCGGTGGTCAGCCGCTGCCGCCCGCCAATATGTCCGCCCCCGCGTCGCGTGTCTGTGACCCCCGCACGTGACGGGCGTCACGTGCCGCGTCAGAAGGGCGGGTCCGCCTGGTGCGCGGGGTCGTCGAGCAGGATGGCGGGAAGCGTGGCGCCGGCCGGCGTGTCGAACTGGCCTTCGGGCACGATCAGCAGCGCGTTGGCCTTCACCATCGAGGTGAGGATGCCGGATCCCTGCGGGCCGGTAAGCCGGGCTTCGAGACCCGCGGCGCCCTCGCTTACCACCGCGCGCAGGAAGTGCTGCAGGCGAGGCCGGAGCGTCACCGGCTCGGCCAGCCGGACGTGGCGGGCCCGCCGGAACGGGAGCGCGTGCCCCATCATGGCGCGGATGGCCGGCCGCACGAACAGCTCGAATGTCACCATGGTGCTCACGGGATTGCCGGGCAGGCCGATCCAGGGGACCCCGCCGAGCAGGCCGAAGCCCACGGGTGCGCCCGGGCGCATGCGCAGCTTCCAGAACCGGTGTATCACGCCGAGCCCGTCGAGCACGGTTCGGACATGGTCGTGTTCGCCCACGCTGATCCCGGCCGTGGTCACGATGAGGTCCGCATCCACCGCCCGGAGGAGATGTTCTCGCAGGCTCTCCGGCGTGTCGCGGGCAATGCCGAGGTTCTCGGGGTGGCCCCCGGTCTCGCGTGTCAGGGCCAGCAGCGTGTGGGTGTTGCTGCTGGCCGTCTTCCGTCCCGACAGGATCTCATCGGGCCGATCCACGTCCACGATCTCGTCGCCGCTTCCCAGGATCGCCACGCGCGGCCGGCGGTACACCAGCGGGTGTGCCACGGCGAGCGAAGCCAGTACCCCCAGGTGGGCCGCGCCGAGGGGGGTGCCGGCCGCGAGTACGGTGGCGCCGCGGCGGACATCCTCCCCGGCACGACGGATATTCACCCCCGCATCGCGCCCGTTCACGATCGTCACGACCTCGCTGCCGCCGTCGGTATCCTCCTGGCGGACCACGGTGTCGGCGCCCTCCGGGAGCGGCGCGCCCGTGAAGATGCGGGTGCACTCGCCGCGCGCGATGGCCCGCGCGGGGAATGCGCCGGCGGGCACGGTCTCGATCACCCGGAGCCTGACGGGTGCGGCGTCGCTCGCGCCGCGCACGTCGTCCGCGCGGGTGGCGTAGCCGTCCATGGCGGAGTTGGTCCACGCGGGAATGTCGAGGGGGCTGACGATGTCTTCGGCCAGGACACCGCCCAGGGCGTCGTCGAGCGGAACGCGGAGCGTGGGCTGGCGACGCACGTCGGCGAGGATACGGAGCGCGGCCTCGCGCGCGGGGAGCGGGCCCGTCACGCGGGGAGGAGCAGTGCGCCGTCCCAGGCGAGGTTGGCCAGCAGCTGCAGCCACATCGTATCGTTGAAGCGGAGCACGGGGCATCGAGCCGTGAGCGCCGGATCGTCGGTGACGATGGCCTTCCACTGCTCGGGCGTCTGGTCCTTGTCCTGATGGATCGGGGCCGTGGCGACGGCGCGGCGAAACACCTCGATCTTCGGCAGCGGTGCCCGGCTGAAGCCCTCGGCCAGGATGATGTCGGCCCCGTCGAGGTAGCGCCGGGCCAGGCCGATCGGGTCATAGTCGTCGGGGGTCCGCTCGAAGAGCACCCGCACCTCGGGCCCGGCGATGAGCGTGCGCTCGGCCCGGCCCTCGTGGAAGTGGCGCCAGGTGTCACTGCCGACGCGGTCGGCCTCGGCCGGATGGTGGCCGTGCTTGAGCGTCATCACCCGCCGGCCGCGCCGGATGAACTCACCGGCGAGCGCCACGGTCAGCGTGGTCTTGCCGGTGTTCTTCCGTCCGATGATGGAGATGATGCGCGAGCCTGCCAGATCTCCTCCGCGCGAGCGAGGTCATTCGCCGTGTTCACGTTGAAGAACAGCTCGGCCGGGTCGCCGAGCGCGCGCACGGCATCGGCAGGGAGTATGCGCACACGGACGCCCTGGTGGAAGCCGATGGCCCGGAGATCGCCGGCCGCGACGCTCTGCTCGATGGCATCGGCCGAGGCCGGGCCGTAGCCGGCGCAGAGGGGCTCCAGACCGCGGCGGCTGTCGCTGGCGGGGATGCAGACATCGGCGTCGCCCAACCCCTGAGCCAGCGACCGGATGAGCGCGGGCGGCACGAATGGCATGTCCCAGGCAACGCATACGACGGGCGCGGGCGCGCGAACGACGGCGGTGTAGATGCCGCCCAGGGCACCGAGTCCAGGCCGCGCATCGGGAGTGAGCGCCAGGTCCGGCCGCCACTCGGCGGCGCCGGGATCATTGGCCACGAGGAGGGGGAGCGAGCCGAGCGCTTCGGTGAAGGCGCGAACCAGACGGTCGAGGATGCGCTCGCCGCCGACGGCCTCGAGTCCCTTGGCGCGGCCCGCGAAGCGCGTGGCGCCGCCGCCTGCCAGGATCGCGCCGCGAACGGTGGCCGCGGGCCCGCTAATAGCGGCGTCCCCGCCGGCGTTCCAGCACCACGTCGAATCCGATGTTGAGGCTGATGAGATGCTTGACGCGGGTGGCCGTCGGCGGCGGCGAGCCATCCTCGAGCGTGGCGGCGGTGACCGCGCGGACGGCGGCCACGTTGTCGCGGACTTCCCAGCGGATCTGATATCCGCGCCCGATCGCGGAAGTGAAGCCGATTCCGAGCACGGCGGTCGGGCTGATGCGCGAGTCGCCGTTGTCGGGATAGATCACCGCGTCCACCGGCTCGCCCGTGCTGACGCTCGGGAAGGTGCCGATCATCCGGACCGAGCTCTGCGTGGTGAAGAGGATGCCGGCCGCGGCGCGGACGTAGGGTGAGATGATGGCACGGCTGGCCACCCGGTAGACGAGGCCGCCGTTCAGGGCCACGGCGGTCGCGGCCTTCTCGCCCTGATCGATCGAGGCGCACGCCTGGCTGTTGCGGGTGGAACCGGAGGCATAGACCAGCGAGCAGCGGTCCTCGAATCCGAGGCCGATGAGGTAAGCCTCACCGACATAGCCGAGGTGATTGCCCGGGAAGTAGATCCCGGAGAAGCCGAAGCTGACGGTGGGCCGGATGCGGCGGCCGAGCGAGAAGGTGTCCGAGGGCAGCGGCGCGTCGGATACGGGCTGGCGGTCCACGCTCCAGAGATTCCGGGGCAGGACATATCCGGCCGTCACGGTAAAGGCGATCCGCGCCTGATCCCGGGTCTGCGCCTGGGCCACCGCGGCCAGGGAAATCATCGCCAGGCCGGCCGACATCATGGTGCGCATCAGACCCCCATGCTGTGGTGTTCCACTGCCAGGCAGCGGTCCTGCACCACCGGGATGCCGGCGGCCTCGAGGCGTCGAGCGGATTCGTCGTGCCGGATGCCTTCCTGGAGCCAGACGAGTCTGGGGCGGATGGCCACACAGGGCTCGACGATCTCGGGAATGGTCTCGGCGCGGCGGAATACGTCGACGATGTCGACCGGACCCTCGGCCGCCGCCTCGAGGAGCGAGCGGCAGACGCGCTCGCCCAGGACCACGTCCGCGGTGGGGTGCACCGGCACGATGGTGTAGCCCGCCCGTTGAAGATACGCCGCGACACCGTAGGCCGGCCGGTGCGTCCGGGTGCCGAGGCCGACCACGGCGATTCGCCGGGCCGAGCGCACGATCTCCGTGGTCGCGCGCTCAGTCAGCATGGGCCGGGTGGGGCTGCGGATGGCCGCTGACCGCGCGGCCGATGAGCAGCATGCCGGTGCGGCGCGCAATCTCGACGGCGAGCGTCGACGGCACCGACGGCGTCGCCACCCAGACGACCCCCGCGCGCGCCGCCTTGAAGGCCAGCTCGGCCGAGATGCGGCCGGTGACCAGCAGGCCGAGACCAGCGGGACGGAGCCCGCCGAGAAGTGCGGCGCCGATTGCCTTGTCGACGGCGTTGTGCCGTCCGATGTCCTCGGCGTGGGAGACGAGCGACTGGCCATCGGTGAGCGCGGCCGCATGGATGCCGCCGGTATCGCGGTAGCGTTCCCCGCGGGCAAAGAGTGCCTTGAACAGGGCCCGCATCGTTTCGACCGGCGGGGCGTTCCCGCGGGGCGGGGCGGGGGAAATCGTGACGGGGTCCGCGAGGAAGGTGGATACGGCGCCGCAGCCCGAGGCCAGCACCGGCCGGCGGCGCTCCGCGTCGACCGCCGCGACGCGGTCCGCGGGCACCTCGGCCCAGAAGCCCAGGTCGGTGGCGCAGGGCCGGAGATGCACCTGATCGGCGCGGTCGACGTAGCCCTCGCCGTGCAGCCATCCGACCGCGAGCTCCTCGAGCAGCTCGGGGGTGCACATCCAGGTCACCGCGTCCCGACCGTTCACCTGGAGCCACACCGGCACTTCCTCCACGGCGGCGCTGTCCGACATCGCCCCGCCGCGCTTCCCCCCTGGCGCGCCTTCAGAGGGAGAAGGAATATCCCAGCCCCACCTGGAACCACGGCGTGAGCGTCCATTCGCTCAGCCGTTGATCCGTGATCACGGCATGCGAGTCGTCGGGCGGTGTACCGGGATCGAGCGGCGGCTCGTCGGTGAACGCCACCGGATAGTTGAGCTTCCAGAAGACGCCGCGCACGTCGGCGCGCAGGTGCAGCCGGTCGGTCAGAAAGAACCGGGTGCCGATCTGCGGCGCGAAGTAGAACTTGTTGCCGAACCGGAAGCCGCTCGTGTCGGCGGCAATGCGGTCGGAGAAGGCCACACCGAGCGAGACGCCGGTGTAGGGCGCCAGCCGGTGCCACGTCTTGCCGCCGCTCAGATTGAGCTGGATGGACGCATCGGCGAAGCGCACCTGCTGTGAGACCGGACCGGTCTTCCTCCGGGCCACCTGCACGAACGGATCCACCAGGAACGGATGCGCCGTGGTCTGGGCCAGTGTGAGCCCGAACCCGACGGTGCCACCGGTGCGCACGTCGTAGCGGACGCCGAACACCGTGCCATCCTGGGGCCCGATCCCGAGGCGCCCGCCTCCGCCGGCGAGCCGGCCCACGATGGGCGTGACGCTGTGGCCCTTGAAGATGTCGCGGTACGGGCTGTCACCCGGGGGGTGCCCCACCTGGGCCAGCACCGGGGACGCAGCGAGTGAAATCAGGAGCAGGGCGAGCGCGGGAAGTCGCATGGGTCTCAGCATTCGCGGAGGTCTCGCCCGGTCATCTCGGACGGTGGCTCGATGTCGAGCAGGCGGAGCACGGTCGGGCCTACGTCCCTGAGCGAGCCGCCGGTCCGGAGGCGGCTGGCGCCGGTGCGCACGGCCACGAGCGGGACCGGATTGGTGGTATGCGCCGTGTGCGCACCGCCGGAGAGGGGATCGATCATGAGCTCGCAGTTGCCGTGGTCGGCCGTCACAAGGAGACGCGCATCGGCGGCTTCGGCGCTCACCAGGATGCGCTCGAGGCACCGGTCCACGGTCTCGACCGCCGAGATGACCGCGGGCAGCACTCCGGTGTGTCCCACCATGTCGGCGTTGGCAAAGTTGCAGAGGATGAAGTCGTGCTCCCGCGCCGCGAGTGCGTCGCAGAGCGTGTCGGTGATGCCGTCGGCGCTCATGGCCGGCGCGAGGTCGTAGGTCGCAACCTTTTGCGAGGGCACCAGCCGGCGGTCCTCGCCCGGGTAAGGCGGCTCGTATCCGCCGTTGAAGAAATAGGTCACGTGGGGATACTTCTCGGTCTCGGCCGTTCGCAGCTGGGTGCGGCCGTGCTCCGCCAGCATCTCCGCCACGATGCGGGCCATGCTGAACGGCGGGAAGGCCTGCGGCAGGTCGAAGGTCTGGTCGTATTGCGTCATGGTGACCCCTTCGAGCGCGGGCCGGTCCGACACATCGAACCCGTCGAACCCCGGCACGAAGAGCGCGCGAACGATCTGCCGCATGCGGTCGCTGCGGTAGTTGAAGCAGAGGACCGCGTCGCCGTCACGAAGCGGTGCGGCGGGCGCGCCGTTCTGCTGCATCACGAGCGGCCGGATGAACTCGTCGGTTTCGCCCCGCGCGTAGCAGTCGAGCACCGCCTGCACCGGGTCGGTGACGGCGGTGCCGGTGCCGTGGACCAGCGCGTCGTAGGCCAGCCTGGTCCGCTCCCAGCGCTTGTCGCGATCCATCGCGTAGTATCGGCCGGTGAGCGAGGCGAGCACCCCGCGGCGGCCGGCGATACGGTCGAGATCGCCAAGCAGCGTGCGGACGACGCCGGCGCCGAGCGTCGGCGCGGAATCGCGGCCGTCGAGGAAGCCCTGCACGGCAATGCGAGGGGCATCGAGCCGCACACCGAGCTCGATGCAGGCCAGCAGATGGCGGTCGATGGCGTGCACGCCGCCGGGACCAAGCAGGCCCATCAGGTGGAGCGTGCCGCCGGTCTGCTTCAGGTGTCGGCCCAGGGCCTGGAACGGCTCGAGGCGGTAGAAGTCACCGCCGGTGATGCTCTCCGAGATGCGGACGAGATCCTGCGGCACCACGCGGCCTGCGCCGAGGTTGAGGTGGCCGACCTCACTGTTGCCCATCTGGCCTTCGGGCAGGCCGACGGCCAGACCGCTCGCCTCGAGGAGCGTGCGCGGATGAGACGACCAGAGCCGATGCCATACGGGCGTGTCGGCGAGCTCGATGGCGTTGCCTTCGCGCTCGGCGCGGTATCCCCAGCCGTCGAGCACGATGAGCACCACCGGCGCGCCGCGCGTCCGTCCGTTTGACATGAATCTCCGCGTGTTCTACAATCCGCGTATCGTGATTTCCGCCGCGCAATCTAGTCCCGCCCTCCGCCGGCTACCAGCCTGCGCACTCGTGTTCTGCCTCGCGATTGCCCCCGCTACCGAAGCGCAGCAGCGCATCGCGGCAACGACCGCATACAAGGCGCCCGGCGGTGTCGCGCTGGCCGACATTCTCCCGGCGGCCCGGCTCGCCGTTTCCGGGAATCGCGGCAAGTGGGCTGAAGTGCTGCTCGATGGCTGGATCTTCGGCCGCTCGGTGCACGCCGACGCGCGCCAGGGACTCGACATCGCAGTGACGGAGCGCGGCGGCGAGAACCTGCGGGCCGAGCCGAACGGCGCGATCATCGCCAGGCTTCGTTACGGCGCGCTGCTGGACCGGGTGGAACAGCGGGAAAAGTGGGTACACGTGCGGCGGCGCGTCTGGGTGCCGCGGTCGGCGGTGGATGCGCCGATGCTGGCCACGCGCGCAACGCGAAGCGACGCTCCCGCGGCCTATCGGCCGATGGCGGAGCAGAAGGCCGATACGCAGCAACGGTCCGCCCGGAAGGGCGCAGCGGCGCCGGCGGCCGGCCCCGCGCAGCCGCCGGCCACGCCCGCCGCCGAGTCCGTCGCGCCCGGCGCCGACCGCGTCGAGCTGGCCCGCAGCACCGCGCTCTACGTCACGCCCGACGGCGCGCAGGCCGGCACGCTGGCGCCGGGCGCGCCGGCCCGCATCCTGGCCCGCTCGGGCGACTGGGTCCGCGTCTCGGCCGAGGGCTGGGTGCGTGAGGCCGACGTGAAGCCGGCCGCCGGCGGCGCCCTGGTGGGCGTGAGTGCCGCGGAGGTGCGCGCCAATCCGGACCGCTACGTGGGGCAGGTGCTGGACTGGCGCCTCCAGGTCATCTCGATCCAGACCGCCGACGAGCTCCGGCCGGAGATGTCGCCCGGCCAGACCTACGTGCTCACGCGCGGACCCCTGCCCGAGCCGGGATTCGTGTACGTCACCATTCCCGCCGACCAGAAGCAGCGCTTCCGGGCACTCGGCCCGCTCGCCGAGCTGACGCTCCGGCTTCGCATTCGCGCCGCGCGCTCGAAGTATCTCGCCACTCCGGTGGCCGATCTCGTGGACGTCGTCGACTCGGTCGCCGCCCGGCGCTGACCCGGGTACTCTTCTCCGCATGCTGATTTCCCCCGCCGCGCCCGCCGACGCGGTGCCGCCCGTGCTGCTCGGGCTCGCCATCATCCTGATAGCCGCAAAACTGGTCGGCGAGCTGGCCGAGCGCCTCGGCCAGCCCGCGGTACTGGGCGAGCTCCTGGCCGGCGTGCTCCTCGGTCCCTCCCTCCTTGCCGTCGTCGATCCGGGCGCGCCGTGGCTGCACCTGTTCGCCGAGATCGGCGTCGTCATCCTGCTCTTTCAGATCGGGCTCGAGACGGACCTGCAGCGCATGATGCGGGTGGGTGGCGCCGCGTTCGTGGTGGCGGTCGTAGGAGTGGCGGTGCCCTTCGCCCTGGGCTACGCCGTGTGCCGCGCGATGGGGCTGCCCGATCTCGAATCGGTCGTGGCCGGTGCGGCGCTCACGGCAACCTCGGTCGGCATCACCGCGCGCGTCCTCTCGGACCTCGGTCGGCTGCAGGATCCGGAGAGTCAGGTGGTGCTCGGCGCCGCCGTTATCGACGACGTGATCGGGCTCATCATTCTAGCGGTGGTCGCGCGCGCGGTCGGCGGTGGCGCCGTGAGCGCCGGCGCCATCGCGGTCACGACCGCCGCGGCGTTCGGGTTCGTCATTGCGGCGGTGCTGGTGGGCCGGCTCGTGGTGCCGCCGGTGTTCGGGCTCCTCGCGCGCATCGGGCGGCCCGAGTCGCTCGCACCGATGGGGCTCGCGGTCGGCCTGCTGGTGGCCGTGCTGGCCCACGCCGCCGGCTCCGCGCTCATCATCGGCGCCTTTGCGGCGGGTCTGGCGTTCCAGCCGACCGCGCATGCCGCGACCATCGAGCGCGGTGTGACGCGACTGGGCCACGTGTTCGTTCCCGTCTTCTTCGTGGCGGTGGGAGCGGCAGTGGACGTCCACACGCTGGGCAACTCGCGCGTGCTCGCGATCGGCGGCCTGCTCATCCTGGTGGCGGTCGTGGGCAAGGTGGTGGCCGGGTTCGCGCCGTTCTGGTTCCCCGGACGGAAGCTGGTCATCGGGGTCGGGATGATTCCACGCGGTGAGGTGGGCCTGATCTTCGCGCAGACCGGCCTCGCGGCCGGCGTGCTGGATGCGGGGCTCTTTGCCTCCGTCACGGCGATGGTGATGGTCACCACCTTCCTGGCCCCGCCGCTGCTCAAGCTCCTGCTGGGCGCGCGGCCGTCCTCCTCGCGCAATGCCGGCGGGTCGGCGGAGCTGGTCACGGAGGCGTAGGATGCGTGTGTCGCCGTGGACCCGTGCCGGAGCCTTCGCCGCCGTCTGCGTCGCCGGCATCCTGGCATGCGGTGAGCCGCCCAACCCCCCGCCGCCGCCCGCCGGTAACGCGTCGGCCACGACCGCGGACTCGTCCAATCTCGCCGTCGCCGCCCGCCTCGAGCAGTCGGTGTGGAATCAGTCCCCGCCACCCTACACGACCGAAAAGCACTGGGCGCTCATGCGCCGCGTCTACGACGGTGCGCACTACGCACCGCTCTGGTTCAGCGGCGGCGCGCCGACCGCGGCCGGCCGCAGGCTGATCGTGGCACTGTGCGAGGCACTCGACGAGGGGATTCACCCCGCTGCATTCGCGGCCGACAGCGGCGCCTGGGACACCACCGCCGCCGCCGGCCGGGCGGCAAGCGATCTTCGCCTTTCGGCAGCGCTGCTCGAGCTCGTCGCGTCCCGCACGCGGGGTCAGGTAGCGCCCGGGACGGTCGCTCCCGAGTGGCGTGCGCCGCCGCCGGCGGAGCCTGACGATTCACTCCTCGCGGCCTGGCTCCGGGAGCCGTCGTCGACCGGCCGCCCCACCGGCCTCCCGCAGCCACCGGCCTACCTGGCCCAGGCCTTTGCGCGTTTTCACCGGACGGCGCTGGCCGGGGGCTGGGAGTTGCCGGACACGGTCGGCACGCTGCGGCCGGGCGTTCGCGATTCCGCGGTGGTCTCCCTTCGACGCCGCCTGATCCGCTCCGGCGACCTCCCGCCGGCCGACTCCGCCGGCACCACCTACGACGCCGCGGTGGCCGCTGCGGTCCGCCGCGCGCAAGGGCGGCTGGGACTCCATGCTGATGGCGTCGCGGGCCCGGCCACGTGGTCCGCCCTTGCCGTGCCCGCGATGAACCGAGCCCGACGCATCGCGGCAAATCTCGAGCGGTACCGGTGGCTCCCCACCGCGCCGGCGGGAGCAGCGCTGGTGATCGACGCCGCAGCGCGAACCGTGACGCTTCGTGTCGGCCGCGAGCTGGCGTTCGATGCGCCCGGCGAGCTGACGGTGCGGTGCCTGGCCACGCTGCCACCGATCCTTGCGGACACCATCCGCGCCGTGAAACGTCGGGGAAGCGGATTCGAGCTGGAGCTGGCGGGAGGACGATCGCTCTGGTGGTCCGCGGCGGCCGACAGCGGATGCGTGGAGGTGGAGGGGCTGTCGCGGCTGGCGTCGGCGCTCGACCGGACCGTTCCCGTCATACTCTACCTCGTCGCACCGACCGTCCAGGCGGACGCCGACGGCCGGATTCGCTTCCACACCGACCCGAGCGG
>Ga0310810_10002477_pt1 | contig 19862 bp, 21 predicted proteins | sample NCmetagenome_FD_207641 | JGI IMG/M metagenome (GOLD analysis project Ga0310810, IMG submission 207641) | Soil microbial communities from experimental microcosm in Duke University, North Carolina, United States - NC | ecosystem: Engineered > Artificial ecosystem > Soil microcosm > Unclassified ...
CAGCGCGATCTGCGCGGCCACCAGCATGTTGCCGATCCGGACGCCGCCGCGACGGGGAGGTTCGTCGCCCGCCTGCCGTTTGAGATCGGCTGCCGCCGCGCGACCGGTCAACGTCAGGGCCGGCCCGGCGCCGAAGATCAGCGTTGCCACCAGCGTAAACGCGATCGTACCGAGGAGCACGCGCCAGTCGATGCTCACGTCCGGAAGGGTCACGGCAACGGGGAGCAGGGGAGGCACTGATGCCACCAGCGACCTGGTCGCCCACGTCGAGATCCACAGTCCGATCGCGCCGCCGCCGAGCGCCAGGAGCAATCCTTCGGTGAGCAGTTGACGAGTGAGGCGCAGCCGGCCGCCGCCGAGCGACGCTCGAACCGCCAGTTCCTGCCGGCGCACGTGACCTCGCGCCAGCAGCAAATCGGCGAGGTTGAGGCAGGCCACGAGCAGGACGATGCCCGGCATGAGCATCAGCAGCAGGGCGAGCCCGTTCAACACGCCCCGGCGAGTACCTGACATGAACAGGAGACGGTTGCCCGGCCGATCGACCTCGAGCGAGTAGGTTTTGTCGGCGGTCGGAAACGCGCGATCGAGCCGGCGGCCTACGGTGGCGACTGCGGCCGCGGCCTGCTCGATCGATGTGCCAGGGCGCAACCGCCCGACCAGGGTCACGTTCGACTCGCGCGCACCCAGCGGCAGCCACACGTCCGGCCCCGGGATGCTGACTCCCTGGAATCCTTTCCGCGCGACGCCGACGACCGTGAACTGGTCGCCGTTGATGCGGATCACGCGGCCGAGTATGGTGGCGTCGGCGCCGAGTTGTTCCCAGAGCTGATAGCTGATGATGGCAACGCGGATACCGGCGCCAGGCCGTTCTTCTTCGCTCGTGAAGCCGCGGCCATAGGCCGGCGGCGCGCCGAACACCTGAAAGTAGTTGGCGGTGCCCGAGTGGACGAGTGCCTGCCGCGCGCCGTTGCCGGCATCCACGCCGAGGAACTCGGTCGAGCCGGCGGCAAGCTGCGCGAAGACGTCAGTGGTTCCCTCCTGCACGTCGCGATAGGTGGCGTACGACAAGTCGCGCGCCCCGCTCACGATCACCACATCATCGTCGTACAGAGGCCGCAGCAGCAGGCCGTTGACGAAGCTGAACATGCCGATGTTGACGCCGATGCCGAGCGCCAGGGTGATGACCGCCGTCAGCGCAAAGCCAGGCGTGTGGCGAAGCGTCCGCCACGCGAAGCGCGTGTCACGCAGCAGGTCGTCGAGCCACGTCCATCCCCACGCATCCTGCGCTTCCTCACGCAGGCGGAGGGTGTTGCCGAACCCGGCCGGATCTCCCATCTGCGCTCGATGCGCCTCCATCTCCTGGCGGAGTTCCTCTTCCCACGCGCCGCGGCGGAGCAAAAAGCCGAGCCGCCGGATCCACTGACCGATGACCGCCATCACGGCGCTCATGCCTCGTCGAGCAGCAACCCGATTGCATCGGCCATGCGGCGGTATTCCGCGACTTCGGCCTCGAGCTGGCGGCGTCCGCGGGCGGTGATGCCGTATGCCCGCACCCGTCGCCCCGATTCCGATTCCCGCCACGCGGCTTTGACCCAGCCGTTGATCAGTAATTTCTGGAGCGCGGGATAGAGCGAGCCTTCTTCGACGCTCAGTTGTTCGTTCGACAGGACGCGGATGCGCTGGGCGATGGCGTAGCCGTGCAGCGGCTCGCTCTTCAGCACCCGCAGGACCACCATCATCAGCGTGCCGCGCGGGATGCCAGTGTCCCTAGGCATAGTTTAACGATGCCTATGCTACGCCGCGACGCGGTGGCGCTGTCAAGGACAGGGTGTGCAGAAGCAGGCGGGCCGCGCGACCAGGCGGAACAAGCTGCCTGCCTCGCCCGATTCGTGACAGCGTCGTGCGAGCAGTCACTCGCGGCCGCGGCGAATGACGTGCGGACCGGATCGCGAGCTGTCTCGGCGCGGCCCCAGGCGAGGCTCTACGGTCGTGCCGCGGTCACCGCCGCGGCGACGAGGAGAGCGAGGAAGAGTGCGGCAGCGACTGCCCGGCAGATGCGATCGCTGCGGCGGGCGCTGACCGCACTGGCCCGCTGCCACGCCTCCCACCGGTGTGTCTGTTCCAGAGAGAAGCCGTCAGGCGTGGTGGACACGGTCGCGACGGGCAACGTCGACGTCATGGTTTGAATGCCGCCTTGTTCGTCGTCCGTGTTTTCTCCGCCGCGGCCTTGTCTGCCTCGGCCTGTGCCTTCGCACGCGCGGCTTCACGCGCCGGTGCCTCGCGGGCATCGATGGTCACCGCCGTCGCCTGCGCCTTCCTGGCGAGCGCATCGAGCGGGACCGACAGGATCACCAACCCGAAGCCGCCGCTGTACGGCGACTGCTGCAGCGTGATGCTGGTGTCGCCCTGGCGCCATCTCGCAAGGACGGTGGGCGTATCGAGGCTGTCGAGCGCCGATTGTGGACGCGGTGATACAGCCGTCGTCGAACGCGGTCCATAGACGGCGGTCAGTGAGGCGATCAGGTCCTCCTTCGTCAACCCCTCGGTGCGGCTTCGGTCGTAGTCGATGGCGATCTTGAACAGTTGATCGTCGACGAAGCTGAAGACGATGCCGGCAACCGAATCGCCGCCGTCGGAATCGAGCCGGCTCGTGTAGGGCGGCCTCCACGAAAGTTCTTCGAGCAACGCGGGCCGCGCGTGCAGCGTCTTGAGGTCGCGCGGCGCGGCATCAGCTCGCGCAATCACGTCCGCGGTCGAAGCCCCCAGCCTGAACTCGCGATACGTGCCGGGGTCGGCAGCGGCGACCGGCGACGAGGACGAAACAACGATCAATCCGACCGTCAGGAGGGAGGCGCAGCGAGCAATCACAGAGACCAACTTTCAATCAAGGCTTCACGGGCCCGCCGCCGCCTTCTCTCCGGCGTTCGGCGGTGGTGGTAGCAGACATCGTGCTCGGTCCCAGCGGTACATCATCGGTTCCAAACGCGGCGCCGCTCATCGCGCCGGGTTGCCGCGGCGTCAGGCTGCGTCGTTCATACGCGCCGGGAATCATTCTTCCGGAAGTGTCGCCGTTGCCCGCGGGATCGGGAATGAGGGGAGGCACGTCACCACTGTAGGTCAGCGACCGGCGCGGCGATGTTCCGTTGTGAACATCAGCGGCCGATGTCGTTCTGTTCCAAACAGTACATACGAGCCGGAGCAAGTCGGCCAGGATACGGTGTGATAGCGGATGCCATGCTGAAATCGAGAGTCGTAGGCGGCGTGCGGCGAAGCCCTGGACAACGGACGATCGAACTGCCGGCCGCCATCGAGGGGCGGATCGCGGAGATCTGTCGCGATCTCGCCGTCCAGGCCAAACGGTTGCGTCAACTGCAGGAGCAGGCGGACGAATTGCGGACGCTGCTCAGCCAGTGGGCCGCCGGATCCGAGCCGAACCCGGAACCCGAGCCGGTTAGTCGTGCAGGACGACGTTGAGCAGTGAGGTGTTGATCTTCAGGTCGCCGTTGTACTCGATGAACCCGAGGTCCCTGAACTTGTTCATGAAGAAGTTGACGCGCGACCGCGTGGTCCCGACCATCTCGGCCAGGGTCTCCTGGGAGATCTTCGGTATCCGCCGCTCGGGACCCGTCTGATCACTGTACCGCGCCAGCAGCAACAGCGCCCGGGCCAGTCGTTTCTCGCTGGAGTTGAATAAGTGATCGACGAGGTCGGCCTCGATGCGCAGGTTCCTCACGAGCATGTACGAGATGAACCGTTCCGAGAACGTGGGCTCGTCGCGCAGCAGGCGAAGCATGGCGTCCTTGTCGATGATGACAACGGTCGTCGGTGCGGTTGCCGTTGCCGTCCCGATCCGGATCGATTGACCGGTTAGCGCTCCTTCTCCAAAAAAATCGCCGGGGCCGAGCATGGCCACGACCGCTTCCTTGCCGGCGCGCGACAGCACGGACATCTTGATGCTGCCCTTCTGGATGTACATGACCGCATCGCTCGGCTGCCCCTGCGCGAAGACGGTCTTCCCCCTGGGATACGTCACGACACGCCGCGCCGCCCCTGCAGACTCGAGAAAGGCGACCGCATCGAACGCCGGCGGTTGCGTCGCCTGCGGAACGCGGCGTCTGGTTTTCGCTTTGGCCATCGGAACCGCGCGAATTATCGCACGCGGGGCGCGCCCGCCCGGGCAGCTGACGCTCGATCGGACGCGGATGCGGTTATCGCGTGGCGCTGCCCGAGACGGTTGTCTCAGAGGCTGGATCGTGATCGGCGAGGAACGTTCGCAGCTCGACGTTCTCCGGAAAATCGCGCGCAAGCGTCCGGGCGGTGGACACCGCTTCCTGGATATCGCGTTCACGGACCTGCATGTCCCACAACGCGAACCTCGCTTCCGTCTGCACGAAGAAGTCGCCGCCGCCCTGTGCGACCACCTCGCGGACGGCGAGCAGCCCACGTTTCTTGTTGCCCCCGCCGAGGAGCCAGCGCACACCGCGCGGGACGGTCGTGCCGACGATGTAATCGATCCATGCGCGGGCGACGCGGGCGCGAACATGGCCCGGGTTCATGCGCAGGACCTGGTCGAGGGAACGGCGGGCCTCCCAGTATTCGTCCCACCCGGTTTTGTGCCCGAGCGTCCCCAGCTGCAGCCAGACGTAATTCAGGTCGATCTTGCCCAGGAAAAATAACGTCTCGTCGTCATCGGCGTGGGCCTTCAGGCGTGCGCGCGCAACCGTCTGACTGCGGGCGGTCTCGGCCACGAACTTGGACATGAACGCGGGACAGGTAGCGCATTGGCTCCACGCCGTCGCCTTGTCGGATACCCCCGTTGCCTTGAGCGCCTGCTTGATTTGAAAAAGCAGGCTGGCTGAACGCAGTTCACAGGCGGCGAGGTCGTCGGGATGGCCCTCACACAGTTGCTGACTCATGGCGCCGGCGCGTTCGTAGTTGCCGTTGTAAAAGAATCGCTGCGCCCGTTCGAGTGTCGGCCCGGAACCACCGTCCAGGTCCGAAGGCCGCGGGGATGAGGCTGGGCTTGCCTGGACGCTGGCCCCGGGGAAACCCCACACGAGGACGATCACGGCTGCAGATACTGCGGTCGATCGTGCGAGGACGGGGTGGGTGATGTTCATAGGGCAGCCTACCGGGACGTTGCACGCGCCGATGTTCCAAACGGTACACGGCGGCGCGCGGATTGAATGTGTGCAGTCTGGGACAGTCCGCCTGGTACGCATATGCCTAAACTGAAGGGGATGAACCTTAGATTTCCACGAACGGGCGGGCGCTCATGAATGCTGGCTGGCTCGTCGCCGCTGCCGGCGTCGCCTGCGCCGCGGTCATGTTTGCGACGTCACGCCTCCGGCTGTCTCGATCTGCTGACCTCGGAACCGTCAGTCATCAATGGATCGCGGAACAGCGGCAAGGACACGATCCACAGCGCTGAGAGGGCGCGACACGTGTACACTCCATCCCAACCGCCAACGGCGGCTGTTATGCCCGACGCATGCCCATTCTGCAAGTCACGAGACGTGAAGACGACCAGCAAGGAAGTGAACGTGTCGACGTACTGGCGTTGTGCGGCGTGCGGTCAGATCTGGAATGCCAGTCGATTGCAGCACGGACGACCTGGGCCGTACGGCCGCTTCGCTTAACACTCATCACAAAGGGCACTCTCAATGGCAACTACCGACGGAACGATCAAGCGCATCACGGATAAAGGTTTCGGCTTCATTACCACCGCCGACGGCACGGAGTATTTCTTTCATCAGTCGGCATGTACCGGCACGCCGTTCAATGATCTGCGGCAGGGCCAGGCCGTCTCCTTCACCGTGGGGCAGGGCCCGAAAGGTCCCCGCGCCGAGAACGTCACCGTGCGGTAACGCGCGCGCATCGAACCGACTCGTCGTCCGGTTGCCGTGGCCTCGATGCCCTCGCGGTCACGGCCGCTCAAACGTGACGGTTCTTGCCAGGAGATTCGGCGTGGCGGTTCGTCCGGCTTCGGTCCACGCCGCCGAATGCCGGTGCGCCGGTGCGGCCGCCATCGTCCACCAGCCTGGCTCCGTGGATGCGGATGCGGGCAAGGCGAATCCAAGCAGCGCCTCCACCTGCTCGAAGGTCAGGACGACGGTGGTGGCGTAGCGATGTTCCAGGTACGTGGAGAGCGACAGATATTCGGCCGGCACACGCGGGGCCGATCGGTCGAAGGGGAAGATCCTGCTTGCCGGTGCTGCGACAGGCGCCGGCCGGCGGCGCCGCCATATCCACATTGACTCGAGCCGCGTCATCCAATCGGTCATGGCGTCCGTCAACCAGCGCACGCGCCGCCTAGGGTACGGCGATCGAACCCGCCGGCGGCATCGTCGCGCCCGCCTCGGGCTTTAATTCAACGGCCTTATCGGTCAGCCTCGCCGTCCGTCGCGATTGCGCCTGGCGAAACTCATTGATCATGTGGTCGACGCGCGTCTGGCGCTCGCTATCCTGGTCGCGATCGATGTCCATGTCTCACGGTAGGCGCTTTCGTGGTGCGGCGTCTGTCCAGATTTGAACAGTGGCGTCGGCAGGTGACGACGTACGCTGCCATACCGGTCGAGGGAGCGCGCGACGCCAGCGTCTGGCGTGTCCGTCGCTGCCGGTATCGGTTGCGAATACATCATGAAGACCAGAACACACGACACCATCCGGCACGACCTGCTCGAGCTCGTGGCCGCGCTCGATCGCCGCGTGCCCGGCCTCGAGCGTGAAGGAGAGCGCGACATCGCGCGTGATGCGCAGGGACTGAGACGGGCGGCGTTGAAGCGGATCGCCGAACTCGAGCGCTCGCTGCCGGCGCCGGCGCTCAGCGCGGGGCACCGGGACATGGCATGAGCGACGCGGATCAACTGAAACGATTCGCGACGCTCGGGAATCACCTGCCGCGCCAGTGCGGCATCGCCACCTTCACCACGCATCTGACCGATGCATTGATCGAACAGTTGCCCGGTGCCGACGGGTTCGTCGTGGCGATGAACGACGCCGGCCGCCGCCACGCGTATCCCTCACGCGTCCGTTTCGAAATCGCCGAAGGCGACCTGAGCTCGTATCGCCGCGCGGCGGATTTTCTGAACATCAATCAGGTCGACGTGCTGTCGGTCCAGCACGAATACGGGATCTTCGGCGGCAAGGCCGGCGCGCACCTGCTCGAGTTGTTGCGACACGTGCGGATGCCCATCGTCACGACGCTGCACACGATCCTCTCCGATCCGAATCCGTCTCAGCGCGCGGTGCTCGAGGAGCTGGCGCGGCTGTCGGAGCGGCTGGTCGTGATGAGCCAGTCCGGCGCCGAGTTGCTCCAGCAGGTGCACGGCATTGCCCCCGAGCAGATCGATCTGATTGCTCACGGGATTCCTCACGTGCCGGTCGACCGTGGCAGCAAGGAACGCCTGGGACTGGAGGGAAAGACCGTCATCCTGACCTTCGGGTTGCTCTCGCCCGACAAGGGCATCGAATACGTGGTCGATGCGCTGCCCGAGATTCTTGCCGCTGTTCCCGACACGGTCTACGTCGTGCTCGGCGCGACGCATCCTCACATCCTGGCGCGCGAGGGTGAGGCATATCGGTTGATGCTCGAGGCGCGCGGCCGGCATCTCGGCGTCGGCGGCAGCATGATTCTCCACAACCGGTTCGTGAGCCAGTCGGAACTGACCGAGTTTCTCTCGGCGGCGGACATCTACATCACGCCGTACCTGAACGCCGGACAGATCACGTCAGGCACGCTGGCGTACGCGGTGGGCGCGGGCAAAGCGGTCATCTCGACGCCATACATCTACGCCCGTGAACTGCTGGCCGATGGCCGCGGAGTACTCGTGCCCTGGCGCGATTCGAGCGCCATCGCGCGCGAGGTCGTCGCGCTCGCGTCCGACCCGGTTCGCTACAGCACGATGTGTGCACGGGCGGCGGCGCACGGCGGCGAGATGACGTGGCCGGCCGTGGCCCGGCGGTACGTCGACGCGTTCAGCCGGGCGATGGCGAACGACACACGCCGCCGGCGGACCTCGTTCGCGGTGCAGACGCTGGCCAGCCGTCCTGCCGGATGGCCCGAGATCGACCTGCGACACGTGCGTGCACTGACCGACGACACCGGCATGCTCCAGCACGCGGTGTTCAGCATTCCGCGGTACGAAGACGGCTATTGCCTCGACGACAACGCGCGAGCGCTGCTGCTGGTCACGCTGCTGGAGGAAGCCGGCACCGACGACCCGGCGGCCGTGCGAGCACTGGCCTCGCGGTACCTCGGATTCGTGAACTACGCGTTCGATCGATCGTCGGGACGCTTCCGGAACTTTCTCTCCTACGGGCGGGAGTGGCTCGAGCCCGTCGGGTCGGAAGACAGTCATGGCCGGGCGCTCTGGGCGCTCGGCGCCGTCGTCGGCCGTGCCAGCGAGCCGGGACGCCACAGTCTGGCGGGGGACCTGTTTCACGCCGCACTGCCGGCGGTGACGGCGTTCACGAGCCCGCGGGCGTGGGCGTATGTGCTGCTCGGGATCGACGAATACCTGCGCGCGTTCCAGGGCGATAGCTCCGTCGAGGCACTGCGCCACGACCTGACGACGCGGCTGTTTAATCTGTTTCAGCAGTCGAGCGGCCGTGACTGGTCGTGGTTCGAGGATTCCGTCACGTACTGCAATGCGCGGCTCTCACAAGCGCTGATCCTTTCCGGAACGCGCATGCACCGGACCGACATTGTCGCGGCCGGCCTGCGTTCGCTCGAGTGGCTGGTGTCCGTGCAATTGTCCGAACAGGGCGATTTCGCTCCGATCGGCTGCAACGGATTTCTTACACGCGGCGGCACTGCGGCCCTGTTCGACCAGCAACCGGTTGAAGCCTGTACGGTGACGTCGGCGTGTCTCACGGCGTACGGCGCCGACGGCAATGCGCGCTGGATGGACCACGCCGCTCGCGCCTTTGACTGGTTCCTCGGGCAGAACGCGCTGCAGCAGTGGCTCTACGATCCTTCGACTGGTGGCTGTCGCGATGGCCTCCATGCCGACCGCACCAACCGTAACCAGGGAGCGGAATCGACGCTCTCGTTCCTGATGGCGTTGTGCGAGATGCGCGCGGCCCATCAACCGGTGACCCAGCCGACACTGGTGCCCGTCCTGCAGCACAACACATGACACCATCGGTCCACTACGAGGTGCTGTTCGAACGGCACCAGGGCAATCCCATCCTGACCGCGGCCGACTGGCCGTACCCGGCACACACCGTCTTCAACGCCGGCGCCACGCGTCTGCCCGATGGCACGACGCTGCTCCTGTGTCGCGTCGAGGATCGCCGGGGGCACTCGCACCTGTGTGCGGCCCGGTCCGACAACGGCATCGACGGGTGGAGAATCGATCCCGAGCCGACGCTGTGGCCCGATCCGGCCGGACACCCGGAGGAATTGTGGGGGATCGAGGATCCGCGGATCACGTTCGTGGACGAACTCGGGAAGTATGCCGTGACCTATACGGCGTTCAGCAGGGGAGGGCCCGGCGTCGCGCTGGCGCTGACGACCGACTTCCGCAGCTTCGAGCGCTACGGCATGGTGATGCAGCCGGACGACAAGGATGCGGCGCTCCTGCCGCGCCGCATCAACGGGCGTTTCGCTCTGCTTCATCGTCCGTGGACGGATCCGTGCGCCGACATCTGGATGTCCTTTTCACCTGACTTGCGCAACTGGGGCGGACACAGGCTGGTGTTGCCGGCGCGTCGCGGCGCGTGGTGGGATGCTAACCGCATCGGACTCGCGCCTCCGCTAATCGAGACACCGAGCGGATGGCTGATGCTGTACCACGGTGTGAAACGCACGGCGGCCGGCTGTTTATACAGGCTCGGCGTGGCGTTGTTCGATCTGGCCACGGCTGAACGCTGTCTGTTGCGAGGTGATTCGTGGGTCTTCGGCCCGGAAACGTCCTACGAACGCGAAGGCGACGTTGGCTACGTGACCTTTCCGTGCGGGTACACGCTCGATGCCGACGGCGACGGCATCAACCTGTACTACGGCGCCGCTGACACCAGCATCGCCCTGGCGAAGGGGAGCATCGCCCAAATCCTCGGCTGGCTCGATCGACACGGCGCCGCGTAAGCGCGACTCAGGACGAGCGATCGCTCCGTTCGACAGTGTGCAATCGGGAACATCACTCGCCGCAGCAGCTCCGTACACTCGCGGCATGCACACCGATCATGTGAAAGTCGCATTGATGGGGTCCTGGATTGTCGCCATTGGCGCGCTCGGCTACCTCGCCGGCGTGACGTCGTTTGCCGCGTGGGCGGCGCTGACGGTGATATCACTCGCGCCTCCGGCGGTCATGGCGCGACTCTGGAATAAGCCCGCTCCGAGCATGTCAGAGAGCATTCAAGACGCGCTTCGCTGACGCCAGGAGCCGCCCTTCGTCCTGCTCGTCGTTCACCTGCTCCAGCCAAGCCGCGGCGACGCCGCGGGGACGCCGTGGGGCGAGCCTTGTCAGGCTCGCCGGCGCGGACCTCATAAGCTGCGCGTCGCAGGTCGTCGTCCTACCGAACTGATTCGAAAAGCTCGATCGGATTGCCGTCCGGATCTTCGATCTGGACCTGTCGGCCACCCACACCCTCCACCATCTCGTTCCGAAAACGGACGCTGCGCTGCGTCAATTCCGCCACCAGCGCCGGCAGGTCCGAGACACTCAATACGATCCGATTCCAGCCGCCCGGCCGCTGTGGTTCACCATTCGCCATCGGACGAGAACCTGAGGCCCCCGGGCCGCTGAGCAGCAGGCGCGTGCCACCCATCGACACGCTGGCGAACTCGGGAAGATGCTGATGCTCGAGCGTGAAGCCAAGATGCTGCGTGTAGAACGCGATGGCGCGCTCGACGTCCGTGATCTGATAGCGAACGGCATGAACACCCTTGATACGTCCCGCCATAGCGTCGCTCCTTGTGTGATGCACGTGTAGGACGATTCAGCGGAAACCGTCGTGACATGTCGGCCCGTGAGCCGAGTCACGTTTCCGCCGGCTGCCTCGTCTCACCGTGGAATGAAGGAGTAACGCATCCACGATGAGACTGACAGTTGTTCTTGTTCTCGCGGTCGTCGTTCTGGCTCTGTTTGCGGGCCTCGTGTATGCCGTGCTCATCGTTGCGCACGTCGCCGAGCCGGCCGCCGTCACCGTTCAAGGCCTGACCGTCCGGCGCCTGTGGGCGACGATAAGTGCTGTGCTCGCCCTGGCCGGATTGGTCATCGGTGGGCTGACGCTGAGCCGTCCTGCCACCTACACTTCCCGGCGACTCGGCGCGATCTTCGCCCTGGTGGCGGGTCTGGTTGCCGCCGGCAGCGGCGGGTTGAACCTGGCGATGGCCAACGGTGGTCCGGGGACCGGCAATGGAGTGGTCGGGGGCGCCGCCGCGTTCGTCCTGGGCCTGATCGCGATGGCCCTCGGTGGACTCGCGGTGGGCCGGTCCCGACGCGCGGCCTGAGATCGAGAGGAGTCGTGATGACGGATGCGGCTGCGAGCTTCGAGACCTACCGCCGCCGGCTGCGTGGTCTTGCGTATCGCATGCTCGGATCGATGGCTGACGCCGAAGACGCCGTGCAGGAGGCCTACCTGCGCTGGCACGGGACCGACCGCGACCGCGTCGCCGATCCACGCGCATTTCTGATGACGACGACGACGCGGATTTGCCTCGACATGCTGAAGTCGGCGCGGGCACGGCGGGAGGAGTATGTCGGCCCATGGCTGCCGGAGCCGGTCGTGGACACGTCAGCGCTGGCGCCCGACAGCCGCACCGAGCTCGCCGAAGATTTATCCATCGCGCTGCTCTTGACGCTCGACCGGCTGTCGCCGCTCGAGCGTGCCGCATTTCTGCTGCACGACGTGTTCGACTTCTCCTTCAGCGAAGTGGCGGCGGCACTGGATCGGACCGATGCGGCGTGCCGGCAACTGGCGACTCGCGCCCGTTCGCACGTGCGTGAGCTCAGGCCGCGCGGCGCGGTGACGGCATCCGTGCCGTCAGATGACGTTGCCGCGGACCATGCGCGGCTGCTGTCGGCGTTTGCCGCGGCCACGCAATCGGGCGACGTCAATGCGCTGATGCAGATGCTCGCCAGCGACGCGCGCGTGATCACCGATGGCGGCGGCAAGGTCCGGTCGGCGCTGAAGGTCATCGCGGGCGCCAATCAGGTGGCACAGTTCCTCGTCGAGGTCACGCGCAAGCGCGATCATGCCTGGTGGCGCGATGACTTCACGGTGCGCTTCGCGAATATCAATGGCCTGCCCGGCGTGATTGTCGACGCGCCGGAGGGAGCAGTGCAGACGGCGGCGTTCGAGATCGAAGGCGACCTCGTTCGCGCGCTCTACATCGTCCGGAACCCGGACAAGCTGCGGCACCTCGCGCGACCGCGCTGAGCGCTCTCGGCGAGCCACCGCCGATCGTCACGCGCTGTCTTGACGCGTCACGGAAGTAGTGTTATTTTTATAACATATGAGATGGACGGCCGTTCTGATTGCGGTGATGCTCGCGGCGGCGGCGCAGACGCCCTCATTCGATGCGGTCTCGATCAAACGCAACGTCAAAAACGACGGCCTGTCGGAATTCCAAATGCGGCCCGGCGGGCGGCTCGTGGTCAGCGGCCTCTCGCTGCGCGAGTTGATCCTGCGCGCCTACGGGTCCGACACGATTCGCACCATCCAACAGGTCGTCGGCGGAGACTCGTGGGTGGGCAGCGAGCGCTTCGACGTGACCGCGGCGACCGATGAGGATCTCGATTCGAATCCGCAGTCCCGCCAGCCGCGCATGCTGGCGATGCTGCGCTCGATGCTCGCGGATCGCTTCGGCCTCCGCGTGCACACCGAGCAGCGGCCGATGGACGTCTATGCGCTTGTCCTGTCCAGAGGGGATCGGACCATCGGGCCGGAACTGCACCGGTCGACAATCGAGTGCCCGGTGCAGGCTCCCGGTGCTCCGCGATCAGCCGACCCGGTGCAGTGGTGCGGTTTCCGTGGCCCGCGAAACGGCGTGCTGATGGCGCAAGGCGTCACGATGAAACAGTTGTCGTCGCTCCTGGCGGGCTTCACGGTGATCGCGCGTCCCGTCAGCGACGCCACGGGCCTGTCTGGCGCCTACGACTTCCAGATCCCGTTCGATCCCTCGTTCGCGCAGACGTCAGGGGCGGGTGCGAGCACAGCGTCCGACGCGACGTCGAACCTGTTCAGGGCCCTCGAGGAGCAATTGGGACTGAGGCTGCGCGGTGAAAAGGCGCCGATGCCGTTTGTCGTGCTCGATCACGCGGATCAGCCCTCGGAGAATTGAGGATCCGCCTCGCGTCGTGCGATGCTCGAACGGGATCGACGAGCCGCGCTCATCAGATCTCGCGAGCGAACGATGCCAGACGCGACCTACACGCATGGCCACCACGAGAGCGTTCTGCGATCCCATCGCTGGCGCACCGTCGAGAACTCGGCAGCCTATCTGATTCCACATCTCCGGGCTGGTTTGCGCCTGCTGGATGTCGGCTGTGGCCCGGGCACGATCACCGCGGATTTCGCCAGGCGCGTAGGATCTGGCAACGTGCTCGGGATCGATGTGTCAGCCGACGTGATCGCAAAAGCGCGGCTCGATTATTCGGACGTCTGGTTTGCGATTGGTGACGTGTACCGGATCGACGAGCCCGACGCGTCGTATGACATCGTCCACGCTCATCAGGTGCTACAGCACCTCGCGGATCCGGTCGCGGCGTTTAAGGAAATGCGGCGTGTCGTCCGCCCCGGCGGTCTCGTCGCCGTTCGCGAGTCCGACTACGGATCGTTCACGTGGCATCCCGCCGACGATCGGCTGGTCAGGTGGCTCGACCTCTATCGAGCGATCGCGCGGTCCAATCGGGGCGAGCCCGACGCCGGCAGGCATCTGTTGTCATGGGCCCAGCAAGCCGGCTTCTCGCGAATCACATCGTCCGCCTCCGCCTGGTGTTTCGCGACGCCCGAGGAGCGCGCGTGGTGGGGAGGGCTGTGGGCCGATCGCATGACGCAGTCGGCGATCTCGAGACAAGCCGTGCGCGACGGCCGGGCGACGGCGGAGGAACTCGCGGGACTGGCAGACGCGTGGCGAGAGTGGGCGACGCGTGAGGACGGATGGTTCGCGGTCCTCCACGGCGAGGTCATCGGCGAACGCTAGAGACAGCTCCGCAAGGCGGCTGTCGCGGCATCGTGTCGGATCGGGTGTGGAATCCAGTTTCGGGTTACGTCCTGATCGCGAGGCAGGTGCCTTGAGCAGCGCGGGAGTCGCGGTCGCCAAGCACCGTGCGCCGCGAGTCGCAGCTCGGACCTCGCGCCTGTAAGCAGGCGTGCCGCGCGACCAAGCGGAACAAGGCACCTGGCTCGCTCTTTCGTGGCACAGTCGCTCGGGCATTCATTCGTGGCGGAAGCGACGCCGCGCGGCACGGCTCGCAGACTAATTCCTAACGTCCGTCGCTGATCCAACACCCAACGTGGCATCGGTACCCGTAGGGCCGGTCTTGCTTTCCAGACCGGCCGCGCGGCGCCTCTAAGGAGCAAGATGCGCCCTACTGGAGCGTACGGACCGGCAGTTCAACCCAGAACAGGCTTCCCTCGCCGGGACGCGAGTCGACGCCGACCTTGCCGCCGTGGCGTTCGACGAGGCGTTTCACCGTCGCCAGGCCGAGGCCGGCGCCTTCGGTGCCCGTCTCCGGGCCACGAACGAATGGTTCGAAGATTCTTCCCTGGAGCTCGGGCGCGACGCCCGGCCCGGTGTCGGCCACTTCGATGCGCGCCATCGCGTCGCGGACGATCGCGTGCACGGTAACCCGTCGCACGCTGCCCGATCCCATGTATTTGATCGCGTTGCGAACCAGGTTTTCGAGGACGCTCGTGATCACACCGACCGCGCACGGCAGCTCGACGTGAGGCGGCGGCGCGATCGTCAACGTGATGCCGGCGTTCTCGGCGGGTTCCGAACAGTCGGCGACAAGCCGCGTGAACACGGCGTCGAGAGAACAGCTGGCCGTGGGGTCCGGTCTCGCGCCGGCCCGGGCAAACCGCAACAGGCCCTCGACCAGTTCCCGAACGCGCTGGACCGCCTCGCGCGAGCGGGCGACATAGTGCTTGCCCCGTTCGTCGCAACCCGGCTCCAGGAGGCCCAGTGCCATCGCCACGGTTCCAAGCGGGCTGAGCACGTCGTGCGCCATGCGTCCGGCGAACCGGTCAAGTTCGGTCATGCGTTCCGTCATCAGCGCGTCGTGCACGCGCACCAACTGATCGTGACGGCTCGAGGCACGGTAGGCGACGAACAAGCCGATGGCGGCGATGGCGGTGGCGATGGCGTCGAGTCCCGTAATGGCCCGCAGGGTGCGGACACGCACGATCCGGATGTCCCGTGCCATCGTCTGCGACCGCCGGACGTCGAAGTCCATTGTCGCGAGCACGGCCCCGAGCGCGTCGTCGAGCGCGTCGTGCGTCCGCTCCGTCTTCGATCGATCTGCCGGCACGGCGAACGCCAGTGCCGACGCCTCGTTCACGGTCGCTCGGACCAGTGGCAGCGCCTGACCGATGTCGGTCCGCAGATTGTCCCAGAGTGGCTGTTCTCCGGGCAGCGGAGGCAAGGCCAGATAACGATCGACGTCCGCGGACACCGCATCCACTTCGTTCCGCGCGGTCTGCGCGGCAGTCGTTCGTTGCGCGCCTGCCGCCGTCATCTCATCGAGCAGGTCGTTCAACCGGGTCAGGCGCACGGCGGTGCGCGACATGTACTCGATACTGGGAATCGCGTTCGTTTCGAGATTGGCGGAGAGGACGTCGAGCTGCGCGAGGTGCGCCTGTGTGTAGGCGGTGGCACCTACGAACGACGCAACCGTGATGGCCGACGCAACGATCAAGGCCGAGTGATGCCGTTCGACGATCATGCGACCCCTGTCGCTGCCCGGGGCTGGCGATCATACATCGGCGGCGGAACGGCTCGTCGGGCGGCGCGATGAACGCGCTCAGGGAGATCGCTTTCGCAGCACGCGCCGATGTGATACACGCGTGTGGTCAGCGGCCTGCTGATCGGCGGCGGGACGTGCCCACCCTTCGGCCACGAGTACCTGCGCGTCGCGCAACGGAAGATCGAACACGTCCCCCACGCGATGACGCGAGAGATCGACGCCGTTGAGGAGTTCTGCCAGCTTGCGGGTCAGTCGGATTCGCATTGGGGGACGATTCAGTAGACCGCGCCTCAACGAGGCAATCCATCCGGCAGATCCGGGAGAGAGGCGCGCTCTCCCCCATCTGCCGGATGTCCGCCGGCGCCGAGCGCCAGTTAACCTGAGTTGGTCGGGTGCGGAGGGAGAGATGCGATTTACCACGTGGCCGGTCGCCGTTGTTGGGCTTGGCAGTCTGCTCGTCCTGATCGTCATCGCGATGCTGACGACGTCGCGGAAGGCACAGGACATCTATACCCAACTGGATCAGCTCAACTCGCATCACCACGATGTGGACGCGAAGCTGCGGCGGCTGCGGTCCGACGTCAACCTGTCAGGCATCTTCGTCCGCGACTATCTGCTCGACATCTCGCGGCAGCACGCTCCGGAGTATCGCGAACGCATCGCCGAGTTCCGGAAAGCGAACATGGCGACCGTGGCAGAGCTGCAAGCGCTTGCGCCGCCGCATCAGGAGCAGATCAACAGCCTGCAGGAACAGCTCGATGAGTACTGGAAGACGTTCGATCCGCTGTTCGACTGGACGATGGCAGAAAAGATCGTCCAGAGCGCGACATTCCTCCGGCGTGAAGTCGTCCCGCGTCGCGAGGCGGTCATCGCCATCGCGCAGGAGATCGAGGACCTGAACAACGCGAACCTCGCCGAGCAGCGCGCCGAAGTGACGCGTCGCCAGACGGTGTTCGCCACCGAGTTGCGCCGGCTGATGTGGCAATGCCTGGTGCTGGGCGTCGGGGTCGCGCTGATCGTGGTCTTCCGTCTGCGCGTGCTCGAGCGGCGCTCCGGCGAACAGCGGCGGGTGTCCGAAAAGGCGGAGCAGGAGATGCGCCAGTTGTCGCAGCGGCTGGTGGCCACGCAGGAAGAGGAACGGCGCCATCTCTCGCGCGAACTGCACGATCACGTCGGGCAGGTGCTCACGGCACTGCGCATGGAGATCGGTCGCATCGATCGCGTGCGTCCGCCGAACGACCCGCGGCTCAGCGCGGCGGTCAGCGAAGCGAAGCAACTCGTCGACAAGATCTTCCGCACGGTCCGCGATCTCGCGCTCGGGTTGCGTCCCAGCATGCTCGACGACCTGGGCCTTCGCGCGGCACTCGAGTGGCACGTGCGCGACATCGCGCGGCGCTATGGCGTGGAAGTCGACCTGGCGGTGAAGGGAGATGTGGACACGCTGCCCGATCGGTATCAGACCTGCGTGTATCGCGTCGTGCAGGAGGCGCTCACCAACTGCGTGCGGCACGCACAGGCGCACGCGATCGCGGCGAGAGTGACGGCCGAGGATCAGGTCCTGCGGATTGCGGTCACGGACGACGGCGTCGGGTTCGACGCGGAGGCGCGCCGCGATGGCCTGGGTCTTCGCGGCATCCAGGAGCGTGTCAAGGAACTGGGCGGCGGCCTCATCATCCGCACCTCGCCCGGACGCGGTGCGTCGCTGATCATGCAGATGCCGCTGCCGGTCGCCATCCCGATGACAGAGGGCCGACTTGCGAGTGTTGCTGGCTGACGATCACGGGATTGTGCGGCGCGGACTGCGAAGCATTCTCGAAGACGCGGGTCATACGATCGTCGCCGAAGCGGCAGACGGTCTCGAGGCGACGCGGTTGTGTGAGGAGCACCATCCCGATCTGCTGATCGTCGACATCGGCATGCCCAAACTCAGCGGCATCGAGGTGTCCGCGCGCGCGCAGAAGCTCGACCGGCCTCCGGCGGTCATCGTGTTGAGCATGCATTCGGATGAGTCGTACATCATTCGGGCGCTCGGCGCCGGCGCGCGTGCATATCTCCTGAAAGACGCGACCGACGAAGACCTGCTGCCGGCGGTTCGCGCCGTCGCGGCGGGGAAGCCGTTCTTCAGCCCAGCCGTTGCGGCGGTCCTCGTCGAGGATTACATGCGAACGCTGCAGAAGCGCGGGCTCAGCGATTCGTATCACCTGCTCACGGATCGGGAAAAGGAAACGCTTCAGCTTCTGGCCGAAGGGCATTCGAATAAAGAGGTTGCCACCCTGCTCGACGTCGGCCTGTCCACGGTCGAGACGCATCGCGCCAACCTCATGCAGAAATTGAATCTGCATAACACCGCGGAAATCGTGCTTTACGCCGTGCGAAAAGGCATCATCGTGTAGTACGTTCGGCCGCTCTTCCCCGAAAGGGGGGAACGATGGCCGCGCGCGACATGGGTCCCTCGGATCGATCCTCCAAGCGGAAACAGATACGGCTCCCCCCTCAGTCGGATAGATCGCTGCTCGTGTGTGCGGTCTACTGAATTCATGGCGAGCCAGTACACGACTCAACGGGAGGAAGCAATGCAGCGTAACGACGACTTCGTGGTGTCGGTGAACGCCGTCTGGAACGACTGGCGCTGTGCGATTGCCCGGCTCGCTGACCTCCGCGACGTGCACTGGCACCAGCCAAAGGGGGCGCCGCATCGCCTGATCCACGCGTACCTGTCGTGCGCCAACGTCGTGCACGGTGACCTGCCGCACGGGTGCGATGGGTCGTCGGTCCCGCACCAGGTGCGGGTGGTCGTCCTGAAAAAGCACAATCTGCCGGCCGCGTACGCGGAGCTGCTGCAGCGGGCGGACGGGGGCCGGCGTGCCTCCGACCTGCCTTCGTCCGTCCCCCTGCGCGGCTCATCCTTTCCGGTGCTCGGATAGGCGCGATGGAGAGAAATCGGCTTCTCCTCGTGTCGAATCGTCTGCCCGTTACGGCCAGCGTGACCGGCGACGGCGTGGAGCTCGCACCAAGCAGCGGCGGGCTTGTGAGTGGTCTGCGGCCGCATCACGAACGTTCCGATGCGCTGTGGTTCGGGTGGCCTGGTGAGGTTCCCGACGCCCGCCGCTCAGCGATCCACGCAGCCCTCACTGGCCAGCGCATGGTCGCCGTGCACCTGCGCCCCGAAGAAGTGGACGGTTATTACCACGGCTTCGCGAACGGCGTGGTGTGGCCGTTATTCCATTACTCGATCGACCGCGTGCCGGTGGACACGGCAGGGTGGCCGGAATATCGAGCGGCGAACGAGGCATTCGCCGCCGAAGTCGCCGCCGAGTACCGGCCCGGCGACACGATCTGGGTTCACGACTATCACCTCATGCTGCTGCCGGGGCTGCTGCGCCAGCGGCTGCCCGACGCGCGCATCGGCTTCTTCCTGCACATCCCGTTTCCCTCGTCCGAAGTGTTTCGCGTGTTGCCATGGCGGCGCGAGATTCTGCACGGCCTGCTCGGGGCCGATCTGATCGGATTCCACACCTTCAGCTACATGCGGCACTTCCTCACGTCGCTGCTGCACGTCGAGGGTGTCGAAGCCGACGTCGATCGCGTGCGCGTTGGCGGGCGAGAAGTGCGAGTCGGCGCGTTCCCGATGGGGATCGACGCCGGCAGCCTCGCGGCGCTGGCGGCGGATCCCCAGGTGCGCGCTCGTGTCGCCGAAATCCGCCAGGAAGCGGGCGGCCGGCGGATCGTGCTCGGCGTGGATCGGCTCGACTACACGAAGGGCATTCCGCGACGGCTCGCGGCCGTCGGACAACTGCTGGAACGCGACCCGACGTTGCGCGACGGGATGCGGTACATCCAGATTGCGGTGCCATCACGCGGCGACGTCGAGTCCTACCGGTGTTTTCGCCGCGAGGTCGAGGAAACCGTCGGCCGGATGAACGGCACGTATGGCACCCTGCGCTC
>Ga0310810_10002478_pt1 | contig 19861 bp, 16 predicted proteins | sample NCmetagenome_FD_207641 | JGI IMG/M metagenome (GOLD analysis project Ga0310810, IMG submission 207641) | Soil microbial communities from experimental microcosm in Duke University, North Carolina, United States - NC | ecosystem: Engineered > Artificial ecosystem > Soil microcosm > Unclassified ...
ACTCGGTCTACAATGCGGATCTCATCAGGAAGACCGGCACCCGCGGGCCCAACATGCTTCCGCTCATGGCGCGGGCCTACGATGATCTCGACGGTACGGCCAAACACCGCCTCCAGCAGAATCTGCAGGACATGTCCCAGATCATTGCCCGCGCGTTCGGGACCGGCACCGTCATGACCGGCGAGAAGGGCGAGACCAAGACCTACGCCGGCGAGAAATGCGATGAGCGGACCTTCGGCAGCTTCACGATCTGCAACATGCAGGGCGCCAGTGGCGTCCCGCTCCACGTGAGCGGCAGTCTCCTCTGCGTGGACTTCGAGCAGACGGCCACGGCGGTCCGGAAGGGCGAGCCGGCCGGCTCCGCCTTCGCGCCGCCCGCCGGGGTGGCCTTCCGGGATGCCCCGATGGGGAACGTCGATTCACTCGCTCGCGGCTACGTGCAGTACCTGGCCAGCCAGCAGCTGACGGATTCGCTCGCCGCCGCCCGCGTCGGGGCCGGCTCCAGCTCCCACTGCGGAGGAGCGGGCGCAGCAACGCCAGGCTTGCGAGGCACTCAAGAACTTCGATCTGGGCAAGGAAATGCGCGCGGCCACCAACCGCGTACTGGGAGACGCGGTGCACGACGCGCTCAAGGAGAAGCAGAATCAGGTCGAGTCGGGCGCCAGGGAGAAGGTCAAGGGATTCATCCGGCGGCCGCACTTCTGAGCACCGACTGCACCAGTGTCCGGGCCTCCGCGACGATGCGCTCCAGGTGCGCGGCGTCGCGGAAGCTTTCCGCGTACAGCTTGTAGACATCCTCCGTTCCCGACGGCCGGGCGGCAAACCAGCCCTCGGCCGTGGTCACCTTGAGACCGCCGATCGGCGCGCCGTTGCCGGGGGCGCTGGTCAGCCGCGCGGTGACCGGATCACCGGCGAGGACGCTGGCCGGCACGGACGCCGGCGTGAGCCGCCGGAATGCAGCCTTCTCTTCCGGCGTGCAGGGAGTATCGATCCGCGTGTAGACTGGCGCCCCGAGGCGACCGGACAGCGTCTGGTAGTGACGGCCCGGATCCGATCCGGTGACGGCCGTGATCTCCGCTGCCAGCAGTCCGAGCAGGATACCGTCCTTGTCGGTGGTCCACACGCTTCCATCACGCTGGAGGAAGCTGGCCCCGGCGCTCTCCTCTCCGCCAAAGCAGCAGCTCCCGTCGAACAGCCCGGGCGCGAACCACTTGAACCCTACCGGGACCTCGTACAGCGTGCGCCCCGCGTCGGCCACCACGCGGTCGATGAGCGTGCTCGACACGACGGTCTTGCCGACCTTCGCCGTGCGTGACCACGCGGGCCGGTGCGCGAGCAGATAGTGGATGGCCACCGCCAGGTAGTGGTTGGGATTCATCAGTCCCGCCGACGGCGTCACGATGCCGTGGCGATCAGCGTCGGGATCGTTGCCCCAGGCCACCGTGTACTGGTCCTTGAGCTTGACCAGCCCCGCCATGGCCCATGGACTGGAGCAGTCCATCCGGATCTTCCCGTCGTGGTCGGGCGGCATGAAGCTGAACGTCGGGTCTATGACGGGGTTCACGACCGTGAGGTCGAGGCCGTACCGCGCTGCGATCCGCGGCCAGTAGGCCAGCGATGCACCGCCAAGCGGATCCACGCCGATGCGGACGCCCGCCTGGCGTATGGCTTCGAGATCGATCGCACCGCCCAGGGCCTCGATGTACGGCTCGGCCAGATCGTCGGCGCGGGTGGTCGATGCTGTCAGGGCCCGCTCGATCGGCATCCGGCGCACGCCCTGGTTCTGTCCGGCCAGGAGCTCATTGGCGCGGTCCTGGATGATGCTCGTGACGCCAGTGTCGGCCGGGCCGCCATCGGGCGGGTTGTACTTGAAGCCGCCGTCGGCCGGCGGATTGTGAGACGGGGTGACGACAATGCCGTCGGCCCGCGCTGCGGCCGGATCGTCGTTGTGAGCCAGAATGGCCCGGGAAATCACCGGCGTCGGCGTGTAGCCGTCGTCCGCCTGGACGACCGTGCTTACGCCGTTCGCAGCCAGTACCTCCAGCGCGGTCCGCTCCGCCGCCGGCGACACGGCGTGCGTATCCTTGCCAAGGAACAGCGGACCGGTGATGCCGTGCGCGCTCCGGTACTCGCAGATGGCCTGCGTGATGGCCAGGATGTGCGCCTCGGTGAAGCTCCCGTCGAGCGGCGTGCCGCGGTGACCGCTGGTACCGAAGCTGACGCGCTCCGCCGGGTTGGCCGGATCGGGCTTCCGCTCGTGGTATTCCCGGACCAGCTCGGCCGGATCGATGGGTGACATAGTGCCTCCTGGCTGGCGTTTCCCCGCGCTCACATGATATTCCCATGGATACCGCAGGCCCACCAGCTTCCCAGGGGATCGTTGATGATACGCAGGCTCTCGCTCGTTGCCATTGCCGGCGCGCTGGTTGCGGCGCCGGCCCGCTCGCTGACGGCCCAGGCGTTCACGACCGATGATCCGGTGCTTCAGCGCATCTGGACCATCGGCATGGACAGCTCCCAGACGATGCGTCTCTCGCAGGTGCTCTTCGACTCGGTCGGGCCCCGGCTCACCGGGACGCCCAACGCCAAGGGGGCCAACGACTGGCTCGTCGGACTCTACAAGTCATGGGGCGTCGACGCCAAGAACGAGCAGTGGGGCAAGTGGCGAAGCTGGCGACGAGGGTATTCCCACATCGATCTGGTGGCACCGCGGGTCCGTTCGCTCGAAGGCACCATGCTGGGCTTCAGCCCGGGCACCGGCGGCAAGGACCTGACCGCGGCCACTGTCATTCTGCCCCGCTTTGCCGACAGCACTGAGTTCGTGAAGTGGCTCCCCAGTGCGCGTGGCAAGTTCGTGCTGGTCTCGGCCCCGCAGCCCACCTGCCGCCCGCGCGATGACTGGCAGACCAACGCAACGCCGGAGTCGAAAGAGCGGATGGACACGCTCCGGGCGCAGGTCACCCGGGAGTGGGGCGGCAGGAACGTGCGGGGTACCGGCTACAGCCTGGCCATCGGCACCGGTGAGCTGGGACTGCGGCTGGAGCAGGGGGGTGTGGCGGGTGTCATCACCTCGCGTCCCAAGGACGCCTGGGGCACCATCGAGATCTTCTCGACCTACAACACGAAGGCGCCGGCAATCGCGCTGAGCTGCGAGGACTACGGGCTGCTCTTCCGTCTCACCGACAACCACCAGGGCCCGAAGCTCCGCCTCAACCTCGATGCGCAGTCGCTCGGTGACCAGCCGGTCTTCAATACCATCGCCAGCATCCGCGGCTCCGAGAAGCCGGACGAGTATGTGGTGCTTTCGGCCCACTTCGATTCGTGGGACGGATCGTCGGGCGCCACGGACAACGGTACCGGCACGATCACCATGCTCGAGGCCATGCGGATCCTGCACGAGGTGTACCCGCACCCGAAGCGCACCATCCTCGTGGGCCACTGGCTCGGGGAAGAGGAAGGGCTGGTCGGATCCCGCGCGTTTACCGAGGATCATCCCGAAGTCGTGAAGGGCCTGCAGGCGCTGTTCAACCAGGACAACGGCACCGGCCGGATCGTCCGCATGGGCGGTGGCGGACTGGTGAACGCGCCGGACCACATCCGCGGCTGGCTGGCCAAGCTGCCGCCCTCGCTTCAGAAGCAAGTGGAGTTTCCCGGCCCGGGCTTCCCGTCGGGTGGCGGCAGTGACGACGCCTCCTTCGCGTGTTACGGTGCGCCCGCCTTCGGCCTGGGCGCGCTCGGCTGGGACTACTTCAACTACACCTGGCACACCAACCGCGACACATACGACAAGATCGTGTTCGACGATCTCAAGTCGAACGCTACGCTGACGGCAATGCTCGCCTACCTCGCGTCGGAAGACCCGGCGACGATCACGCGGGAGCGGGTAGATCTGGCCGCGCTCGCCGCGGCCCGCGCGACCCAGGCGCCGCCGCCCGCCAACGCGGCGGCCGGCGCCGGACGCGGCCGGGGCGGTCCCACGACGTGGCCCACCTGCACCAAGGCGCCGCGCACCACGGAGCCCAGGCTCAAGTAGCATGGCGCTTCGTGTTGCACTGGCCGCCGACCACGCGGGGTTCGAGCTCAAGCAGCAGCTGCTCGAGCTCGTGCGCTCGCTGGGGCACGATGCCGTGGATCTCGGGACCGACTCCACCGCGCCGGTGGATTACCCGGATTATGCCGTTTCGCTGGCCGAAGCCATCGTGAGCGGCGCCGTGGACCGGGGGGTACTCGCCTGCGGGAGCGGTGTCGGTGCCTCGGTTGCCGCCAACAAGGTGCCGGGCATCCGTGCCGGCCTTTGCCATGACACCTATTCCGCCCACCAGGGCGTCGAGCACGACAACATGAACGTCCTGGTGCTCGGCGGGCGCGTGATCGGCGATTCCCTCGCCGCCGAGCTGGTCGAGGCGTTCCTGCGCGCGCGCTTCAGCGGCGCGGAGCGGCACGTGCGGCGGCTCGGCAAGATTGCCGACATCGAACGACTCTTCGGCGGCGGCACGTGATCTGTGCGGTGCTGTTCGATCTGGACGGCACGCTGGTACAGACGGAGGAGCTGAAGGCCCGGTCGTACGCCGAGGCGGCGGCTGAGCTTGCACCGGGCGTGAATCAGGACGCCGTCGTCGCCGAGTTCAGCCACCTGGCGGGGCAGTCGAGGGAGGCAGTGGCCCGCACACTGCTGGCGCAGTTCCACCTGCCCGGCACCTGGAACGACTTCGTGGCGCGCCGGCTGGCGCGCTACGACGCGATGCTGGACGACGCCGCGCTGCTCCGGCGTCAGGCGCTTCCCGGCGCCACGACGCTCCTTGCCCGCGTGCGGAAGGCCGGACTCCGGACCGCGCTCACGACGATGTCCGACCCGGCCCACGCGCGCTGCATTCTCGCGGCGCTCGGCCTGACCGACGCCTTCGAGGCCGTCATCACTCCCGCCGACGTTCCCCACGGCAAGCCGGCTCCCGACATGTACCAGACCGTGACGGCGCGGCTCAAGTGCCTGCCGGCCGACTGCGTGGCCATCGAGGACTCGGTGGCGGGTATCACGGCGGCGGTCGCCGCCGGCGTGCCATGTATAGCCGTTCCCACCTGGCTCACCCGGGATGCGGTGCGCGCGGCGGGGCTGGTACCACCGGAGCGGCTGGCGGATGATCCGGCGCAGGTCGGGCGCGTATTCGACGCCTACGCCACTGGAAAGGATGCGCGATGGAAATCGGAATGATCGGGCTCGGCAAGATGGGCGCCAACATGACCACGCGGCTGCTGGCCGGCGGGCACCGCGTGGTGGCCTTCGACCGAAGCGCTGACGCCGTGGCCGGGGCGGTGAAGGGGGGTGCGGCGGGCGCCGCATCGCTCGGCGAGCTGGTGGCGGCGCTCGCGGCGCCGCGCGCGGTGTGGATCATGGTCCCCGCCGGAGATCCGACTGAGTCTACCGTCCACGCCCTTGGCGACGCGCTCTCCCGCGGCGACACCGTGATCGACGGCGGCAACAGCAACTACAAGGACTCGATGCGGCGCGCGGAGCTGCTGGCCGGCCGCGGCATCCAGTTCGTCGACGCCGGCACCAGCGGGGGTGTCTGGGGACTCAAGGAGGGTTACAGCCTCATGGTCGGCGGCGACAAGGCGACGGTCGATCGCCTGCGTCCGATCTTCGAGACGCTGGCTCCCGCGAAGGACCTGGGCTGGGGCCATGTGGGTCCGAGCGGGTCCGGCCATTTCGTGAAGATGGTGCACAACGGGATCGAGTACGGGCTGATGCAGGCCTACGCCGAGGGGTTCGAGGTGCTGCGGCGGAAGGAGAACTTCGGGCTCGATGTCGCCCAGATTGCGCAGATCTGGCGCGACGGCAGCGTGGTGCGCTCCTGGCTGCTCGATCTCACGGCGGCGGCGCTCAAGGAGAACCCGTCGCTCGACGGGATCGCGCCCTGGGTGGCCGACTCGGGCGAAGGCCGGTGGACCGTGGCCGAGGCAATCGACCTCGACGTGCCGGCACCGGTGATCACGCTGTCGCTGATCGCGCGGCTGCGCTCCCGAAGCCAGGACTCCTACGCCGACAAGCTGCTGGCCGCCATGCGGAATCAGTTCGGGGGCCACGCCATCAAGAAGGAAGGCTGATGCCGCGGCATCCGGCGGAGCCCTGCGTCTTCTGCATCTTCGGCGGCACGGGCGACCTGGCCCGGCGGAAGATCCTGCCCGCCCTCTTCACGTTGCACAAGCAGGGGAAGACACCCGGCTGCTTCGTGCTGGGCGTGACGCGCACCGCCGAGATCGACGACGGGAAGTTTCGCGACATGGCCGTCGAGGCGCTCGTAGCCGAGAAATTCCCGGAGGACGAGGTGCGCGCCTGGGCCGGCGAATTCCTTTTCTATCAGCCCATCAACAACGGAACGCCCGACGATTTCCGCGCGCTTGCCGGCCGCATGACCGACCTGGAGAAGCAGCATCAGGTGGCGGGGAACCGCGTCTTCTACATCGCGCTGCCGCCGCAGGCCTTTCCCGACACGATCGCGGGCCTGGCCGCGGCCGGCCTGTGCCGGAGCAGCGGCTGGACCCGCCTCGTGGTCGAGAAGCCGTTCGGCCGCGACCTGGCCTCCGCCGAGCGCCTCAACGCCATCGTGCACGAAGGGTTCGACGAATCCCAGGTGTATCGGATCGATCACTATCTCGGCAAGGAGACGGTGCAGAACCTGCTCGTCTTCCGCTTTGCCAACGCCTTCTTCGAGTCGCTCTGGAACCGCAACCACGTGGAGAGCGTGCAGATCACGGTGGCCGAGGAGCTCGGCGTCGAGCAGCGTGCGGGATACTACGAGCAGGCCGGCGCGCTCCGCGACATGATCCAGAGCCACCTGACCCAGCTGGTGAGTCTGGTGGCGATGGAGGTGCCGTCTGACATGGACGCCGACGCCATCCGCTTCGAGAAGGTCAAGGCAGTGCGCTCGATCGCGTCGATCGATCCCGATGAAATCGTATTCGGGCAGTACGCCGCGGGAGAGATCGACGGGAAGCCGGTGGTGGCCTACCGCGACGAGCCGGGCGTGGCCCACGGCTCCAACACCGAGACGTTCGTTGCGCTCCGGCTCGAAGTGGACACGTGGCGCTGGCAGGGCGTGCCGTTCTACGTGCGGACCGGGAAGCGGCTGCCGCGCCGGCTCACCGAGATCGTGCTCAACATGCGCCAGCCGCCGGTCAGCCTGTTCGAGACCTTCGATTCGTGCCGGCTGAGCTCCAACACGCTCGTGCTCAGGGTACAGCCCGATGAGGGCTTTGCCCTCACCTTCGACGTCAAGGCGCCCGGCGATCCCTTCCGGCTGACGACGGAGCCGCTGCACTTCGATTATCACGAGGCGTTCGGCGCGATTCCGGAAGCGTACCAGACGCTCCTGCTCGACGTGATCGAGGGCGACCAGACGCTCTTCGTCCACGCTGCCGAAGTCGAGGCATCGTGGAAGCTGTACACGCCGGTGCTGGAGTCGTCGCGGCCCATCTATCCCTACGCGGCCGGCACCTGGGGGCCGCCCCAGGCCGACGCCCTGGTTCGAGGTCCCGTGCGGTGGCGGAACCCCTAGCGGCGGAGCTGGTGGTGGCGCCCGATCTCGAGGCGCTGAGCCGGCTCGCCGCGAGCCGGGCTGCCGCGGTCGCCGCCGCCGCGGCCCAGCGAGGCCGCTGCACCATTGCCCTGTCGGGCGGCACCACGCCGCAGCGCCTCTATCAGTTGCTGGCATCGGAGCACCGCCTGGACGCTCCGTGGCAGCAGGCCGAGTGGTTCTGGGGCGACGAGCGCTGCGTGCCGCCCGACCATCCCGACAGCAACTACCGCGCGGCCTTCGCGGCACTGCTCGGCCCGCTCCGCGTCCCCTCCGACATGATTCATCGCATGGCCTGCGACGGCGCTCCGGCCGACGCCGCGGCGCGCTACGACGCGGTGCTCCGCGACCGGCTCACGGGCGGCCGTTTCGACCTCGTGTTCCTCGGGGTGGGGGCGGACGGGCACACGGCGTCGCTCTTCCCGGGGTCACCGGCCCTCGATGAACAGGATCGGTGGGCGCTGGCGGTGACCGGCGGCCCCGAGCTCGCTGTCCGCGAGCGGATCACGCTGACCTATCCGGTGCTGGACCGTGCTCGCACCGTCTTCATGCTCGCGGCGGGTGCCGCCAAGCGTCCAGTCATCCAGCGCATGCTAGCTGGGGAGCGCGCCGATCCGGCCGCCCGCGTCCGCCCCGACGGCGAGCTGGTGTGGTTCGTCGATCAGGCGGCGCGCGGCGAGGCGCCGACGGCGCCGTGAGCTACCAGCCGATCGAGAACTACGGCGTCATCGGCGATCGCCACACCGTGGCGCTCGTGGGCATGGACGGGTCGATCGACTTCCTCTGCTTCCCGCGCTTCGACTCGCCGTCGATCTTCGCGGCACTGCTCGACGACCGGAAGGGCGGCCGCTTCCGCCTGGCACCGGTGCTTGACGACGCGCGCTGCCGCCAGCTCTACCTGCCCGACACCCCGATCCTGCTCACCCGCTTCCTCTCGGACGCGGGCGTGGCCGAGATCTCCGACTTCATGCCGGTCTCGGGGGAATGCCACGATATCGTGCGCCGGGCCAAGACTGTGCGTGGCGCGATCCGCTATCGGATGCTCTGCGCGCCCGCGTTCGACTACGCGCGGCGAGGACATCGCGTGGAGCAGCACGACGGCGAAGTGGTCTTCATCCCCGACGGTACCGGGCTCTCGGCGGTGCGGCTGCGTCACAGCATCCCGGTCACCATCGAGAACGGCGCCGCCGTCGCTGAATTCACGCTGGGCGCGGAGGAGACGGCGTCATTCGTGCTCGAGGAGGCGGAGCCAGGCGTCCCGTCGCCCTCGGCGAATGCCGATTACGTGTCCGAGTCGTTCAAGGAAACGGCCAACTTCTGGCGGGCGTGGGTTGGCCAGTCCAACTATACCGGCCGCTGGCGGGAAACCGTCAACCGCTCTGCGCTCACGCTCAAGCTGCTCACCTCGCAGCCCTTCGGCTCCATCGTGGCGGCTCCGACGTTCGGGCTGCCCGAGCTGGTGGGCGGCGGGCGCAACTGGGACTACCGCTACACCTGGATCCGCGACGCGTCGTTCACCGTCTACGGCCTCATCCGGCTCGGCTACACCGGTGAGGCCGCCGCATTCATGCAGTGGATCCAGGATCGCTGCGGCGAGCTCGGTCCCGACGGCTCGCTCCAGGTGGCGTACGGCATTGACGGCCGCCATCTGCTCCCCGAAGAGGTGCTGGGCCATCTGGAGGGTTATCGCGGAAGCACGCCGGTGCGGATCGGCAACGACGCCTATCTCCAGCTCCAGCTCGATACCTCGGGCGAGTTGATGGACGCGGTCTATCTGTACAACAAGTTCGGCGAGCCCATCGGCTACGATTTCTGGTGCAACCTGGTCCGACTGGTGGATTGGGTCTGCGCCAACTGGGAGCAGCCGGACATGGGCATCTGGGAGGTGCGCGGCGGCCGGCAGCAGTTTCTCCTGTCGCGGGTGATGTGCTGGGTGGCCATCGACCGCGGCATCCGCCTCGCGATGAAGCGGTCGTTTCCCGCGCCGATCGGCCGGTGGGCCGAGATGCGCGACCGCATCTATCGCGACGTCTTCGAGCGCTTCTGGGACCCGAAGCGGAAGACGTTCGTGCAGCACCTGGGATCCACCACCACCGACGCATCGAGTCTCCTGATGCCGCTGATGCTGTTTCTCAGCCCGACCGATCCGCGCTGGCGCTCGACGCTCGGGGCCATCACCCACGACCTCGTGTCCGACTCGCTGGTCTACCGCTACCGGACGGACGCCGCCGCGCCGGATGGCCTGCATGGCCAGGACGGCACTTTCTGCATGTGCTCCTTCTGGTATGCCGAGTGCCTGGCCCGCGCCGGCGACGTGGATCAGGCGCGGTTCATCTTCGAGAAGATGCTGGGCTATGCCAACCACCTCGGGCTCTACGCCGAGGAGCTCGGCCCCCGCGGCGAATTTCTCGGCAACTTCCCCCAGGCGTTCACCCATCTGGCACTCATCAGTGCCGCCTACGAAATCGATCGGGTGCTCTCGGCCACCGGGCGCCCGGGCTGAGCCGCGGCTGTCCCCGGGCCAGCCATCCGGCTAGACTTCCGAAGACTCGATCGTCACGCTCCAGCTCCCACTTCCCTCTGATCCTGCCCCCATGCCGACTTCCACCGCTCCCGACTATCAGACGCTCACCGCCCCGACCGACGGCGGCACCATCACCCTCCGCGATGGCCGCCTCGACGTGCCCGCACGGCCCATCATTCCGTTCATCGAGGGCGACGGCACCGGTCCCGATATCTGGAAGGCGTCGCAGCGCGTCTTCGACGCCGCGGTCGAGAAGGCGTACGGGGGGAAGCGGGAGATCGTGTGGTTCGAGGTGCTGGCCGGCGAAAAGGCCAAGAATCAGGTCGACAGCTGGCTGCCGGACGATACCCTCAAGGCCATCGGTCATCACCTCGTGGCCATCAAGGGCCCGCTCACGACACCGGTGGGCGGCGGCATCCGCTCACTCAACGTGGCGCTCCGCCAGCAGCTCGACCTCTACGCGTGCGTCCGCCCGGTGCGTTACTTCAAGGGCGTTCCGTCGCCGGTCAAGGCGCCGGAGCAGGTGGACATGATCGTCTACCGGGAGAACACGGAGGACATCTACGCCGGTATCGAGTACCGGGCCGGCACGCCCGAGGCGCGGAAGGTGATCGACTTCCTCCGCCAGGACATGGGCGTCCGCACGATCCGCTTTCCCGACACGAGCTCGATCGGCATCAAGCCCATCTCGGCCGAAGGGTCAAAGCGGCTCATCCGGGCCGCGCTCGATCACGCGGTGTCGCGGAAGCTTCCGAGCGTGACGCTGGTGCACAAGGGCAACATCATGAAGTTCACCGAGGGCGGGTTCCGCGACTGGGGCTACGAGCTGGCCAGGCAGGAGTACGGCGGCGTCGAGATCGACGGCGGGCCCTGGCTCCGGCTACCCGGCGGCTGCGTCGTGAAGGACGTCATCGCCGATGCGTTTCTTCAGCAGATCCTCACGCGTCCGGCCGAATACAGCGTCATCGCCACGATGAATCTGAACGGCGACTACATCTCCGACGCCCTGGCGGCGCAGGTGGGCGGCATCGGCATCGCGCCCGGTGCCAACATCAACTACCTGACCGGCCACGCGATCTTCGAAGCCACGCACGGCACGGCCCCGAAGTACGCCGGCCAGGACAAGGTGAACCCCGGGTCGGTTATTCTCTCGGGCGAGATGATGCTGCGATACATGGGCTGGGACGAGGCGGCCGACCTGATCATCCGCTCGCTCGAGACGGCTATCGGCAGGAAGCAGGTGACCTACGACTTCGAGCGGCTCATGACCGGCGCCACGCTGCTCCGCACCAGCCAGTTCGCCGATGCGATGATCGCGGCGATGTAGTCAGTCGTCGCGGCCGCGCAGGCGGTTGATGTCGCGGCGGTCCTTCTTGGTGGGCCGGCCCTTGTCGCCGTGAAAGAGCGGGGCCACGCTCCGGAGCTCGAGCGCCCGACGCTCGCGAGCCTCCCGGCTCTCGGCCGTTTCCTGGTAGAGCGTCGCCGCCTCCGCCGCGGGGCCGCGGCGGTTCGAGAGCGCGGTCACCATGACGTGATGCTGGTAGGGACCGAGGCGGATCAGCAGCTGGTCGCCGGGCCTGAGTGGCCGGGCCCGCTTGGCCCGGTCTCCGTTGACCTCGATCCTGCCGCCCTCGATGGCTTGGGCCGCGAGCGCGCGCGTCTTGTAGAACCGCGCGGCCCAGAGCCACTTGTCGAGGCGGACCCGGTCGCCCTCCTCGCTATCTTCAATTTTCCCCATACGCCAAAGATACGCAGGCCGCCGTGATCACTCTGCTCTCGCTGACCCTCCTGGCTGCCGCGCCGGCGCCGCGCGACACCGCCGCCGGCCCCGCGATCGCGGCCGCGCGCGCGGCACTCGCCTCGGGTCAGCCCTGGCGCGCCAGCCGGATCCTGGCGCCGGTGCTCCGGGATTCGAGCAACCGAACGCCGGCGGTGCTGCTGCTCGCGGCCGAAGCGGCCGGGCAATGGGACGGCTGGACCGAGGTGACGGCCCTGCTCCGGAATGCCGGCTGGGTGGACACGGTCGAGGGTGGACGCGGCCGCGAGCTCCTGGCGCGCGCCGCCCTCAATCGCCAGGCCGACAGCGAGGCGCTGTCGCAGGCGCGGCTCGCGGTGAGCGATGCGACCGGCCGCACCCGCGGGATCCGGCTGGTCCTCCTGGCGCGGGCCCATGACCGCCTCGAGCAGCGCGACAGCGCCGCCGCACGATACGCCGAGGCGGCGGCCGCGATGCCCGTGATCGCGGACTGGCTCGTGTTCCGGCAGGTGGCTGTGACCGGCGACAGCGTGGCACGGGCGGCGCTCGGAGCCCGGATCGCGCTGAGCACTGCCCGCGAGCGACTCCCATTGGCCGAGGCGCAGGAGCGTTTTGCGGCCCTCGGCTCCCATGGCGATGCGTTCCGGCTCCGCTACGCCGCTGATGCGTCCGACTCGGCGCGGCGCCGGCTCCGGAGCGATCTCGTCGCGTTCATCACCACGCACAGTGGGACGGCCGATGCGCGCGCTGCCGCCGGCGTGCTCGATTCATTTGCCCCGCTCACGCCGCGCGAAGACCTCGCCGTCGGACGGAGCCTGGCGCGCTCAGGTCCCGCCGCGCGCGCGGCTTCGGCGCTCGCCCGCGCGCTCAAGGCGGGGCAGGGGACGTCCGAAGACCGCTTTGCCTACGCCGAAGCCCTGTTCAACCTCAATCGATACGGCGACGCGGCGTTCCAGTTCAACCTGGTACGGACACCGGCGGTGCTCGCCGCCCGGGCGGCGTATGGCCGGGCGCGCGCGCTGGTCCGCGCGGGGCAGGTGAGTGAGGGGCGATCGGCGCTCCGGGCAATTCTCCGGCGGCAGGCCGCCGTGGCGGACGCCGCGGCCCCTGCATTGCTGCTGCTGGCCGACCTCGCCACCGACGAGCGGCGCGACGCCGACGCGCGTGATGCACTGCTGTCGCTTGCCCGACGCTATCCCAGGCATTCGCTCGCGCCGGGCGCGCTGTTCCGCGCCGCCATCATGGCGTTCGCTGCGGGCGACATGCCGGTCGCCGGTCGCGAAATGGACAGTCTGGTGCAGCGCTTCCCCGCCAGCGCCGACGCATCCGCTGCGCGCTACTGGGCGGCACGTGCCCTCGCTGCCGCCGGGGATACCGCGGCCGCCCAGGCCCGCTGGGCTGACCTGGCCGCGCGCGACCCGCTTTCCTACTACGCCGCCGCGGCGGCCGAGCGACTCGGCGGCTCGCCCTGGGCTCCGCCACCGGCGATCGATTCGTTCGCGCGGTTCGCCGACGTCGACAGCGCATTCGCGCGCATGGCGCTGCTGGAGGACGCCGGCATGGATCGCGAAGCGCGCTGGGAACAGGACCGGCTGGCCCGGTCCGCCGACAGCTCACTCGACCGGCTCCTCGCCACCGCCGCGGCATTCCGGGCTCATGGGCTGCCCTCGCGCGGCGTGGCGCTCACGTGGCGGGCACTCGACCGCGGGGCGCCGCGCGATGCGCGCACCTTCCGCCTCCTCTTTCCGCTCACCAGCCGCGCGGCGCTGGAGGCCTATGCGCGGGACCAGCACCTCGACCCGGCGCTCGTGGCGGCGCTGATTCGCCAGGAATCCATCTTCAATCCGGCCGCGACCTCGCCGGCGGGGGCACGCGGCCTCATGCAGGTGATGCCGGCGGTGGGCCGGTCGCTGGCGCGGGCGGCAGCGTTTCCCCTCTGGGATCCGGTGCTGCTCTATCAGGCCGACGTTAACCTGGAGCTGGGCACGCGGCACCTCGCGGAGCTGCTCCGGCGCTATCCGCAGACCGTCCGGGTCCTGGCGGCCTACAACGCCGGCACCACGCCGGTAAACCTCTGGGCTTCGAAGGTGGGCGTGGCCGACGAGGAGCTGTTCGCCGAGCGGATCCCCTATCGGGAGACGCGCGATTACGTGCGGATCGTGCAGCGGAACCAGACGATGTATCGCGCGCTCTACGGCCTTGCGCCGGGCGACAGCGTGCGCACCGGCTTGCGATGAGCCCACCCGCGGTCGCGGCACCGGACGCGGTCTTCACGCTCGACGCCCAGGGCCGTCTGGCCTTTGCCAACGATCCGGGCCGGGCGCTGGCCGCGGCGCCGGAGGCGAGCCAGGCGCTCGCGTTCGTGGTCCTGGAGGCACGCACGGCGGGCTTCTCCACACTCCGACTCCCGGCCGGAGCCGATCGGCCCGCGCTCCAGGTCGCCTGCTACGCGGCGGGAGACGGCGTGACCGTGATCGCGACGCCGGCCGCCCGCCCCGCGGCTGACTCGATCATCCTCGACAGCATCCGCGAAATATTCCTCGCGTGCGATCGCGCATGGCGCGTCACCTACGTCAACGCCCGTGCCGAGCCATATCTCGAGTTCCTGGGCGTGGCCCGATCGGAGCTCATCGGGCGTGAGCTGTGGGATTCGCTGCCGTTTCTGGCGGGGACGGAAGTCCACGATGCGGCCATGCGGGCCGTGGCCGAGCGGCGCGATGTAGAAGTGGAAGTGCAGCCGGGCCCCTTCGACCGCTGGTTTGCGGTACGCATCACGCCGACCGAGGATGGCGCAATCTCGTACTCCCGCGACATCACGGAGCGGAAGGCGGCCGAGGAGCGGATCAGCCAGCTGAATCGCGATCTGGAGCGTCGGGTGGCGGAGCTGGAGACGCTGCTCGACGTGATCCCGATCGGGATCGGCATCGCGCTCGAGCCGGACGCGGGCGATCTCCGGGCCAACAAGGCCTTCGCCCGCATGCTGGGTGTACCGCCGGAGCTGCGGCCCTCGCTCACCGGGCCGGACGCGGCGCACCTGGGCTATCGCGTGATGCGGAACGGTGAGCCGCTCGACGTGCGCGACCTGCCCATGCAGCGGGCGGCCCGCGGCGAGCGGATCACGGCCGAGGAGATCGAGGTGGTCCACGAGGACGGCTCGTCGGCGACCCTCCTGTGCTTCGTGTCGCCGCTCTTCGACGTCGAAGCGGGCACCCGGGGCGCGGTCGGCGCATTCCTCGACATCACGGTTCGGCGGCGCCAGGAGCGCGCCCAGGCGGCACTTGCCGAAGCGAGTGCCGTGCTCAACTCCTCGCTGGATTATGCGCGCACCCTCTCCACCGTGGCCCGGATCGCGGTGCCGGGTCTCGCCGACTACTGCCTGGTCGATCTGGTCAGTGACGACGGGTCATCGGAACGGGTCGAGTTCGCGCACGCGGACCCGCTCAAGGAAGCCCGCCTCCGGCCCACCTCGCTGAGCCACGCGCCCGATCCCGACTGGCGTGGGCATCCCATCTCCCGCGCCATCAGTACCGGAGAGCCCACGTTCGTTCCGGACCTCACCGACGCGCAGCTGGAGCAGATCGCGCAAACCCCCGATCACCTGGCCTACCTCCGGGACCTCGCGCCGCGCTCCATCATCAGTGCTCCGCTGATTGCGCACGGGCGAACCCTGGGCGCGATCACGTTCTGTTGCGCGGAGTCCGGCCGGCGGTACACGGCGGACGATCTCGCCCTGGCGCTCAACCTGGCCGATCGCGCGGCGCTGGCGGTGGTCAACGCGCGGCTCTACGAAGCCGCCCAGTCGGAGCTGGCCCACCGCGCCCAGGCGGAAGCGGACCTCCGGAAGTGGGCCCACATCTTCGAGCATGCCGGCTGGGGCGTGGTGATCATCGCCGCCGATGGGGTCACCCTGGAGGCCGTGAACCCGGCCTTTGCGCGGCTGCACGGTTACGAGGCCGAAGAGCTCATCGGCAAGACCATGGACGTTGTGCTGAGCGCGGCCGCGCGCGAGGAGGCGCGGAGCCTGTACGACGGGGTGCGCCGGGAGGGACGGCGCGTCTTCGAATCGGTCCACGTGGATCGGTCGGGCCGCGAGCTGCCGGTGCTGATGGATGTGAGCGCCATCCGGGGAGACGATCACAGCCTCCTCTACTTCGCAGCCAACGTGCACGACCTGACCGAGCGCCGCCGCGCCGAGGAGCACGTGCGCCAGGCGCAGAAGATGGAAGCGGTCGGCCGGCTCGCCGGCGGCGTGGCCCACGACTTCAACAACATGATGATGATCATCATCGGCTTTGCCGATTTTCTGCGTCAGGCGCTGGACGCCGACGACCCGCGCCGCCGCGACGCCGAGGAGATCCGGAAGGCCGCGGAGCGGGCCGCGGGGCTCACCCGCCAGCTGCTTGCCTTCGGCCGCCAGCAGCTGGTCCACTCCCAGCGGATCGATGTCAATGCCGTCGTCCGCGACATGGAGCTGATGCTCCGGCCAGTGCTGGGCGAAGACATCGAGCTGGCGACGGAGCTCCGGCCCGCCGGCGGCGTGCGGGCGGATCGCGGGCAGCTGGAGCAGGTCATCATGAACCTGGCGCTCAACGCGCGGGACGCGATGGGCGGTGGCGGGCGGCTGGTCATCGAGACGGAGTCCGTCGCCCTGGGAGAGGGAGACGGGTATCGGCACCTGGGGCTCGAGATACCCGCTGGTCGCTACCTCCGGCTGAGCGTAAGGGACTCGGGGCAGGGGATGGATGCGGACGTGAAGGCGCGCATCTTCGAGCCCTTCTTCAGTACCAAGCCTTCGGCCCAGAATACCGGGCTGGGGCTGTCGGTGGTCTACGGCATCGTCTCGCAGAGCGGCGGCTACCTGGCGGTAGACTCGGCGCCCGAGCAGGGAACGACGTTCACGATCTGGTTCCCCGAGGTGGAGGCCGCCGCCGGCGATGTCGTCCCGCCGGCCGATGTCCCGGTCCGCGGCACCGAACGCATTCTGGTCGTCGAGGACGAGCCGGCGGTGCGGGCACTGGCCGAGCGGGTGCTGACCGAGGCGGGCTACACGGTGCTCCCGGCCGCCAGCGGCCTGGAGGCGCTGGATATCCTGGCCGCCGGAGGCAGCGTCGACGCCGTGCTGACCGACGTCGTCATGCCGGACATGGGCGGTGGCGAGCTGGCCGAACGGCTCCGGGAGCGCGACCCCGCGCTTCCCATCCTGTACATGTCCGGGTACACCGGCACCGAAGTTCTCCGGCGGGGATTCGACGAGCGGGGCGTACCATTTCTCCAGAAGCCGTTCTCGCCGGGCAGCCTGACCGCGGGCATTCGCCGGCTGCTGGACCGTCGGCCGGCCGCGCCGGAGCCGTGAGCTCGCGGGCCGGTCATCTGTCACATTTCCCATTCGCGGGGCGGGTCATTATGGTCCGCGCCGTGAATCCGTTCCCTCCCACGCTCGAGGTCGGGATGACGCCATCAGTGAAACGCGGTGCAGGAAGAATTCTGCTGTCAGCGGCGGCCACCGCGCTGGTTCTCGCGGCGTGTTCGCCGGAGGACTACCCGCGCGAGTCGGCGAGCGACCAGGCCTCGCACGAGGTCACCGGCGGGGCGGATCCGACGGCGGTCTCGGGTCGATCGCCCGCGGACAGTGAAGACACCATCCACCATCCACAGGCCGACGGCAATTCCGGCCGCCCGCCGGCTCGTCCGGCGACCACCACGGAGGCCGGAGCGTCGGGAAAGAGGTAGCACCATGAAGTGGATTCTGATTCCGGCGGTCGCGATCGCGGCCGCGTGTTCCGGCGGCGACACCAATCGCGACACTGTGTCGCAGCAGAGCGGGAGCATGGCGGCGGATACGACCACGGCCGTCGCGCCCGACACCATGGCCAATCGCCCCGCCGTCGCGCCCATGAACGACTCGTCCATCGTCGCCGAGCTGGCTCAGGCCGACATGGCGGAGGTGCAGCAGGCCGGCCTGGCGCTCAAGGAGTCGAAGAGCACGGCCGTCCGCACCCTGGCGCAGCGCCTCAGGAGCGATCACTCGGCGCACCTGAAGCAGCTCACGGCGCTTGCCTCCACGCTCCATCTTCCGGCGCCCGATTCGGCCTCGGTGCCGCCTGCACCCGAGCTTCAGGGGAAGACCGGCGCCGCCTTCGACAGCGCCTTCGTGCAGCACGCCGTGGAGGACCACCAGAAGGATATCGACAAGCTCCAGAACACCATGCTCCCGGCGGCACAGAGCGACCAGCTCAAATCACTGATCCGGGCAACCGTCCCGAAGCTGCAGGCGCACCTTGCCCTCGCGCAGTCCGCGGAGCGCAAGCTCGGCAGCTGAGCGGTTTCCCGTGGGAACGGTCCTCACCCGGATTCGCGCCGCGGTGAGGCCCTTCCCCAGGGCGGCGATGTTCGCGCTCGCGGAGGAGGGATACCGGTCGGTCTTTCAGCAGCTCGTCGCGTGTGTGCTCTCGATCCGGACCCGGGACGAGGTCAGCCTCGAGTGCGCACGAAGCCTGTTCCGCAGCGCTCCCGACGCCCGGGCAATTTCCCGGCTCTCCGAGGCCCGGATCGATCGCCTCGTCCACGCGTCCACCTTCCATCGGGCCAAGGCCGGGCAGATCCGGGAGATCGCCCGGCGCGCCGTCGACGAGTTCGGCGGCGAGCTGCCGTGCGACGCGGCGGTGCTGCGCTCGTTCCGCGGCGTCGGACCCAAGTGCGCGCATCTGGCGATGGGTGTCGCGTGCGGCACGGCACTCATCAGCGTGGACGTGCACGTGCACCGGGTCACCAACCGCTGGGGCTACGTGCACGAGCCCACGCCGGAGGCCACCATGGCGGCGCTCCAGGAGACGCTGCCCCGGCGCTACTGGATCGAGATCAACGCCCTGCTGGTGCCGTTCGGGAAGCACATCTGCACCGGCACGCTCCCGAAATGCTCGACTTGTCCGGTGCTCCGCTGGTGTCGGCAGACAGGTGTGCGCGCCCACCGCTGATGGACGGGCCAGGCGGAGCTTCAATGCAGCCTGGCGGCTCAGCGGCGCGAAGCCGCCTGATAGCCGACGGCTGCGTTCAGCCAGCGCACCAGCGGCAGGAGCCGCAGGAAGTCGCGCTCCAGGATGCCGGGCAGCCGCGGTCCGGTGACCTCGGCCGGTGTGAGCGCGCGGTAGCCGATAAACGACCGGTAGCGGAGCCACCGCGCCGCCGGGTGCGCTTCGCTGAACCCGCGCGGCATCCGCTTGAGCACCGCTTCGTTCTCGAGACTGCCAAAGCGGCGACGGAATGCCGGAGCCGTGACGATCTCCTCGAATCCCTCCGGGTCGGCGGCAATCGCATCGCGGATCGCGTTGAGAGCGGGACGCGCCGGCATCCAGATCCCGCCGGCGACGAACGACTCCGCCGGGTCGACATGCAGGTAGAACGAGGCGCCGGCGCCGCTCGCGTCGACTCCGGCACCTCGCCCGGCATCCCGGTGGTAGAACTGTGCCGCCACGTGCGTCTTGTAGGGTGACTTGTCGGCCGAGAACCGGACATCCCGGTAGATGCGGAAGATGGAGCGGGCCGGATCGCCCACCATTTCCGGCGCGATCCGGCCGAGCCGGGCGTCCATCTCCTCGACCAGCGCGCGCATGGGATCCCGCACCCAGAGCTCGTACTCCGCGCGGTGCGTCGCGAACCACTCGCGGTCGTTGTGGCGGCGCAGCGCCCGCAGGAACCGGAGCGACCGCTCCGAAAACCCGGCGACGTCGCCCCCGCCGTACGGCGATTCGGTCGAGCCTCTCCCCATGCTCAGCTTCTCCTCCCGGCCCAGCTGCTTGATGGCGTATTCGCGCCGGAGTGCCGCCGCCCGGTCCTTCGCGGGCTCGGCGTAGGTCAGCGCGACCGGCCGCCGGCTTCGCGTGTACGCGGCGCCCCGTCCCGCGTTGTGCGCGGCCAGCCGCCGGCCGATGTCGGTCGTGACGCCGGTATAGAGGGTTCCGTCGCGGCAGCGCGCGATGTAGACGAACCACGGCACTGGGGGAATATGCTATA
>Ga0310810_10002480_pt1 | contig 19852 bp, 19 predicted proteins | sample NCmetagenome_FD_207641 | JGI IMG/M metagenome (GOLD analysis project Ga0310810, IMG submission 207641) | Soil microbial communities from experimental microcosm in Duke University, North Carolina, United States - NC | ecosystem: Engineered > Artificial ecosystem > Soil microcosm > Unclassified ...
GCGCCCGCGCCCCTGCGCAGCTCGATGTCAAAGTGAAGGCCGCGGCCGAGGATGTTATCGCCCAGCAGGCCGTGTCCACGAGCTTCTTCGATGGCGTGAACCAGCCGTTCAGTGGCCAGCGGATACTCGCCGCGAATGTAGATATAGCCCTGTTGCGCACCGACGGCCAGGCCGGCGATCGTCATGCCCTCGAGGATGGCAAACGGGTCGCCCTCCATCACAATGCGGTCTTTGAAAGTTCCGGGCTCGGATTCATCGGCATTGCAGATAACGTAGTGAGGGCGCCCGAGATGCCGTTGCTTGTGGAGCGCTTCCCACTTCTTGCCCGTCGGGAAAGCAGCGCCGCCGCGGCCGACGAGGCGCGACTCGATCACCTCTTGGATGATGTTCTCGGGCCCCAGATCGAAAGCCTGGCGCAGGGCTTCGTACCCATCGAGCCGCCGATAGTCGTTGAGACTCGAGGGATCCACCTTCCCCACGCGACGGAGTAAGCGAAGTTGCGGCTGGCCGGCCTGGGGGACGGAGAGCGTGTTCAGAACGTCAGGCCCGGCAGGCAGGCGGCCGTCCACGCCATCGCGCACCAAAGTTACGAGCGCGTCGGACTTCGCCGGAGCCAGTACGGCTTCCCGTGGCGTTTCGCCGGCCGCGCTGACCAAAGCTGCCGGTGCCCGCTCGCACAAACCCAGACACGGGCTGCGAAGCCAAGTCGCGCGGCCGCCGGCGCAGGGCGAGCCCTCCGGCCCGAGCTTTCTCTCCAGTTCGGCGCAAAGCGCGTCAGCGCCGCGGATGAGGCAGCCGATGTCGTCGCAGACGTGCGCCACGACCGTTGGACGAGGGCGCAGCGAGAACATCGCGTAAAAGGAGGCCACGCCCTGAACCTCAGCCGGCGCGACGTCCAATCGCAATGACGCATAATTGAGCGCCCCCGGACTGATCCAGCCAATGTGCGCCTGAATGGCGTGCAACACGGGCAGCAACAGATGGCGACGGGAGCGCGCCTCGTGGCCACCGAATGCTGCGCGGCCTTCCTTGGCGATCTGGCGCTCGCCGCCCTCCCAGCCGGATTCCGGCCCGCCCAACTCAGCGTCTACGGCCGCTTTTTCTTCGGTTGTGGGTCGATCGGCCGTCAGGTGAAGGTCCACTTAGTTCTCCGGGTACTTTTCGACGCGGATGGCGGTCGCTTTGAACTCTGACGTCCCTGACTTGGGGTCGACTGCGTCAATCGTAAGTTCGTTGGTGGCCACCTGATCGTGGAAATGCACGGTCAGAAAGGCGAGGCCCGGTCGCAGCCCGGGATCGAAGCGGACGGGAGCGACTACGGAGCCGCGGCGCGAACTGACGCGCACAGTCTCCCCTTCGCGGAACCCGTAAAGCGCGCCATCTTCCGGGGAAAGATCGAGCGTCTCGCCGCGGCGTAGGGGGGAACCGTAGCGCTCGGTCTGTACGCCGGTGTTGTAGGAGTCCAGGCGGCGCCCGGTAGTCAAACGGATCGGATAATGTTCGTCAAGCTGGTCGACGGGAGGTTCGAACTCGACCGCACTGAATGGCGCGCGCGGACCGATGAGCGGCGTTTGCCAAAGGCGGCCGTGCAGATACATCTCGCCCGGATGAGACTCGTCGTAGCAAGGCCATTGGATACCACCGAGCTCCTCCAGACGGCGGTAACTCATACCCGCGTGCATCGGACTCAGCTGCCGCACTTCATCCCAAATGAGTTCAGCGTTCGGCTCGCCCCAATCGTGGCCGAGACGCCGAGCCAGCTCGTAGAGGACCGCGATGTCGTCGCGAACTCCGGCAGGCGGGGGCACGGCACGGCGGACGCGCTGCACCCGGCGCTCGCTCGAGGTGACGGTGCCTTCGGTTTCGCACCAGCCGGCAGCGGCTGGCAGGACGACATCTGCCATGGCAGCGGTTCGTGTGTAGAAGAGATCCTGGACGACCAGGAATTCGAGGCCGCCCAGCAGCTTCAGGGCGTGGTGGCGGTCGGCCTCGGAATCGGCGGGATTCTCACCGAGCACGTACAGGACGGTTAAGTCGCCGCGCTCCATCGCTTCGAACATAGCGCTCAAATGCCAGCCGCGTTTGGGCTCGATCCGGACGCCCCACGCGCGCTCGAATTTCGCGCACAATTCGCCGTTCTCGACGTGCTGGAAGCCGGGCAGGCGGTCGGGGATTGCGCCCATGTCGCCACCTCCCTGGACGTTGTTCTGGCCGCGCAGCGGGTTGAGACCACTGCCGTAGCGGCCCACGTGACCGGTGAGGAGGCCAAGGTTGATGAGGGCGAGAACGTTGTCCACCGCGTTGTGATGCTCGGTGATCCCTAACGTCCAGCAAATTTGCGCGCGCTCAGCCTGGGCGTAAGCGTGCGCAACCTCGCGGATGACTTCGGCGGGAACGCCGGTCTCGCGCTGCGCGCGCTCGAGCGTGTACTTCTCAACGCAATCCCGGTAGGCCTCAAATCCGCTGGTGGCTCGCTGAATGAACCCTTGATTGGCCAGTCCGGAAACGATGATTTCACGAGCCATCGCGTTGGCCAGCGCGATATCGGAACCCACGTCGAGGCCCAGCCATACGTCAGCCCACTGTGCCGAGGACGTGCGCCGCGGATCCACGACGTAAAGCCGGGCTCCATGGCGCACCCCCTTCAATAAGTGGTGGAAAAAGATAGGGTGTGTCTCCCGCGCGTTCGACCCCCAGAGCAGGATGACGTCCGTTTCTTCAATCTCGCGGTACGAACTGGTACCGCCGCCCGCCCCGAAGACCGTCGCCAGACCGACGACGCTGGGGGCGTGTCAAGTCCGGTTGCAACTGTCGATGTTGTTGCTCCCCATCACCGAGCGAACGAACTTCTGGGCAACATAGTTCAACTCGTTCGTGGTCTTCGAGCAACTGAACATGCCGAATGTCCGCGGATCGCGCTTCTCGATCGCGGCTCGGAAGTTCTGGGCAACGCGGTTGAGCGCCTCGTCCCATGAGGCCTGACGATGTCCGCCATTTTCGCGGATCAGCGGCTGAGTGAGGCGGCTATTCGATGGAATCGCCATGTTCTGTTTAGAATAGCCCAATCTCACGCTCTGTCTGTGGGTCGCGTCAAATTCGCTGCATTGAACGAGCCGGCTCGACTATCGCCAGCATCCCGAGCCGGGTGCGCCTGCGATGTGGTGGATCTGAGAGATAATCAACGCGCCGACCTGATTGTGGCAAGGGCGGGCACAAGGGTGACTGATTCGCCGGTTCGACTCCGGCTCGCGCCTGCAGTGTTGTCTGCGTTTTCCGCCCACCGGAAAGGGCAAATTCTAATGGAACATGCCAAGCATGTAGGCGATGAGAAGGATCAATAAGATTGTCCCCACACCGATACCAGCCCCGCCGCTGGGTCCCCAACGTGAATGGCCGTAGTAACCTCCGCCGACGCCAAAAACCAACAACAAAACGATGATGAGTATTAGCATTGTCTTTCTCCCTTTTCTTCTCTTCTGAATCTCAAGACGCGGCCCGCCCCGGGGGGACTTTTATTTCTTCCCGCCTGCTACCAGGAGTAAGATGCCGCCCACGAGTGCCACGGCGCCTGCGATGGGAGGCAGCGGTACACTGTGTGTCTTGTCCCGAGTTGCGTGAATCGGTCCGATGTCAACCACCTTTTCCCTGGTCGTGTACGTGAAACCTCCCCACGCCAGACCGAATAGACCAAGCCCAATCAGGATCATCCCAAGCGTCTTATTCACGGCGGCCTCCTCCGGCGGCGGTAGCTGGCAGTAACGGAGCAATCTGACAATCGTCAGTCTCTTCGAGCGGAGCAGCGTGCACCGCGCCCGAACGGTTTATTTACTTCTTACTTCTCGAACACCTTTTCAATCTGGCCGACCTTCTTTTGAACTTTGCCGGCGAGTCTTTCGTCTTGGCCTTCGGCCACCAGTTTGGGGTTGTTCGTCACTTGTCCCGCTTTCTCTTTGACTTTTCCTTTCATTTCGTGAAGCTTGCCTTTGATCTCATCCGTTGTGCTCGGTTTCATATGTTCTCCTGGTGGCAGCGGGCCTGCACATTAGTTTCGCTTAGCAACCGCGCTTGCCAGAATCTCAATAGCAAGGGAGCAATTTTGAGGCCACTGTTTACAATGGGTTTCAGCCGAAAATCGTGACCATGGGCCATCGAGTGACCAAATTCGGTCACGGCCAGAATCGAGTGAAGGGACTTCGATCGGGGGCAGATGGGTCAGTGCGGGGCAAATCGATGCTGGCGATTACCAAGCTGGGGATGACGTCCCTAAACCTCATCCTCGGCAATCAAATGCTTCGTGAAACCGAGCGCGGCGAGTTGCAGATAGGCTCCCTGGACCTCGGCAAGTAGTGGCTGCGGCGCCGACCAACCCTTCCTCCCGTAGACCCAGACACGCTGCAAGTCTCCCATCATGATGTTGATGACCTTCTCGGGCCCCAATTCGTCTGTAAAGTACTCATCGAGAGTCATCTGCGGGGAGGCAAGCGTCGCCGGCATTTCCGGCCATTCAATGGGCAGCGTCGCCCACACACGCCGGCGCATGAACGGTTTGACGGCGAGCACGATATTGCGCGGCCGGATCTCGCGCCGACTCAGCAGATTGCGCGCGAACCGTATGTTCTCCGCGGTGTTGGTTGCGCGGGTCTCAAGCAGAATCCGTTCGCGCGGCACGCCGCGGCTGATTGCGACATCGGCATACATTTCCGCTTCCGTCTTTTCCCAGCTGGTTTCGAGGAGATCGCCTTGATGGGCCACTCCGCCGGTGCAAACCAGAGTGGCTCCGTAGCCTTGTAGAAAAAGCTCCGCCGCGAACTCGGCGACGCGCAGATCGTTGGTGCCGAGCGCGATGATCACGTCGGCGGGAGCCGCTTCCTGCTGCACGCAGAGGTAGTCCCAAATGATGCGCGCCAGGCGCAGTACTGCCTCGTTCATTGCGCAGGGTCCGGAAGACGAGCTACGGTGTGACGTGGAACCCGGTCACGATCCCAGCTTATCGAGATCAATTCCCGCGTCCCAGTGCTCGTTCGAGCGCAAGAGTTCGTCCCACGTCATCTCGCGGCCCTGATACGCAGCTTGCCGGCCCAGCATGCACGATAGCGCCGACTCCACGCCCGCGGCGGCCTGATTGTGAAACTTGCCGCTGGTAATACTGCTGATGAACGCTTTCTGCTTCTCGGAATCGGCTTGCGCGAGATTATCGGAGAACGCGCCGCTGGCTGAAAACGTGCCGCTCTCCGCCGCCGGTTTGTCGCCCCCGAAGATCCACTGTTCATCGCCCCACACGCCCAGCGGTCCCGAGTAAGGTGACTGCGACGAACCTTTCGTGCCGTAGAAACGCTCGTTCGCGTCAAACTGCCCCTTGCCGAACTGTGTGGAGCTGAAACTGACGTGCACATCGTTCGGATACTGAAACACGAGGTTGAAGTGGGAGGAGCAGGTATCGCCAGGCCGGTTGCGGCCGTTCCTTCCGTTATGCCCGACGGCTTTGACCGGATGCCCTTGCAGCGCCCAGTTGCAGATATCGATGACATGAATATTCTGCTCGACAATGATGTCGCCGGAGAGCATCTTGTCCTGCAGCCAGTTGCGCAAGCGCCCCAGCGTGCCGGTAAGATTCGGGAAATTGGGATCGATGGCAGGGCAATTGTAGTTCGTCGAACCGGAAACGATTTCGCCCAACGCGCCGCCGTGGATGCGCTTCACCAGCTCGATGTATGGGGGCGCCATGCGGATCTGGAAGCCAACATCCAAACTAAGCTTCCCTTCGGCTTTCTTGCCGATCTCGAGCACGCGTTTGGTGCCGGGAACGTCGATGGCCACAGGTTTTTCGCAATAAACGTGCTTGCCCGCGGCCACGGCCGCCGCGAGGTGCTCGACGTGGAAATAAGGAGGCGTGGCGATCACTACGGCGTCTACCAGCTTCGATTCCAAGATCTGCTGGTACGCTTTCGGCCCCACAAACGTTTGCTCGACACCGGCGTGCCCTTTGGCTGCCGACAGTTTGTCGACATGCTCCTTGGCCTTGTCCAGCCGATCCTGAAACATGTCGGCCACCGCTATCAGACGCGCATCGGTGTCGTGCAGAATGGTCTCGGCATGCGTGGTGCCGCGACCTCCACAGCCCAGCAGCCCCACGCGCACCGCCGAGTTGGCCTGCATACCGCGCACCACTTGCGGTTTTAGAATCGTGAATGCTGCGGCGCCGGCCGCGGCCTGGAAAAATCCGCGCCGGCCGATGTTCTCGTTACTCATTGCCGTGTCTCCTTTAGCCAATCAACTTTTCTAGAAATGCCTTCGCAGCCAGGATGTCCTTGGTCTGCTCCGCGCCTTCGATCTCGCGCTCGATCGTGACCGCGTTCTGATAACCGACCTTTTTCAGCAGCCCGATCAGCACCGGGAAGTTGACCTTGCCCTGGCCGATCGCTACTTCGCGTCCGAGTTGCTTGGGATCGGTCGGATAAAGCCCATCTTTGGCGTGTATGCCCATGATATACGGTCTGAGCAGCTCTACTGCGTCCAGCGGATTGGCTTTCCCGTACAGGATCACGTTGGCCACGTCGAAATTGACCCCAACATTGTCCAGCCCGATATCCTTGATGGCGCGCACCAGCGTGATCGGCGTCTCCTGCCCGGTCTCGCACCGGAACGTCTGGCCGTTCTGCTTGCAGTACTCGGCCACGGTGCGGATGGCGGTGATGGCTTCCGCATACACCGGATCGTTGGGATTTTCGGGAAGGAAGCCGCAATGCGTCTGCACTCCCGAAATGCCGGCTTTCTTGGCAAAGTCCGACACCTGCTTGATACGCTTGATGCGCGCGTCCCGATACTGGCGCGGCACGAGGCCGATGGTGAGCGGTCCTTTGTAGAAGTCATAAATCTCCGGCGGCGGGCCGACGGCGACTGCGGAAGTTACTTCAACTTTGTACTTGGCCAGTGCATCGCGCAGCTTGGCGACGGTAGCGTCGTCAAACGCTGCAATGACCAGCTGGCACGTCGGGAAACCCAGGTCGTGGACCTTTTTGATGGCGCGTTCGGGGTCGGTAGACATGCCCGTGACGACGCCGAGGCGCATTTTCTTCTGAGACTGCGGCCGCGCGGCCTGCAATGTGGTGGCGGCAGCCGCCACCCGCAGCAGTTGCCGCCGGTTATAGATGGTGGTCATGAGTTTTACTGTATTCCTTTTCCCCCCGGGCCCGGACGCGCCATCTCAGACGCGGACGAACCAGCGGCGGCGGTACATCACGTAGGCGATCCCATACATGAGTAAGGTGTAGGCAATGGCATAGAGCAGCGACGCGTTGATCGGCGACGCGAGCGGTGCGAAGAGCGTGTCAAACAGCCAGTCCCGCACCGTAACTGTGTGGCCGACTGAAGAAAAGTGGACCGCGTTGAGCAGCTCTTCCAGCAGTTCGGACACCAGATAAACCGTGATGGCGTTCATGCCCATGATGACCAGCGGCTTCACGAAGCGCGCGTGCCCGCGGATGTCGACCCACCACACCATAACCGCGAAGATCACGAAATCCAAGCCCGCCATGAAGAGCGCGAACGAACTAGTCCACAGCTTCTTGTTGATGGGCAGCCGCATATTGCAGATCAGACCTGCCGCGACCAAGACGCCGCCCACCGCCAGAAGCCAGACGGTTCGCCGGGCCAGCGTGCGCTCGAGGCGCAGGATGTGGCCCGCCATGATCCCGAACAGTACCGTCGCGATCGCGGGAAGCGTACTGACGATCCCTTCCGGATCCCACGTTTTCGTCGAGGCGTAATTGTGCGCTCCGAGCACGATCCGGTCGATGTAGTGAGCCAGATTACCCTCGACGTCCAGACGACCCGCACCGTACCCAGGAACCGGCACCAGCGCCATCAGCAGCCAGTAACCGGCCAGCAGTGAAATGATCCAGACGATCTGGCCGCGGACGCCGGTATATAAATAGATCGCAACGGCTATCAAATAACAGATGGCGATGCGCTGCAAAACTCCTAGAAGCCGCTGCCTGGACAGATTAAAGTCGGGAAAGGCGTAGACCAGCAGCCCCAGCGCATAGAGAATGAGCGCGCGCCGGAACGCCTGCGCAAGAAGTTGCGCGCGCGATGCCCCCGCGGCAATGCGCCTGCTTAGCGAGAGCGTCAGGGCCACGCCGACGATCCACATGAAGCAGGGGAAGACTACGTCGGTGGGCGTCCAGCCGTTCCATTCGGCGTGCCGGAGAGGCCCATATACATGTTCGCCATCGCCCGGAGTATTCACGAGCACCATGAGCGCCATCGTCGCGCCGCGAAACGCGTCCAAAGAAACGAGCCGCTGCCCGGTCAACGACGTTTCCGCCGGCGCAAGGACCACAGGTTCAGTTGAGAGTTGTCCCATCGAATGAACCAATTTTCGTCCATCCATCATACTCTGCTGCGAGCGGCCTGTATCTGGGGTCCTGCCCTGCGTCCGTGCGCCGGTTGCTCTGGTGGAACGCTGAGTTTTTGATTGTTTACTTCGGGTAGACGTTGCACGTTATCTCTTTGCGTATTGTAAATGCGCGACCCCCACATGCAGACTAGTCTTACGAGGGCTTATCGCGCCTTTTGAAGAAGATATACGCTCCAGGACCGAGGGGTTGGCGTCTCTAGGACGATGCCGTCATTCTGGTCCGGCGGCCGGCAACCGATCCCCGTGTTGATGCGAACCCAAGCTCCAGTTCGAACGCGTGCCAGATCTCGCGGCTTAATGCTTACCGCTGCTTGGCTGCTTATTGGCGCGGGTGTGTCGTATGGGCAGCCATCCTCCGCAGCTTCTGACCTGCCGGTTCTTACGAGCATCGAGCAAGTCCGCAGGCTCACAACGGAGGAGGCGCGTCGCAGCTACCCCGTCCACCTGAAGGCGGTGGTGACTTATTTTGACCCCGCTGATCCAGAGCTCTTCCTTCAAGATGCAACGGGTGGCATCTGGGTGGGCTGGACGCCCGGCATGCCGAAAACGGCGCCGGGCCAGCTCATCGAGTTATGGGGCTCAAGCCAGCAGATGGACTTCGCTCCCGATATCGGCAAAGCGCGCTGGGAGGTGATCGGCCAAGCACCCATGCCTCCGGCCAAGCGGGTGACGTTTGAGGAAATGGCTTCCACCGGCGTGGATGCCCGCTGGGTGGAAGTAGAGGGAATTGTACGCTCGGCCGAATTGCCGCTGAACGATTCCCGTCTCCAGGCGGTCGTGGAGGTGCCGGGCGGCAGGGTGATCGTCCACATCCAGGGCAATGAGGGCATTCCGCCGGGTCTGGTGGACTCGCGGGTGCGCATCCATGGAGCGTGCGGCGCGATCTTCAATCAGAAGAATCAGATCATCGGGATCGCGCTCTATGTGCCCTCGATGCGAGACGTCCAAACCATGGAAGCGGGTCCGACCGATCCATTTGCGATTGCGGGGCGATCCATCGCATCGCTCCAAACATTCACCTTCACCGGGCTGCCGACGCATCGCGTGAAGGTGTCGGGCGTGGTAACGGCGCAGTTTCAGGGAAGCCATCTTTACATTTCGGATTTGACCGGCAGCGTCTACATCGAGTCCAGCCAGACAGGCCGGTTTGAGCCCGGCGACCGGGTGGAAGTTGTTGGCTTTGCCGGCTTCGTCGATTATCGGCCTGTCCTCAAGGACTCCATCTGCCGCCGCATCGCTGCCGGGCCGCCTCCAGCTCCGGTTGCCATCAAAGCAGATAGTGTCATTGACGAAGACAAGTACGACTCGGCACTGGTCACTTTAGAGGCGCAGTTGACCGCCATTTCCGTGCTTCCAAAGGCAGAGATTCTGATCCTGAAGCAGGGTAAGACGACTTTCACCGCGTTTGGACGCGAAAAACCAGTTGATTCGACTGACGATCTGCGTGAAGGCAGCCGGCTCCTCATTTCTGGAATCTGTCTAATCGAGCGGGACGTAGCCGGCAAAGCGCAATCTTTCAAGATTCGCTTGCGGTCGGCCGCGGATGTGGTTGCGATCGAGAGGCCATCCTGGTGGACCCGGGAGCGCGCCTTATCGGTTCTGGGACTGGCGGCGCTGCTGTCCCTGGTCACTCTAGCTTGGGTATTCGTGCTGCGGCGGCGCGTGCGGTCACAAACCGCGGAAATGCGCAAGACGAACGAAGAGCTGGCTATCGCGCTGAGCGCCGCCCAAGAGTCGACGCAGCTCAAAGGCGAATTTCTGGCGAACATGAGTCACGAAATCCGCACTCCCATGAACGCCATCCTCGGATTGACGGCGTTTGCCCTGGAGAGCACGTCGCGGGATGAGCAGCAGGAATACTTGCGCGACGTCTTGAACTCAGCCGAATCCCTCCTGTCTCTGTTGAACGACATACTGGACCTTTCGAAGATCGAAGCCGGACGCATGGAGTTGGCGCCGGTTGAGATGTCAATGGCGCAACTGATCCAGGAGGTCACACATTTCTTGAAGACCGCCGCTAATCAAAAAGGGCTTGAGCTGGCGTGGAACATCGCGCCCGACGTTCCTGAGCATTTATCGGCCGATCCGTTACGCACGCGGCAAGTATTGTTGAACCTGGTGGGGAACGCGATCAAGTTCACCGAAAAAGGCTCCGTCCGCGTGGAGGCCCAGGTCGAGGCGCAAGACGATAATACGGTGTCGCTCAGATTCGCCGTTCGAGATACCGGTCCCGGGATTCCGGCAGACAAACAGGAGCTTATTTTCAAATCGTTCTGCCAGGCCGACGGCACCACCACCAGGAGACATGGGGGCACGGGACTCGGCCTCACCATATCCGCCCACCTGGTAGAGATGATGGGCGGCAAAATCTGGGTGGAGAGCCAGGTCGGCAGCGGCAGCACCTTCTATTTCACGGCCCGCTTCGGAAAAGTGAGCTCCATGGGCATCCAACTTCCGCCAGCACGCGCCGCTGTAATGTCGCCCTCAGGATTGGAAGTGGACGCGAAGAGCCATCTTGGTTCCCTAAGAATTTTGATTGCGGAAGACAATTTCAGCAGTCTGAAACTGCTGACGCGACTGCTGGAGCGCTGGGGACAGCAGGTCACTCTGGCGGTGAACGGCCGTGAAGCCGTGAATATTTTCGAGAAAGACACTTTCGACCTGATGCTCCTGGATATTCAGATGCCGGAGATGGATGGCTTCGAAGTCACCGCCGCGATTCGCGAGATGGAAGCCAAAAGCGGGAGGCATACGCCTATCATTGCTCTCACGGCTCACGCGCTGGCGGGACAGCGGGAACAATGTCTGACGCGCGGCATGGACGGTTTCGTGACCAAGCCGATCGAGCCGCGAAAGCTACTGGAAGCTATGACTTCCCTGAGTGCGGCGCAACGTAGAACGCAGCCGAGTTGAGTCTCTAGTGTAGTGTCCCATAAATAACTTACCTAATAGGATGTTTTGGTTTACGCTCAGGAATGGCCACCGGGCGCCCCAAGACTCCCCTTACTCTCACCGACGACGAGCGCATTCAGTTGAGGAGCCTGGCTCGCTCCCGCACTCTCCCGCACGCCTTGGTCGCCCGCGCCAAGCTGGTGTTGGGGTCTTCCGAGGGCGAGAGCAACTCGCAGATCGCCGCCCGGCTTCATTGGACCAAAGCCACCGTTGGCAAGTGGCGGCAACGCTTCTTGCAATATCGGCTTGCCGGACTGTATGACGAGCTACGCCCCGGACGCCCGCGCACCATCGAGGACGAGCAGGTGGCCGCTCTGCTGAAACGCACGCTGTCGCGCAAGCCCACCTCCGGCACGCACTGGACTGTACGCGAAGCGGCCCGCGCCAGCGGCATTTCCAAATCCACCGTGCACCGCTATTTCAAGCCTTCGCGCTGCAGCCCCATCGCACGCGCAGTTTCAAGCTTTCCACCGATCCATTCTTTGTCGAGAAGGTACGGGACATCGTCGGTTTATACCTAAATCCGCCGGACCATGCGCTGGTGTTGTGTGTCGATGAAAAGAGCCAGATCCAGGCCCTGAATCGTACGCAGCCAGTCTTGCCCATGGGATTGGGCTACGTCGAAGGTGTCACGCACGACTATGTTCGTCACGGCACGACCACTTTATTCGCAGCGCTCGACATCGCCACCGGTGCGGTCTTTACCGAGTGCAAGCCCCGCCACCGGCATCAGGAGTTTCTTTCGTTTCTACGCCAGCTGGACGCCTGTATTCCCGAACAGCTCGACGTGCACCTGATGGTGGACAACTACTCTACGCACAAACATCGTAAGGTGCGCACCTGGCTGGCCCAGCGACCCCGCTATCACGTCCACTACACGCCAACGTACTCTTCATGGCTGAATCAGGTGGAGCGCTGGTTTGGCCTGATCACCCAGCGGGCCATTCGCCGCGGCTCTTTCAGCAGCGTCAAGGATTTGGTCGAAAAGATCGACTCATTTGTCCAGCACTACAATCGCACGCATCGACCCTTCGTCTGGACCGCTACCGCGGATTCCATCCTGGGGAAGATCTCTCGACTTTGTTCAGTTATTTCCGGGACGCGATACTAGATCGGCCTATTTCTGCACCCGGTCATTTGAGAGGCCTCTGCACCGGCAACTCAGCCCTCGACAAAACGATAGCTGGCGTGGCTGTCGTAATCGATGCCGTGCTTCTTCTTCAGCTCTTGTGCCGGAGAAACAAACCGGGGTTCAGTAAATCTGGACTGGTGTGGTCTCCCTTTTTGAAAGTGCAGGATCGTGATCACACCCGGGAATTTGACCTAGGAGATCCACTTCTACGGGGGGCGTGATACGTCAAAGTGAGGTGGGGTCGCACTTTCCGGGTAGTGCGATCCAGGAAGTGAACTATAGGAATTCGATCTCCACCATGTCTCCATCCTTCAGTTGGTAAGCGTCACGCAGCCGAATGTCGGTAGCGATATTCCGCGGGTGATGTCCCTTGCCTTGTTCGTTCTGATCCGTGCGTAGTAGAAACGCCGTCCGGTTAAAGATCCGGCATGGAACGATGCTGACCGAGACCCTTCCTCCATACTCATTCGCCTCGAGGCGAATGACATCCCGGGGAAGTGAATACGGAGAGGGCAGTTCGACATTGAGAGTACCGGGATAGAGTCGCATGCCCGTTTTCTGTTCGTAGAAACTGCTCAACCGTTCGATCCATAATCCGAAGTCGGCTCGACCACTGACGACTTTGCCGCGAACGCAAGACATATCCCTAGGAATAGCAGAAGGAGTGGTGCGCCCACATCCGGGCCTTCCCAACGGCTGGTTTGTCGCCAAACCGCCCTTCTGCCGTTCGAATCGCGTCCGGCACGTCCAAAGAACTAGATGGGGCGTTCTCCCCACATGACGGGAAGCCGACTTACCGGGTGAAATGCTGTTTTGCACACAGGTTCGTGGATTACACCTGGCTGAAGGCCTAACAAAACCTGAATTCGACCGGTCCGATCAGCGCGGCAAATCGCCAGGGGATTGTCTTCTAATGCGCCCAGCCGCCTCCCCAAGTGAGCCGTCTTCGAGAGTCATCCACACGCTTGCTTTATACCCCCGCAGGTGACAGAATCCTCAATTGAATAGCGAGTCTAGATGAAATCAACAAATATTCGTTTCCGTTCACTTGCTGCTCGGGTCAGCGCATGCACGTTGCTCGCAGCTCTGGGCGCCCCCCCTAGTCTCGCCCAGAAAGCGGACCTGTCGCGGCTCGTTGTTGTTGGTGATTCGCTCTCCGCAGGCTTTCAGAGCGCCTCATTGCTTGACGTGCAGCAGGTGCATGGCTACGCCAGCGTCGTGGCCGCACAGGCAGGGGTGCCGCTACCGATGCCATTGATCGGCTTTCCTGGAATTCCGAACGTCCTCACATTGGTGTCGCCTGGCCCGCCGCCGATCATAGCTTTCGCTCCGGGAGCTTCCGCCGGCCGGGATGATCCCGCGGTGGTTCCGATGGATCTCGCGGTCCCGGGTCATGTTGTGCAAGATGCGCTTACCACACGCCCAGACTTTCCCGTCGACAGCCTGACCGACCTGGTACTGGGCTTGCCCGGATTGTTTCTGGGCGTCGCTCGCAGCCAGGTTGAATGGGCCGAGAACTTGGCGCCTACAACCATCATTGTCTGGTTAGGAGGGCAGGATGCGCTGAACGTGATTCACACGGGAGACCCGGCGACGATGACACCCGTGCCGTTGTTTAAGGCGTCGTATGCCGAAGTGATGACACGGCTCGCCGCCACCGGCGCCAGGGTCGTGGTTGCGAATGTCCCCGACGTGACGGTGGTGCCGTTTCTGACTTCAGCTGAAAAGGTCCCTGCGCAGGTCGGTCTTCCGCTCAACGTCATCGGGCCTATTCTGGGCATTGGACCTGGTGCCTTCGTGGCGCCCGACGCGTTCTCACTGATCCCGGCAATTCTCGCGAATCCGGCCCTCGGCCCGCTCCCGGGCAACCTCGTGCTAGATCCAGCGGAGGTCGCTATCGCTCGCGCGACGGTCGACCAGTACAACTCGTTCATCGCCCTCCAAGCTCAGATGCATGGCGGGGCCCTGGTCGATATCCACGCGCTCACCGACCGGCTCCGGGCACACGGCTTCGTCGCGCACGGTCAGCGGCTGACTACCGATTTCCTCGGCGGCCTCTTTTCGCTTGACGGTACCCATCCCAGTAACACCGGCTACGGACTGTTCGCGAACGAGTTTATCCATGTTCTCAACACGAATTTCGGGGCTGGCATCCCTCCTGCGAATCTCGAGAAAATCGTCCAGGCCGATCCCCTGGTGTTGATAGGAGTGGGTCGTCCGCCGTCCGCACTGGGCCATGTGAACCCTGAAGCTGCCAAGTCTCTGCGCGCAGTAATGCTTCACTGAGCGCGCGCTGTGATGAACGCCCGCCGCGTGGTTGACGCGGATGCAGGAATGGCTTATGTCGATCAGCAAAATCTAATCGGCGTGTTCTTGTGCCCTGGAACGACCGAGGTACGAACCGTTGCGCAGCGAAGATCGGGTTCAGCGGGTTCCGCCGAAGTTTCTAGTCGGTGCATGCTATGGGCACCGTCGGGAGATAGGATGGCAGCTCCGCACTTTTAGTTGAGTTGTCGCCCAAATCCTGGAGAACGCGCTTCCAATCCCTATCGCATACACGCGATGTCCGCAATGCCAGATGACGAGTGGCCGATTTACCAGGCGGAATGCTTGAGTGTTGCTTAAAGCTCCTCCCATAATCAGGCACTTGCAGCGGAAACCGGCTCTGCGTCGCGTATTCGCGAGTGAATGACATGAGTATCCTTGCCCAACCGCCAAGCGTAATGTCGGTTCGCAGCCGCGGAATACCACATTTTTCGCACCTGTTGGTACAACAGTAAACTTAGGACGGCTATCGCTTCAGTCCCGCAGCCCAGTTGAGCACGACGGTGAACTGCTCGACACCTTCATTCATCCGCTCGCCGAAGATAAACTTCTTGCCATCGCCTGTTACGTTGTATTGATGGAGGTGCGGGTCCACCTGTAATGAAGATTGGAATAGGACCTGTGGCACTCCGGTGGTGAGCGTTGTCCCGCTCTTGACCTCGGCCACCATGACCTTGCCATCCAGGGCGAGGTAGAAAAGTTCCTTACCATCCTTTCTCCACACAGGCTGGCAGCCGCCGTTGTTGGAGATCTGCCGCTTTTCGGTAAAGGCGGGGAAGGCGGCGAGGTAAACTTCCCAACGGCCAGACTCGAGCGAACTGTACGCGGCCCAACGTAAGTCGGACGAGACGTTGAGCCCGTCTTTTTCGAACTGCGATTGCAGCAGCACCACCGGCTTCCGTTCGCCGGTAAGCGGCAATTGATAGAAAGTTTGGCCAAGCTCAGTAATAAAGAGGATCGCTTTGCCATCCTTGAACCAGTAATACCCGTACTTGCTCTGGCCCGATTGGTAGAGCAGTTCTTCTTCAACCCCACCCAGGGTTTTTCGGTATAAGTCCACGTTCTTTCGAGTCGAGGAAAACACGACCTCGCGGCCATCTGGAGACCATACAACGTCGCTACCGTTTGTGGAACCGAGCGTCAATCGCGAAAGAATGCCCGTGGCCAAATCCAGAATCCAGATGTTCCGAAGTCCGGTTTGCGGATCTGTTCGCTCTAGAGCGAGCCATGTCTCATCCGGTGACAAAGCCATCTGCAGATAGGCTCCCGGCTCGCCGACCGGCTGCAGGCGCCTTCCATCTCGTCCATGCCAAGCAAGCTGGACGTTAGTGGAACTCGCGTTGCGATAGACCAGTACCCCCGTATCGGAAGCACTAAAAATTGGCGCGGAGAAGTTTAAGTAACTCAGTTCCTCAGATTCGCGCCGGTCCTATCGATTCGCCATCGATGATTTCGTCACATGGTACTGCTCCGAGCCCAGACTCGCTTTCAGTAAGACAGTAGTCCTCCGATACAGACTGGAACTCGAGGGTCGCCAATTGGCCCCGTCCACGATTAACCTGCGCGTGGCTGCTGTTCGCTGTCTCGCATACGAAGCAGCCGACACGAGACTCCTCAGCCCCGAGTTGGCGGATGGTATTCGTCGGGTCAAAGGAGCAAAAAAGGTGGGCGTCCGACTCGAAAATTGGCTCACCGCAGAACAGGCCCAAGCGCCCCTGCACGCACCAGATATCGAAAGGGTCCGAGGGAAGCGCGACCATGCAATGCTGGCGGTCTTGCTTGGTTGCTGATTGCCTCGATCCGAACTCGTCCACCTCAGTGTGGATCATTTTCAGCAGAGAGAAGATCACTGGGCCATTGTCGACTTGATCGGAAAAAGTGGCCACATCCACTGTGGTTCTCCAAGGAGTGGTGATCAGTAAGAAGCAGCGGCAGACACGGTGCACGTTGCGATCTGAAACCTCAACGCGGGCCACCGGAGTCCCCCACAGTCGTTCACGGACGGCCCGGTGGGTCGGAGCTGAATTGGCGGTCCCTGATGGGATGGTAGCAACCCTCCATCGGCTCGCCCTGGCGCCTTGAATTCTCTCGCGCACCCGCTGCCGGAACAGATTGTTTAATTGATATAACATAGTCACGGCATCATGAGACTTATGCTTCTTCTCACGTTGGCCGGGGCCTTGTTCGCGCAATCCCGTTACGACCTGCTACTTAAGGGCGGTCATGTCATTGACCCGAAGAACCGCACCAGCGCCGTTCGCGATGTAGCGATCCGCGATGGAACTGTGGCCGCAGTCTCGCCCGAGATCTCCGCCTCGCAGGCGCGAAAAGTTGTCAACGTCGGCGGCCTCTACGTTACGCCCGGACTTGTCGACATTCATGCGCATGTCTTTACCGGCGACAATGACGGGATGCTGGCAGGCGGGAACTGGAGCATCTTTCCGGACACGTTCGCTTTCCGTGGGGGCGTTACGACTGTCGTCGACGCCGGCTCGTCGGGCCGCCGCAATTTCGCGCAGTTTAAGCGCACGGTGATCGATCGTGCTCGCACCCGTGTGCTCGTGTTCCTCAACATCCTTGGAGCGGGTATGCTCGGCGACGACCTCGAGCAGGATATGAACGATATGGACGCGAAGGCGGCTGCGGAAGTGGCTATAACGAACCGCGACACGATTGTCGGGATCAAGGTGGCACATTATAACGGGCCGGAGTGGACTCCGGTGGAGCGCGGGGTCGAAGCCGGCACGCTCGCGAAGATCCCCGTGATGGTCGATTTCGGTACGTTCCGTCCGGAGCGTCCGTTTCAGGACCTAGTTCTCAGTAAGCTCCGTCCGGGTGACATCTATACTCACTCATACTACGACTCCGTTCCGCTGCTCGATGACAAAGGCCGCCTGCTTCCGTATTTATTCGCGGCACGAAAACGGGGAGTCCTGTTCGATGTTGGCCACGGCGGCGCGGCAATGGAATTCCGGCAGGCGGTGCCTGCTATGCGTCAGGGGTTCCCGCCGGATTCGATTTCGACAGACGTTCACGCAGGCAGCCTGATGGCGGGCATGAAGGATATGTTGAACGTGATGTCGAAATTCCTAAACATGGAAATGCCGCTCAACGAGGTTATCCTGCGCTCTACATGGAATCCAGCGCGCGAGATACAGCGGGAGGAACTGGGGCACCTTTCGGTGGGCGCACTCGCGGATATCGCCGTCCTTCGTGTCGAGGAGGGTAAGTTCGGTTTTGTCGATTCCTACGGTGCTCGCATGGCCGGCAATCGCCGGCTTCTGTGCGAGCTGACGATTCACGATGGGATTGTGGTGTACGATCTGAACGGGATCACCCGCGACAGTTGGGATCGGCTTGGTGATTACCAACCCCAGGGAGACCCGTCGTGGGATGGGACCAGAAGCACGGGCAGAAAGACGCGTTGAGCTTTCTGGGAAGCCGCTACAACGGAGCTTGGCCCTGTCTGCTCCCAAGGAGAAAGAGATGACAGAGAATTCGAGTCGACGACGGTTTCTGAAGACGACGGCAACACTCGGCGCGGCTCGGAGTATGCTAGCGGCGCCCGGGCCGGCATCGCCTGATGCGAACATCTACACGCGGCTCGGCATCCGCCCAGTCATTAACGGCGTCGGCGTAGTTACGATTCTGGGTGGTTCGATCATGCCGCCGGAAGTGGTACACGCCATGGAGGAAGCGTCCCATCATTTCGTGCCGTTGACGGAGTTACAGATGAAAGTGGGCGCACGGATTGCCGAGCTGCTGGGCGCACCGGCAGCCATGGTCACCTGTGGCTGTGCGTCAGCTATTACCATGGGCACCGTGGCTTGCGTGGCGGGGGGCGACACGGAAAAGCTGGGCCGGCTGCCGGATACGACCGGCATGAAGAACGAAATCGTCCAGCAAAAAAGCCATCGAGGAGGCTACGAACAGCAGATGTTGCTGGTGGGCACGAAAATTATTTGGGTGGAAACCCGCGAGGATCTCGATCGAGCGATCAACGAACGCACCGCCATGATGTTCTTCTACAACGAGATGGAACCCGAAGGGAAGATCGGACGCCACGAATGGATTCGGGTGGGCAAAGAACGCGGTGTGCCTACGTTTAATGATGCGGCCTCCGATACGCCCCCTGTCGAAAGGCTCTCGCAATATGTGCGGGAAGGATTCGATTTGGTGGCTTTCTCGGGCGGCAAGGCCCTGTTAGGCCCGCAGTGCTCCGGCCTTCTGATGGGGCGCAAGGATCTGATCGAAGCGGCGCTACCCGGTATGAACCCGTATTCCAGCATCGGCAGAGGCATGAAGGTAGGCAAGGAAGAGATGGTAGGGCTGTTGGCTGCGGTGGAACGGTATCTCAAGGTGGACCATGATCGCGAGATGCAGGAACTGGAAGCCCGTGTTCAGGACATGATCGGCGCTCTTGCCAAGATTCGCGGCTTGACCGCGGAGCGGCATATGCCCCCGATCGCCAACCATGTTCCTCACGTCCGGCTTACGTGGAACGAGGAGGACATCAAACTCAAAGCGCGAGAGATTGTCCGCCAGTTAATAGAGGGTAATCCTCCCATCGCTATTTCCATGCTCGGCGAACGACAGTTGCAAATCTCCGTCTGGATGATGCGCCCCGGCGAACACCTTGTCGTCAGCAAACGGCTACACGCAATCTTCACGGAAGCCTAAAGCATGTCTCGTGTTGAGGTTCTCGTGGCAATCCTCCCGTCTCGTCATGGATGTTGCGGAACTATGGAGTTGCGATTTCTGATCCGGTGGATTTGAGTGAGCGTTCGGCCCCGATAGTCCATCCTCGTGTCCACACTTCCACGGAACGTCATGTCGGACTGGTGCCGCTGGCGCTCAACAAACGGGTTTCGCGGAGATCTGATGCGGGGAGCGTAGTGCCCTCCGATCGTGGACTACAAGCGAATTTTGCGGGAGTCAGCAGACGGTTCTCTGAGTAGAGCGTTTGCACAGTGGCGGCCATGCACCGGAAGTTGGTCGTGAAAGGAAATCTTATGACGGTTATA
>Ga0310810_10002481_pt1 | contig 19850 bp, 14 predicted proteins | sample NCmetagenome_FD_207641 | JGI IMG/M metagenome (GOLD analysis project Ga0310810, IMG submission 207641) | Soil microbial communities from experimental microcosm in Duke University, North Carolina, United States - NC | ecosystem: Engineered > Artificial ecosystem > Soil microcosm > Unclassified ...
AAGGTATTAGATGTGATTGAATTTCTGCATTACTTCCGTGATAAGCGTTTCCTGCCGCGATCGTCTCGCTCGTTCAGCCGAGACGATTGCAGCGAGTTGGGCCGATGCACGCTCGACACGATCATTGAAGATAACGTAATCGAAGTTCGAGTACTGTCTAAGTTCTGCCGGCGCGTTTGCCAATCTTATCCTTAACTCTTCGGCACTGTCGGTTCCGCGCGTTAGTAGTCGTTCTCGCAGTGTTTCGAGTGACGGCGGCAGAATGAAGACACTTACCGAGTCCAGGCCCAATCGTTTTACGCTGGCAGCACCCTGAACATCAACCTCGAGGACGATATCCTTACCTCTTTCGATTTCGTTCTTAACCTGCTGTCGAGCGGTTCCATAAAGGTGGCCGTGAACGTTGGCCCATTCCAGAAACTCATCGGCCGCAATCATTTCCTCGAATCGTTCGCGGTCTACAAAAAAATACTCGCGGCCATCAACCTCTCCGTTACGCGGCGCGCGAGTCGTGTACGACACAGAATAACTAAGATCCGGCACAACATCCAGCACGCGCCTGATCAGAGTGCCCTTGCCGCCACCCGATGGTGAGCTGACAACATACAGAATGCCATGCGGTGAGGATGTCGCCTGCTGACATTCGGAGGTTACGTCCTGCACTTTACTCGACATTCTGAACTTGTTCGCGAAGTTTCTCTACTTCTGCTTTGATGGCTAAACCTGCCTCTTTGATTGCGAGATCGGTTGATTTCGAAAGCGTGGTGTTTGCTTCCCGGTTAAGCTCCTGCAATAAGAAGTCAAGCATCTTACCTGTTTCGCCTGGTGCATCCAGTGCTTCCTGAAACTGCGCTAAATGACTTCGAAGCCGCACCATTTCCTCACTAACGTCAGACCGGTCCGCAAGGTAAGCCACTTCCTGGGCCAACCGAGCGGGGTCAATTTCAACTACTTGCCCGCCGCGGTTCAGCAGCTCCGTAATTCGCTTCTGCAATCGAAGCCTATAGGCATCTGCCAAACCGGCTGCGGCATTCTCGATCGTTGGCACGAGTGCTTCAATTTTGCGCAGTCGCTCTTGCAACTCGTTGCGAAGAGCTGCGCCTTCCTGCTGGCGCATCTTCTCGAGTTCATTAAGAGCCAGATCAACCGCTTCATCGATAGCAGTGATCATTCGCTCATCAATGCCGTTGCGCGCAGGTTGAAGTGCACCGGGAATTCGAGCCAGCACGTTGATATCCAACTCACCGCCAATCGAAAAATCCTGCTGCATCTGTTTAAGCGCACTGACGTAGCCCGCAATCAGTGGTCGATTCAATTCGTATGCAACCTGAGCGGTTCGGTCCAAACTAACGGTCGCGTCTACACGACCACGCGACAACCGCGAGCTAATACGGCGTTTAATCGAAGGCTCGAGCGAGGTCAGTTCCGTACCAACCCGCAAGTGAATATCGAGAAATCTGTTGTTGACGGTTTTTAGATCGACAGAGACGGAGAAGTCGTCTCCGTTTACCGTTCCCTTACCGTATCCGGTCATTGATTTCATAAACAATTGGTCTTTGGTTTTAGGTCTTTGGTCTTCGTTAGCTCGTTTGCGTTAGTAAGGCCAAAGACCAAAGGCAAAGGCCGAAACGCATTCATCTAGCAACTAAGAGATCCCAGCCAATTCCTCTTCCTCATCCGCAAATTGCAATTCGTATAGACGTCGATACTGTCCGTTTCGTGCCAGCAATTCAGAATGGGTGCCCATTTCAATGATCCTGCCGCCTTCCATGACGAGGATCACGTCCGCACGACGAACCGTTGAGAGTCGATGCGCGATGACAATGGTCGTACGGTTACGAACAAGATTAGCAATAGCCTGTTGTACCAGTCGTTCGGATTCTGCGTCGAGGGCTGAGGTCGCCTCATCCAGAACCAGCACGGGAGCATTTACCAGAATTGCACGCGCAATCGCAAGGCGCTGACGTTGTCCCCCTGAAAGAAAAATGCCGCGCTCGCCAACGATCGTTTCGTAGCCATTAGGCATTTCCTGAATAAAATCATGCGCGAAAGCAACTGTCGCGGCGTTCTGAATCTCGATATCTGTTGCTTCGGGCTTACCGTAAGCGATGTTATGACGAACAGTATCATTGAACAGCACTGTTTCCTGAGTGACTAGCGCAATGTGATGACGCAAGCTCGAGAGTTTCGCATCTTTCAAGTCAACGCCATCCCACAGAACTGATCCGGATGTCGGATCATGAAAGCGGGGCAGAAGTTTGGTTAGAGTTGATTTACCACCACCAGACTCACCAACGAGTGCCACCATTGTTCCCGTTTTGATTTTGACGCTAACTTCCTTCAGCACCGAGCGACTCTCGTTTGCATATCCAAATGAGACGCCACGTAATTCGATCTCGCTGGTGAGCGGTTGTAACTCTTTAGCATCGGGCTTTTCAGGAATAGCCATGTCTTCGTCCATGACTTCCCAAACGTGATGCGCGGCAGCAAACGCTTGTTCCATGCTGTTCTGGAGGCGTGAAAGTTTGCGCACCGGATCGTAACTGCGAAACAGGAAGAACAGAAACGTCAGAAACTGCGCTGCGTTCATGCGTTGTGCAAGAATCTCGTGCTGGCCAAGAAAAAGCCAAATGACGACGAAAATAATTCCGATCATTTCGATTGTAGGAGCTGCCGCCCCGGCGATGCTCGCGCTACGAAGGTTTGCTCGTACAATCGTTCGTGCCACATTCGTAAATCGTCGCTTCTCGCGTTGTTCTGCTCGATAGGCTTTCACGATTCCTTGATTCGCAAGAGCTTCTTGCGCGGTATCTGTAAGGAGTTTGCTTCCTTCCAGACTTTCGCGAGCGAGATTTCGGAGTGCCTTGCCAAACCTTGCCGTGAGTACGGCGATGATTGGTGCAATCGCAAGTGATCCCAGAGTTAGTCGCCAGCTATAGTAGAAACAGGCACCCAGCAAGGCCAGCAGTGTGAAACTTTCAATCAGCATGTCGCGAATGGTATTGGTTACCGCCGTCTCAATAGCCGCCGCACTTGTTATGAGACGGGAAACTAGGTAGTTCGTCCGATGCCTCTCAAAGAATGTGGCTGATTGCGATAGAAGGTGACCGTAAAGATCCTGCCGTAGTTTCAATACTGCAGACTGGCCAATTCGCGCCATCAGGTAGGTTGAGAGATATTCGGCAATTCCTTTCGCGAACGTAAAAACGACAAGCAAGATGGAGATCATGCGCCAGGCGCCGAACGGGCCGTCCGGGATCAGATGTTGAAGCCCAAACAGGGTAGCTGTGCGGTGGCCATTTCCGGGCACGAACGCCTGATCGAATATGGGAACAATGAGAGCACCGATGGCACTTTCAAGTAACGCCACAACAACCATCGCGACTGTGGCTAGCAAGAAGATTGGCCAGTGAGGGGTTAGATACTTTAACAGTCGGCGAAGATCACGCATCTCAGGTTGCTAAACTCTTGCATCAGTTGCTATAAGGAAGGTAGAAGACGGACCAAAGCTCTAAAAGCAGACTATACTTACCCCCACCTTTTTGCGTCAAGGCTGTCTGATTTTGCCCTCCTAATTGCTTTTGTGTTTCAGAGTTGCTTTTGCGAGGCGAGTCTTCAAGAAACTGAGTTATACTTTTCAACAAGATCGAGGAAGAAACACCGGATCCGTCCCCGACGGGATCAATAAACTTGGGACAGCAAGCACAAGTGAACAGCAAGTACGCCGGTAAGCGTCTACTAATCGCAGACGACGATACGGATATGCGTCTGCTCCTGGCGGAATATTTTCGTCGCCTTGGTTTTCACGTTGACGAACGCGAAAGTGGACACGCCGCACTCGATGCAGCATTAGGCGGTAAGTTTGATTGCTTCATTTTCGACGTTTCTATGCCGGGGATGTCTGGATTTGATCTTCTCAAACGCGTTCGTGATCGCGGGATCCAAACGCCCGCCCTATTTTTGACCGCACTCGATGCACTCGCAGACAAGGTGGCAGGCTTTGAAGCCGGCGCCGACGACTATCTCGCGAAGCCCTTCAGTCCCCGCGAGCTCGAGTATCGAGTCGAAGCGTTGTTGCGACGTGGTGGAACAACTGTCGTCGAACCGTCAGACGGTGAGCGCATCGAGGTGGGCGACCTGGTCATCGATAAACGGCGACACGAAGTGTTAAGAGACGGGGCGAGGATCGATCTTACACCGCTGGAGTTTCAGATCCTTGAACTCCTTGCTTCTGAACCGGGCCGGGCATGGTCGAGAAATGCTTTGCTTGATCGAGTGTGGAGCACAGACTACGAAGGTTATCAACGTAATATCGATCCCCATATCAATCGACTTAGGAAGAAACTTGAAACCGATCCAAAGAATCCCAAATACGTACTCACCGTCCGCGGCGTCGGATACAAACTTAACGAGTCTCCCTGAGCCTAACAAATGATTTGGAAAGTGGGCAGTGGTCTTTTGATCGCGTGGGCCATCCTTTATTTCCTCCTTCACAAACGAGGATGGATCCATATGCTCCTTCTGGGCGGTATCTCGCTTCTCTTCATTCACCTCCTGGCGTATCGGAAAACAAAGTATGAGGCTGGGAGGTAGGGCTTTGGCCTTTGGTTTTTGGTCTTTGCTCTTAGTTGATGATCTTGGCTGAATCCCAAGTCTTCAAAGGCCAAAGCACAAAGGCCAAAGGCCAAAATTCACAGACCTCATACCTTGACCTCCCCTCACTGTTCGGCAACAATGCGGTCGTTTGCGGCATCAAGAGCAATACAGGTTCTGTTCACAAGCTCTCCGTAAACCACTTGAATTGAAAACAGGGAGTAGTTAGCCATGACTTTAGGAAGCATTCGCCGAAGCCTGGTCGCCTTGGTTCTTTGTTTTGTGAGCGCCGCCGTTGTGTTCGCCCAGAGTGACCTGGAGCGGAAGACAATCGCCGTTACCTATCCACTCGACGAGACGGTAGTTGTGAAATTCAGGGGAACGACTTTGCTTCCACGGCTTAAGGGCGAGGCGAAGGTCAGGCGTGCCGGGCGCCGCGGCACACGCGTCGAATTGAGCATCGATGATTTGCCGAGAGCTTCTGAGCTGGGCGGGATCTACACCACATATCTTCTTTGGGCTATCTCTCCTGATGGTCACGTAGATAACCTCGGCGAGATTAAACGCAGTGGCAGTTCTTTTGTGAATTCAAAGATTGACGTCACTACACCTCTCCAGACGTTCGCGATGATCGTAACTGCTGAGCCTCACTTCCTGATGAAAGTCCCAAGTCGCATGGTGGTGATGGAGAATCTCCCGCCTCAGCGCGTTTCGGGTGCGCAGATAGAAACAGCCGATGTCCGCTATATCGGGAACTCAAGTGACTACTTTCGCAATGCACGCGTTCCGGAAATTGCAGATGCTGACTACAAGCAAACCCCTGTGTCGTTGCTTGGAGCGCGACAAGCTCTAAATCTCGCGAAGTACGCAGGCGCATCGCAAGACGCTGCCGATGAATTGCAAACCGCCGAAGACGATCTGCAAGCTGCCGAAAAAGCCTGGCGATTGAATCAACCCACAACGGAGGTAGACATTCTTGCGCGAAAAGCAACGTCCTCCGGTCAGCATGCAGAGGAGGTTGCGATTGCCCGTCACGCTGCGCGAGTTAATCGCGAAGAGATTCGACGACGTGACGAGGCCGTCAGAACTGCCGAGAAGACCGCTGATGAGTTACAGCGTCAAGTTAATGATCTGACGGCGGCCCTGGAGAAGGAGCATCGCGCCCGCGAAATGGCTGAACGCGATCTCGGAAATGCAAATGATCAGCTGAGAGAGAAGCGCGTTGAAGTTGCGCAGCTGCGCGATGAATTGCAGCAGCTTCGATCTGACAGCGACGCAGCAAAGATCAAACTCGCGCGGCTCGAAGGCGAGAAGCAGGCGGAAACTGCACGCGCTGATGCCGAGCGACGTTTGTTGGAACAGAAGAACGCTGAAGCAGCTTTGAAGGAGTCGCTCGCAAAGTTTGGAACCTTAAAGGAGACCAACGGCGGCTTTCGTTTGATCCTGGCCGAATCGATTTGGGCAAGCGCTCGCGCGGCAACCTTATCAGCTTCGGCGTCGGCAAAGCTGGAGCCTCTCGCGGCACTGCTGGCGAACAATCCCGACTATCAAATCCTCATCGAAGCCTACACGGACAGTAAAGGTGACGAAGTCTCGCTTCAGCAGTTGACTCAAGAGCGCGCGCGTATTCTGTCAGACCGTTTTCAAACTGCCGGCGTTGATCCAGCAAAGATCCAGGCGAATGGAATGGGTGCGGCAAATCCCGTCGCACCGAATACCACTTTGGCCAATCGAGCTAAGAACCGCCGCGTTGAGATCACATTCACATCGCCGCTACCGCGCAATACGGCGGCAAATTGAACCGTTGGTCTTTGGCTTTTGGACTTAGGCCTTTGTGGTCTTAGCGTAGCGGCTTGATCATCAGCGCTTCGAAGACCAAAGGCCAAAAGCCAAAGACCACTTGCTATGTCCCCTCTCGATCCACTCCAAATCCTTCAAATCGTTGGCTACAGCATCGGGGCTCTGCTACCCACCTGGATGGCTATCCAGCTGGTGTCGCACCGCGCAAAGCTAACGTCGCTCGAACGAATGCTGGCGCTCCTCGCGCTGACAATGGGCGGTTGGCATACGAGCAATCTGGTCATCACTCTCCACGGGCTATTTGGTTTCGGTTTTGATCGCTGGACCACATTACTGCGCATCGCGGACACCGTAGCCGTTATCAGTATTACCTTCGCCTACTCATTTCTTCTGCACGTTCACTTACATCTTTGGGCGAACGCCGATTCGCGACCATTGACTAAGAGCGAGCGGATTCGCGTCTACCTTTCGTACCTGCCTGCCGTCTTTCTCGCAGTCGCGATTCCTCGGCTATGGGCTGGAAGCTACTCGCCGATGTTCGTGAGGCTGAAATTCTTTGTGATTCCGTTCGCGTTCTGGATTGCTTACGTGCTGGGACTCATCGCAATCACAGAATTGTTAATTGCTCGTAAGACTTCAAACCGTAGCGAACAGATAATCATGCGAACGCTCGCCGCGTCCTTCATTGGTGTGGGCGTCGTAATCTTTGCCGCGTTAGCGGCTGGAGTCGGTGAAGGAACTGTCGCAGGTCTTTACCTGAAGACAATCGCAAATCTTGGCTCACTTCTTCCTTCGGCCCTGCTTGCTTATTACATCTATCGCTATCGTTACCTCGAGATCATCATCGAGGAGAGTCTGGTTGTCGTTACATTCGCAACTGTCGTCCTGACGGTTTATGTCTTCGGCATTCGCACAATAGGAGATTGGGCAACGCGGAGTTATGGCGTGAAGCCCGGGTTAATAGAGGCGCTTCTGATTCTCGCGCTCGCTCTTTTTGCGGCGCCGTTTCGCGGCTGGCTGGCTCGGCGTTTCCAAAAGCTTTTCGAACGAGAAACCGCGCTCTACAAGCAGATCGTATCGCGTATCGGTTCTTACGCTGGGCAGTACAAGGATCTTGTGGACTTATTGCATTTTGTTGAAGAGAGAACGACTGAGGTTCTTGCTTTAAGACGACTCAAGATATTCGTTACGGGTGATCAAAACAGTGAGCCATGGGTAGAAAAGGTCCTTGAAAAGTCTCGTGCTGGTGGCTGGATTCCAATCGAAGATCAGCCTTTGCTTTCTGAACATGGATTCAAGCTCGCATATCCAATGCGCAGGGAGGAGCAAGTGGCAGGCTTGCTCGCCATCGACGCCGTAGGTGGAAGTTTGACCCCTGACGTTCGTTCGGTAATCGCCACACTTGCCGATCAGGTGGCGATTGCCATAGACGACTCGCGCCTGGTGGAAGAGAACGTGCGCCTTGAAAGGGAATTGGCGGAACGGGAACGTTTGGCGTCGCTCGGACGGATGGCAGCAACAGTTGCGCACGAAATAAAGAATCCTCTTTCTGCAATCAAGTCAATCGCGCAGGTCATGCGTGAAGATGAGAATTTGAATCATGAGTATTCGCGTGACTTGAGTCTGATTGTTGGTGAGACGGATCGTTTGAGTCAGAGTGTTACGCAACTCTTAAGTTTCGCCCGCAGAGAAACACCCGTTGAGCAACCATTAAATACGAGTGAGCTGCTACGTTCCGTTGTTCACCTCTTCCAGGCAAATGCACGCGAAGAAGGGATCGAACTTGAATACACTGTGACGACCGACGCACAGCTGTCAGGTAAGTCTGTTTCGGTGTTGAGAGACGCGTTGTCGAATCTACTTCTCAACGCACTGCAGGCCACGGAGGATGGTGGCAAGGTTTTCGTTTCCGCAAGGGTTGAGGGCACGCAAGTGTTGATTAGTGTGCAGGACACGGGTCCAGGCATTGCAGCGGAATTACGCGAGCAAATCTGGGAGCCCTTCTTTACAACGCGTCAGCGCGGGACGGGATTAGGCTTGGCGATTGTGCGGAAGCGTGTGCAGGAAGTGGGCGGCTCCGCTTCACTTGCTTCCACGCGAAACGGATCCGGTGCGCTTTTTCAATTGCGTGTACCGATCGAGGCAAGCTGAATTCGAAGCATTTCAACCACAAAGGCACGAAGACACAAAGCGATAAAGGCTCAAATGATTTGATTTTTCTTTGTGTCTTTGTGTCTTCGTGGCAAGGATTTCCAGCAATTCGGAACTTTTCTTCTTGCTTAGCGTGATTAGAGTGTCCTGAACAGGACGTTGGCCCAACCTACGCAGATCTACTAAACGTTAGTTTTGATTTGAAGGAGAATGACGATCTATGAAAGTTCAAAAAGTTCTTGGCGCGATGGTTGTGGCTCTCCTCGTTGCGCTTTGCATAGTAAGTTCCAGCTCCACGACTCGAGCGCAAGCCACAATGGAGCAGGCGGACGTCAGAGAAGATGAAACAAACCTCGAAACGCAGCTCTACTTAATCGTCGGCACAAATCAGGCAGTTTCTGACGACAAACTTCCTAATTCACTCGACCAGGTGATCAAACAACTGCGCGCCACATTGCCATTTAAGAATTATCGCCTTGCGGCAACGTTGATCAATCGCGTGAAGAATGAAGGTCGTTTGAGTTTGACTTTTATCGGGGGGCCGATGGCAACGGCTGGCTCGAGTAATCAGTCGACGCCGAGCTTTAGTCAATTCAATGTTCGCCAGATAAAGCTTGCTCGCAACTCGTCAGGCGAATCGGTTGTGCAGATGGTTGGGTTTAATTTCGGCACCAGAGTCCCCATCGTAATCGGGCAAGTCGCAGCAAACGGTTCTTTCCCGGCGACGAATTATGAGAACACGGGATTGCAAACAGACATTAGTATTCGTGAAGGAGAACCGGTGATCGTAGGTACTTTGAACGTCGGACCATCAGGCGACGCGATCATCCTCGTAGTTTCATCAAAAAGAACCAGCAGGTAAGTAAGGACACCACCGGCTTCAGCCGGTGGTTCCTCAATTTCACAACTACAAGGCAGACTCCCATTCGTCTGGGACACCACCAGGCTTCAGCCGGTGGTTCTTCAATTTCACAACTACAAGGCAGACTCCCATTCATCTGGGACACCACCAGGCTTCAGCCGGTGGTATCTCAATTTCAGTTTCAGGATTCATTACAGTGTTACCCAGTGCACCGAAGTTGAAACTCCACCGGCTGAAGCCTGGTGGTGTCCAGGATTCCGTAGTGGCAGTTGTTTGTAGCGAAAAGTTGAAGGACCACCGGCTGAAGCCGGTGGTGTCCTGACCCTGCTCCTGCTCTGGCACGCGACGCGCTAGTGAATTTCCTCGGTAAGACCTTAAACTACCCCGGAAGTGAGAAAAGAAGCGTTGCGATTAATGATTATTGACGACGAAGAGGCCGCCCGCTATGGCATGCGGCGGGCCCTCACCACCTTTGGCTACAACATCTCTGAAGCCGGTTCCGCAGAAGCAGCCCGCGCCCTGATGAAGCAACAAGAGCCCGACCTTTTGTTGCTCGATGTGAACCTTCCCGGCATGAGTGGTCTCGATTTTCTGCGCGAAGTTAAGGAATTGAATGGAAGTGGCCCACTCGTAATCATCGTTACTGCGCACGGCTCAGAACGGATGGCCGTTGAAGCGGTAAAGGCAGGTGCTTACGACTATCTCTCGAAGCCATTTGAACTTGACGATCTGCGCCTGGTTGTTAAGAACGCTGCTGAGACAGTTCAACTGCGGCGCGAGAACTATTCACTTCGGCGTCGAATTGAAGTTGAGCGTTCGCAGCGTGGTGCTTTGATTGGCAACTCTGAGTCAATGCAACGCGTGCGTGGAATGATTGAGAAAGTGGCGGAAACGGACGCGACAGTGCTTGTGCGCGGAGAGTCTGGAACTGGAAAGGAACTGGTTGCGCGCGAAATCCACGAACGGAATAGTGCCCGACGAAACGGTTCATTCGTCGCGGTGAATTGTGCTGCGTTGCCGTCTGAGCTGATCGAGTCGGAACTCTTTGGCCACGAGAAAGGCGCATTTACTGGGGCTGCCGCGCGCCGGGAAGGGAAGTTCGAACAGGCGGACGGCGGAACTCTGTTTCTTGATGAAATCGGGGATATGAGCGCGAATGTTCAGGCGAAGCTACTGCGCGCGCTGGAAGAACGACGGATTGAGAGACTTGGCGGGAATGAGTCGATACCGGTGGATGTGCGCATCGTCAGCGCTACTCACCGGCCACTGGAGCAAGAGATCAACAACGGTAACTTCCGAGCGGATTTGTTCTACAGGCTGCGTGTTGTGACCATCGATATTCCACCACTCCGCGAGCGCCGCGAAGACCTTCCCGTGTTAGCAGAGACATTCTTGAGGATAGCCGCCGAGCGTTACGAACTCCCCCAGCGCGCATTAAATCAAAGTGCTTTGAAGAAGCTGCTGGAATACAGTTGGCCAGGGAATGTCCGCGAGTTAAAGAATACGATCGATCGCGCGGTCATCATGGCTGAGGGTGATGAGATCGGCGCCAAAGACTTGCCAGACGAAGTTACTGCAGGTCCCTCGAAGAGCACTCTTACCGATAGTGAGGAAGAAGAAGGCGATGGTCTGCGGGTTCCTTTCACCGCCGACTTTCGCGAGGACAGGCGAGAGTTTGAACGTCGCTACATCACTCGATGTTTGGAACACACGCAAGGCAACGTCACCCGCGCCGCTGAAATCCTCGACATGCACCGCCAATCTTTGCAGCACAAGTTGCGACAGCTTGGGTTGGGTCGGCGGTATGTCTCGGTGGGTGGCGAGACGCCGGATAATTCGGACTAATGTCCGATATGCTTTAGCTTGTCGTGCCGCAACCAGTCCAGCCCCGTGAGCAACGGAACCGCTCATCCGTGGGGCTCGGTTGGTTGCGTCACGACAAGCTAAAGCATATTGGACATTCAGCAATCATCTTGCTCAATCTTTCTTTAGCGTGTTAACTTCCACTCGTCTCTAATCAATACACAGAGACAGTCTCTCCCATCTCTTCAACGGCGAGATTTCGCTAGACAGAAGCGTTCGATTGACCCCGATCGAACAGAAGGCCTGACCTACCAGGCACCATGGTTGGAAACTTCTGATGCGCAGTTCCATACCGAAGCGACTACTTGCACTATGTCTATTCCTCTCTCTGGCGTCGTTACTTTTCTCCTGCACCTTCAACTCTAGTCGGGATGAATACTTCGGGCGAATAGTACCTCCTCAAGCCAACATCTTCCGTTACGTCACGGGCGACGAACCACAATCGCTTGATCCGCCGATTAGCCTTGGCCAACCCGAAGCGCGCATCTACATGGCGCTCTTCGATGGACTTGTAGAATATAACCCGAAGGATCTTAGTCCGATCCCTTCTTTGGCTGAGCGCTGGGACATCAACCAGGACTCATCAGAGTTTACCTTCCACATCCGCCAAACTGGACGTTGGTCAAACGGCGACCCGATCGACGCAAATGATTTTGTTTACACATTTCGGCGCTCGGTTTCACCCGAATTAGCTTCCGGCAATGCGTATCTGGCCTACTACATAAAATACGCCCAGGCTTACAACGAGAAAGCAGTTTTTGTCCGTGATCGCACGACGGGTCAATTCTTATTGGCCAGAGACTTTCTAAAGGACGCGCCGCCCGAACCGCTTAGTTCGAAACCGGATGCAGCTGCTGGCGAATATCCAGCGACCGCGACTGAAGCAAAGCCTGATTCCGACACTCCGTTTCATCAGTTGATGCACTCCCCGATGCGTCTCACGCTACCGGGCAGTGAAAAAGCGCGAAACAAACTTTTGGATAGTGATGGCAAACTCAAAGCCGCTGTTGCGGGCAAAGAGTTTGTGCCAGTTAAAGGTGAGGACATCGGGGTAGAAGCCGTCGATAAATACGTATTGCGCGTTTCGCTCGCACAGCCAGCGCCATTCTTTCTCGGTCTATTAGCTCATCAACTGTTCCGGTTAGTGCCGCGAAAGACAATCGAGCAATACGGTGATCGTTGGACTGATCCGGATCACATCGTGACGTGTGGTCCGTTTAAGCTGAAGGAGTGGGTTCCGTACAACAAACTCATCGTGCAAAGAGATCCGATGTTTTGGGACGCGGCGAACGTTCATCTCGATGGGATCGAGTTCTATCCAATGGCCGACAACCCATCGATTATGAATCTTTATAAAGTCGGCGAGATCGACGCGGTGCTTAATCACACGGTACCGAATGCATGGCTCGAGGTCGTGCGTACGAAGAAGGACTATATGGACGCGAAGGAAGCGGCCATTGATTATCTGCAGATCAACGTACTGCACCCGCCGATGAATGACGTTCGCGTGCGCAAAGCATTCAACTACGCGATCGATAAGGTTGCGTGGGCCACCTGGCGAAAAATTGTAAAGCCACTGACCGCGTTCAGCCCCGAAGGCATTTTTCCCGGCTACCCGCAGCCAAAGGGCGATGACTTCAATCCCGAGCGTGCACGGCAGTTATTAGGCGAAGCTGGATTTCCTGTTACTAAGAACGGCGATGGAAGCTATTCATGTCCGAGTTTTCCTGTGAAGGATGTTGAGTATATTTACAACACCCAGGAATCAAACAAAGCGATGGCGGAATGGATGCAGGCGCAGTGGAAGCAGAACCTTGGAATCACTATCCCGTTGCGCAATATGGAGTCGAAAACATTCCTGGCAGTACGTACGAAGCTTGAGTACAAGGGTTTCTCGCGTGGAGGCTGGTCAGCAGATTACATGGATCCATTCACGTTCCTGAGTTTGTTCTATACCGGCGGAGACAGCGGTACGGGTTGGCAGGATCCGAAATACATCGCGATGTTGGACGAGGCGAATCGCACACTCGATCAAAAGCAGCGTTACGAATTACTGGCGAAAGCCGAGAAGTATTTGATCGACGCGCAACCGGTGATTCCGATCGACACGTCGTCGGTGAATTGGGTGAAGAAACCATACGTGAAGGGAATGTATCCCAATCCGGGATCGCTGTTTCCGTGGAAGTTTGTTTATATCGAACGCGATCGATCGAAGTGGGACGTTGGCACGCCAAGTTTGTCGGATTGATCGAAGAAACTCTGCGTCTCAGCGTTCTCTGCGTCTCTGCGGTGAAAATTTGGTGCAGGTTTTTTTACCGCAGAGACGCAGAGAACGCTGAGACGCAGAGACCCAAAGACAACATCAACCTCTAATGCCTCGGTTCATCATCAAGCGGCTTCTCGTCACGATTCCAACCATACTCGTCGTAATCACGATAACCTGGGGCCTGATCAGATTAGCGCCGGGAAACTTCTACTCTGGTGAAAAACGTCTGCCTCCTGCAATCGAGAAAAACATCCGGGAGAAATATGGACTGGATAAACCCTGGTACCAGCAGTATGGCAAGACAATGTGGAATATTCTTCGTCACCAGGACTTCGGTACCTCACTTAATTTTCGAGGTCAATCCGTAAACACCATTATTCGTCGTTCACTACCGGTCTCTGCGGGCGTGGGCATTCTTGCTTACCTGCTTGCACTCTTGATTGGTATTCCTGTTGGATCGATCGCCGCGTTGAAACAAAACTCGAGATGGGACTACAGCTCGATGGCTGTAACCATGCTTGGCATATCGATCCCTAACTTTGTTCTCGGACCAATTCTGGTCCTGGTCTTCTCGCTGAGTCTTTACTGGTTGCCGCCGTCGCGTTGGAATGGTTTCTTCAGCTGGAACGTTCTCCTGCCCGTAGTCACACTGTCGGCTGTGTACATGGCCTACATCGCACGTCTAACCCGCGCCGGAATGCTGGAGGTGCTCCGTTCAGATTACATTCGAACGGCAAGAGCGAAAGGGTTATCAGAAAAGGACGTCGTGATACGTCATGCGCTCCGGGGTGGTTTGATGCCGGTTGTGTCATACACGGGTCCGGCTTTGGCTTTTTTGCTAACGGGAACTGTCGTAATCGAAAAGATATTTGCACTGCCAGGATTGGGAAACTATTTCATCCAGGCATCATTGAATCGCGACGAGCCATTGGTCATTGGCATCGTTGCTTTCATAGCGATTACTCTGTTGTTGATGAACCTATTGGTCGACATTGCCTACGCGTATCTCGATCCTCGCGTCCGTTACTGACATATGACCGACGACCCAGTCGAACATCATCCAGAAGATCAACCCGCGCTCACACCGCTAGGCGTTCCGCGAGTGGAAACTCCGGATCCTGATGTCATCGCGGTCGGGCCAGAGATGGCTGTGGCTGAAGCAGACGTTCGCTGGACTGAAGGCGATGAAGTGATAAAGGGCCGGTCTCTCTGGCGAGACGCGTGGCGCCGACTTCTGAAAAACAAACTTGCTGTTTTCGGTTTGGTCGTAGTCATTCTGATTACTATCGCGTCGATTACGGGACCATGGCTGATTCATAAGACTCTCGGCTTCACTCCCGACTACATTCCCAGCAACGACGTTAGACTTATTAAATCGTTTCCACCATTCACTGGTCCCGATGGGAAATTTTCCTGGACACATCCGATGGGAACAGATAACGCTGGTCGCGATCAATTCGCGCGCGTGTTACAGGGCGGACAGATCTCTTTGTTCGTCGGAATTATTTCAACACTGGTTTCGCTTCTCATCGGGATTAGTTACGGCGCGATTGCAGGTTACATAGGAGGGCGACTTGATAACCTGATGATGCGACTTGTCGATGTCCTTTACTCGCTGCCTTATGTAATTCTCATAATAGTTTTGCTTTCGATGTTTCGCAGCCAAACGCCTCGCGGCCAGCTTGTCCTGCTGTTCGTTGCGCTGGGAGCGGTGTCGTGGTTGACGATGGCGCGCATTGTTCGTGGTCAAGTCTTGTCACTAAAGAATCAGGAGTTCGTTTTGGCGGCACGCGCGACTGGTGTATCCACAACACGAATCATCTTTAGGCACCTCGTTCCAAACACTCTTGGCCCGGTGATTGTTTACGCGACACTAACAATTCCTCAGGTGATGTTAACGGAAGCGTTTCTTTCGTTTCTCGGGTTTGGCGTGCAAGCGCCGCTGTCATCGTGGGGAAGTCTTGCTGCGGACGGTGCACAGAACATTGCGATCTATCCCTGGCAGTTAATCTTTCCCGGCGTAACGATGGCGCTGACTTTGTTTTCGCTTAATTTTCTTGGCGATGGACTGCGCGATGCACTTGATCCTCAAATGAGATGAATGAGTTCAACTAATAGACATCTCCTCGAAGTCAATGATCTACGAACGTACTTCGAAACAGAAGACGGCGTCGTCAAAGCCGTCGATGGCATCTCGTTTCTTTTGAAGCGTGGCGAGACGTTGGGAATCGTCGGCGAGTCTGGTTCAGGAAAATCAGTAACGAATCTGTCGATCATTCGTCTGGTGCCCAATCCTCCGGGGAAAATTGTCTCAGGTGAAATCATTTTTGATGGCCAGGACATTCTCTTGCTACGCCCCGAAGAAGTTAGAAAGATTCGCGGGTGCCGCATCGCCATGATCTTTCAGGACCCGATGACGTCGCTAAATCCGTTTCTAAAGATCTCGAAGCAGTTGATGGAAGTAACGCAGCTTCATCTTGGTCATAGCAAAGGCCAGGCGTATGAACATGCGATCAAGATGCTTGAGACCGTCGGGATCCCGGATGCACGCACTCGGGTTGATAATTATCCACACGAATTCTCAGGCGGAATGAGACAACGCGTGATGATTGCAATGGCTCTGTCGTGCAAGCCTGAACTCTTAATAGCCGACGAACCGACGACGGCACTTGACGTCACCATTCAGGCTCAAATTCTGGAGCTGATAAAGAAGCTCAAACATGAAACTGGTACAAGTGTGATTCTGATAACGCACGACCTTGGTGTGGTTGCGGGTATGACCGATCATTTGATCGTAATGTACGCGGGAAAAATCTTCGAGCAGGCAAAGACAACCGAACTATTTGCGCGACCAGGAAACCCGTACACGAAAGGTCTGCTTCGGTCTGTTCCTGATCCGACAGCCGAGCAGGGCAAGCTATATCAGATACCGGGTGCGCCTCCTGATGTATCTCATCTACAACCTGGGTGTCCGTTCGCGCCGCGCTGCGAACGCGCTGAAGAAATTTGCCGGCGGGAGTTCCCACCATTTGTGGAACTGACACGTGACCACCATTCGTTGTGTCACTTCGCAGACGAAGTGTTTGCGGCATCGGGAGGTAATCTGGAAAGCACTCGCGCATGAGAGCTTCTCAGTACCAGAAAATCAAAACAAGCATTAGCCTGCGAAGCAGGCGACTGCATAAAGCCTGCTTCGCACAGGCTCAGAAGACAGATTTAGCAATTGACTTAGACTAACAGGCAATTCGAACCAGACTGTTTGTAACTCTTATGGAAACTGGCGTGACCAACAATCAGCCCCTGCTTTCGATCCGTGATCTTGAAGTGCACTTTGATCTCGGTGGCAAGCGACTGGTCAAAGCCGTCGATGGCGTATCGTTCGACATCTTTCGAGGAGAAACGCTTGGACTTGTTGGTGAATCAGGTTGCGGTAAGTCAACATTGGGACGCGCCATTCTTCGGTTAACCGAGCCAACCTCAGGACAGGTTATTTTCCGCAATCAAGATCTTGCTCATTTATCAAGTAGAGGTCTTCGTGAGCAGCGCCGGCATCTCCAAATAATCTTCCAGGATCCATATGCATCTCTGAATCCTCGAATGACAATAGGCCAGATCGTGGGCGAACCTTTAGAGACGTTTCGCTTGGCACGAGGTGCAGCTGCAGAGCAAAGAGTGAAAGAATTGCTGGAGACGGTTGGTCTTAGTCAGCGATACATCAAACGTTATCCACACGAGTTCTCAGGAGGTCAGCGCCAACGAATCGGTATTGCGCGAGCGCTTGCTGTCGATCCAGATTTCATAGTTGCGGACGAACCGATTTCAGCACTCGACGTTTCTATTCAAGCCCAGATACTGAACCTGCTCGAACGTCTGCAAGAGCAGAAGCAGCTTACGTACTTGTTTATCTCTCACGATCTGCGAGCCATCAGACATATCTCTGATCGAGCTGCGGTTATGTACCTGGGTAAGCTCGTCGAATTAGCTGACGCAAAGACAATCTATGATGAACCTTTGATGCCGTATACAAAGGCACTCATCTCCGCTGTGCCGGTGCCAGATCCACAGATTGAAGCGACGCGCCAACGCATCACCCTGGAAGGCGACGTACCTTCACCGATCAACCCTCCGTCCGGATGTCGATTTCACACTCGCTGTCCGTTTGCTATCGAGGCCTGCCGTGAAGTTGAGCCTCAGCTGGTAGAGATCAAACCTGCCCATTACGCCGCTTGTATTAGAATCAGTCCGAGCGAACCCCACATTGAGGACGTCGCTCCCGGTGCCGCACCGGGTCTTGAAGTAAGTCAGAAGCCTGACTTGACGTGACATCCCAGCCAATTCTGAACCCCGACAGAGCGGGCCTTCAGCGGTGAAATCCTTGGCTTATTAGCCGTTTAGGACATAGGTAAAGTCTCTGTGTGCGGACAGCGGACCACGGCGACGGGATGTCCTGAGCTCAGAAAAGCGCCCAGACGCAAGGGAAAAGGGGCCTGGCATTGCCCGAAAAGGCCCTCTAAGAAGCCATGGTCGAGCTTGATCGGATGGACGACAATTCCCCCACCCCCAAGTCTCCCAGTGCAGGAGAACACCGCGGCGATGCTCCGTCAGGTTGGTCCGAGATCCAGGACACCATAGGGTCGTCCACGGGTTTAACGGTCCTCTTGGTAGATGGACATCAACCCCCCGCAGTTGTGGTGTCAAACAACAATTCGATTTGCGGCGTGCTGCAATCGTCCAAAGAGCACGTGAAGTTATGCGATCCCTATTGTGGGGAGGCTCACCGGAAAGCGATGAAGGCTGGTACCAAGGTTGAATACAAGTGTCATGCGGGACTGGAGTGCTTTGTCATGCCCGTCCAGATTGCCGGTCTTAAGAATTCAGCTGTAATTGGCGGCCGCGCTTTTGTAACGAGCGCAGACTATCAAGCAGTGATCGAACGATTGAGAGCAGGTGATCTAAAAGGCCTCGATTCGGAAACCATCTTCAATAACGTCATTTTTAGCGAGCGAGGGCGTTTGGTTGAACTAGCCCATGTCGTTGAGAAGGCAGCCGGCAGATTTCGTTCGATAGTTTCGCCAGCGACTAGTGAAAAGACTTCGAGCGCTACACCTGCTGCATCACCGGCAACAGGTCAAGCGGCAGAAACAACAAAGACCGACTCCATTGCAAATGAGAATTTGAAGTTGGAGGTTGAAAGACTACGCAACGAGCTGGAATACCGTTCACGTTTTGCTGATTCGTTGCAGCATTTCCTCGAACGCATTAGTTCATCGGATCCGACGCAAACCTACAACTCCATCATCAGCAACTCAAAAGACCTGCTGCGTTCCGGGCGTGCGTCGCTGCTTCTCCTGGATGAGAACTCTAACGAGCTTGTACTCAAAGCGGCGATAGGATTGGCAACCGATCCTTCAATGATCAACCACATCAGAGTTGGTGAAGGTGTCTCGGGAAAGGTAATGCAGACTGGAAAAGCGCTAATGGTTGAAGACGTAGAACTCTCCGATATCACGCCAGCTCCGGCTGATCGACTCTACAAGAGCAAATCATTCATTAGTTATCCGATCAAAATCGGTGGTAGGAAAATCGGAGTATTGAATGTAACTGACAAATCCGACGGTGAGCCTTATGACGATGTTGATCTCAGTCTCCTTGAGATCATCGGCCCTCAGGTTGCGCTCGCTCTCGAACGAACAGAGTGGCAGGAACGTGCAACTGAGTTTCAGTTAATGTCCATAACTGATCCGCTTACCGGATTACCGAACAGACGCTATTTGGAGGAACGGCTGGCGGAAGAATTGAACCGCTCGAAGCGTTACGACTATCCGATGAGCTTCCTGATGATCGATATCGACGATTTCAAGTCGTATAACGATAACAACGGACACCAGGCCGGTGACCTCGCATTGCAAATCACGGCGCATTGCCTGAAAGCGGCTCTCCGTGCAGCCGATGTGGCTTCTCGTTATGGCGGAGAAGAGTTTTGCATTCTGCTGCCGCAGACGTCGCTTACTGAGGCGGGTGTCATCGCAGATCGCATACGACAACGAGTATCAACCACACATTTCCCGCACGGGAAATCACAGCCGTTGGGCCACGTGACAGTGAGCATTGGCGTGGCGTCGTATTCAACCATCATCAACTCAGCTGAAATTGTGATTGCGGCTGCCGATCGCGCGCTCTACAAAGCCAAGAGCATGGGAAAGGATCGGGTCGAATTTTATCAGGAGTAGGATGAGCGCCGCCGACTTCAACAGTCGAGTCTTAGCACGTGTGCCGCGTCACGATTTTGTTGGCCGCGGGGACGAGTTGGACCGC
>Ga0310810_10002482_pt1 | contig 19849 bp, 17 predicted proteins | sample NCmetagenome_FD_207641 | JGI IMG/M metagenome (GOLD analysis project Ga0310810, IMG submission 207641) | Soil microbial communities from experimental microcosm in Duke University, North Carolina, United States - NC | ecosystem: Engineered > Artificial ecosystem > Soil microcosm > Unclassified ...
ATCGCAGTTCATCGAACGACTTGTGAACGCTGGCTTCGCGGCGCCATTCCTCCAGCGTGCGCGTGAGCTCCGCATTCTTCGGCGCATGCGTCAGCGCCTCCTCGTAGGTGCGGATGGCGCGATCGACTTCGCCCTCGTCATACGCGATCTGACCCAGAAGAAGCGACGCCGGGGTGAGCCCAGGCATCACGTCGAGTGCCTTCTGCAGCGACGTCATGGCCTCCTTCTGCTTTCCCTGCGCGTGCGCAGCGGCGCCGGCGCCCAGCAGCAGTACGGGATCATCTGGTCTCAAGGTCAGCGCTTCGGCGAAGAGGTTCGCTGCCCGGTCCTGATACCCGTCGCGGAGCGCCTTCCATCCCGCATCATTCAGCTCGTTCAACCGGGATTGGCCATGAACGGACGTCACCCACACGGCCAGCAGGCACAGCACCGCGGTCGCTCGACATCGAAGCATGACACACGCGGCGGCAAGCGTCATGCCTGTCGGCATCTCGCATGAACGGCGTCAACTGACGTGTCGTGTGTCGGAAGGATTACCAGTTGGGAGTTGCGATTACACGTTGGTTCCACGGTCGATCGCAGGCTACCGCCCCGCCTGGCCGGCAGTCTCCGCATTCACGGCCAGCGTCGGCCGATTGTGCAGAAGCGTGCTGCGGATCTCGTTTGCCTGCTCTGGCGAGAATCCGAGCTTGAGGACATCGGTCTGCTGGAAGTCTCGAACGTTCCAACGTCCACGCATCAAGCCTCCTTCGGCGTGCGCACCACGGGGAAGCATCAAATGAGCGATTTCGTGGGCCATCACAAATCCGAGCAGGTCGTCCTCGTTCATTGCGGCACGTGCCGCCGTGTCCCTGACACGGTCGTAAATCGCATACGCGATTCGTCCCATTCCTTCCTCTGGTACCGCGGCAAAACCGAGGGCGCCCTCTTCGACGTGGCCACGCGCCGCCATCTTCGGCGTCAGGATGATGAGCGTCACCTGTGCGATCGGCAGACGCGAGATCGAATCGCGGCGTGGTGACCGCGGATGCGACTCACTCTGCTGCACCACTCCCATCCACTCGGTCCGAACGCCGATTCGCTCGTACATCGCCGTGACGACCTCGCGTGCACGCGACAGCGACTGGCTCGAGACGTGCCAGTAGTCATGAATCTGAATCGTGACGGCCAGCTCCGTGTCGGTGCGGTCGTCGGCAGCCAGCAGAGGAACGCTGCCGACCACGAACGTGAAAATCAACCACGCGAACGCTCTGGGCATCATGACCTCTCCGCCCATCCGCAGCGGCAAGATCAGCGCCGCGTCGCTGATAACTCACTGTGGCGTCATTTTCGAGGTTTGAAGCGAAGATGTCCGGCAGAGGCGCGCGATCACCGCGCGCCCCGTTGACAACATGCCGTGAGCAGCGTTCCCTATTCCTTGCCCGACGTCGCACGGACTTCGCGCCCGAGTGCGTTGGTGAACGCCTGCATCTCCGGCGTGACCTTGACCGCCGTCGTGCCCATCGCGATGTCGCGAGCCGACGCGTTCGGACCATACGCGCGCTCGTTCTTGGAGTGGTCAGGATTCAAGCTGCCGCCCGATAGATTGATTCCTGCGAAGAGTCCCTTTGAACGCGAGTACGACAACATTTCAGCCGTCAGTTGAGCGTCGGTGGCCGCGCTGGCGGTGCGCCCAACCGGACCTGCGGCGATCGACGCATCGGCGCCCAGCGTCACCTTGTTATTCAGCAACTTTTCGGCTCCGCGCTCATTCATCACAACAAGCACAAGGTCGGTCGACGAGACACCGGCCTGGAGCCCTGCGCTGCCCTTCGTCATTTCCATGAACACAGGGGGGCCCCACGTGTTTCCCTGCCGGCAGCTCATCACGCCCGAGCCGTGTTCGCCGCCGACGATGAAGCCCGCCTTCGTTAACGATGGGATGACGACCACGCAGTGCGCCTTGCTCCAGATCGAATCAGGAATCCCTTTGTCCGGCGCGTTCCTGATCTCCGTGAGCACCGCCGCAGCATCGTTCAGCTTTTCGATATCGCTCTTCTTTAGCTGGCCGAATGCCGACGCAGCCATCAACAGGACCGTGGCGCTCGCAACGATCGTTTTTAGCGTTCGCATGCTTCACCTCCCGCAATATGTGCGTGCAACGCGTGCACCCCCAGAAACGCATGACGCATCAGCAAGGACCGTGCGGGAATGAATGTCAGATACGTTGCCCGCATCCGGCATCGCGATCTGCGGTCGAGCAACCATGCTCACATATTGAGATCGCGATCACCGTCTGCGAGAAAGCGGCGCGCGAGGCGATGCCATTACGGCTCAATACGCATCGCCGTCGACAGCCGGAACTGAAGCAGCGTCTCTGCGGGGACCACCAGATGTGTTTTCCCCGAGCCTGTTATGACTGCGCCGGTGCCGCCGCCGGTGGCTGCGCCGATCGCTGCGCCGGTGCCGCCGCCGAAAATACCGCCGAGAGCACCGCCGATTGCGGCGCCGCCGATCACCTTCTTTGCGGCCTTCTTACCTTCACTCGACCCCTTCAGTTCGACCTGACTGGTCGCCACCGGATAGGTCCCGGAGTCGGTGTGAATGGAATGGATCTTGAGCGTGATGCGGTCGCGCCCTTTCATGTTCGACGACCGTTCGACGTTGACGACTTCGAGCGTGGCGATCGCCCCGCGCGGAATGACGATCTGGCCGTCGACGCCAACCGGATCGTCAACAACACCGGTGACCGTCATGCCCGGCTGAGAGGCATCGGCGGCGAGCGGCTGGGTTGTGCGGACGTTCAGAACCGTGCCCGCGGGCACGATCGAGGCGCCGGCTCCATATGTAATTGATGAACAGATCGCGACCAACAGAATGCTGAGCAGAACGGGCAGCGCACGCCCCATAGATCTACCGCTCCTTTCGCGAGCGATCGAAGGACCGCTGCAGTGTGATGGCAGCAAATGCGTGCCCACGGCCCGCACGCGTCCGCTGTAAAATGCGCCCGTCCCGCATCCGGAGGTCAACGATGAGCCGTCAGTCCATGAGGTATGTCGTCGCATCGATCATCGCGTTTGGCTTGATGCTCGGCTTCACATTGAAGGCGGGCGCTCAGGCCCAGCTCACGCTGCTGTCGCCGAATCCAATTGAGGCCACGATCAACAAGCTGACCGCGGATTTCGAAAAGAAGTCCGGTGTCCATGTGACCGTCACCTACGGCACAGGCGTCAGCACACGAAAGGACGTGGCGGCGGGCAAGGCGCAGGATGTGTCGCTTCTCTTTTCACCGTTTCCCGAAGCGCTGAGGACCGGCAACATCATCCCGAACAGCGCGACCGTCATCGCACGGATGCGTCTGGCGATCGCCGTGAAGAAAGGCGCGCCGAAACCGGACATCTCCACGCCCGACGCGGTCCGGCGCACGCTGCTGAATGCGAAGTCGATCGTGTCGGTGGATCCAGAGCAGGGAAGCGTCGGTACTGCGGTGCTGCTAGCGCTCGACAAGCTCGGACTCACCGAGCAGCTGAAGCCGAGAATCAAATGGGTGCCAACAGGCGGCGTCGTGCAGGATTCGGTCGCGAAAGGGGAGTACGAACTCGCCTTCGGCCCTTATCTCAGCGACATGCGTAACCCGGGACTGGACATCGTCGGCGCGTTGTCACCGGCCGCGGCGCCGCCGATCGACGTGACGGGCTTTATCTCGACGACGACCAAAAATGCGGAGGCGGGACGGGCGCTGCTGGCGTATCTCTCATCGCCAGAGGTCGCGCCCGTGTACCGCGCAGCGAAGATGTTCGCGGCCGCCGACAAATAGCGGCGACCGCGGATCCCTACTTGATGTTGATTCCTGACGGCTTGGCGAGCGAGTCTCGATACTCGATTGCCTCGGACGGGACGCAGAGGCTCTCGGAAAAGTCCTGCGCCTTCATCCAGTAGAAGTTCGCGCGCATGAACGTCCACGGCTTGGTATAGAACTTCGGGTCGTCCACCGTGACGGTCACCCCCATGTTGTATTGGTCAACCCGCGTGTAGCGTTCCGTAATGTGCGCCATGGCGCTCTTCGGGTGACCTTCTTCGTCCAGCCACGCGCGCTCGTCGAGACCCGTCGTGTCGACGACGAACGTGGTGTCGTTCTCCCAGTGGCCGACCGAATATCCGTAGTAGCGCGATTCAGGAGCGCCCCTCACGTCGACCGCCTTCGGCAGCGCTCGTCCGTCGGTGAAGATCTCGCGCCACACGCGCTGCTGCTCATACGCGATGAGGATGCGATCCGGGGCCGAGCCGATGAGCGTTCCGCCGCGTTGAGTGATCGCGTGCGCGAGCAGATTGCGTGGAAAGCCGAGTGGGTCGCACGTGATGAACGGGTCGTTGGACTCCGGCGCGCCGGCCTGCGCGTCGCCGCCCCCGCGCGAGCCAAGTCGCGTCGCGACGCCGTAGGCTTTGCGCTCCTTGAACGCGGCTTGCCCTGCCGGGGTCATCGGCGGAACGGGGTCTGGCTTGTTGGTGTTCGCCGGCCCTACCCACGCTCCGGAGAGATCGCGTTTCGGCGCCGGGCCGGGCGGGTTCGGCATCTTCGGGATGCCCTCGGAAATGAATCCTTCGCCGGTGATGCGTCCCCGGCCTTGCGCAGCGGGGTCAGCGGCCTGCACGACCAACAGCGCCAGTACTGCGGCCGTTGAAGCCAGAATGGAGTAGCGCACAGTCTGCCTCCTCGTTACTTCTTCGGCGCGGCGTCGGGATCGTACCGGCTCTTGCCGCCCTCATCGCCGCCAAGCTGCGTATCGTGCAACTCGCTGCCATCGGCGAGAATGATCTTCTGCAGCCGGCCAGCCGGGTTGCCGTTCTTCGCCAGGTACATCCGCACGGTGATCTTGTCGCCCGCCGCCACCGATGTCTTCGTCCAACCGATCAGCCTCAGCGCCTGAGGGGCGGCGGTTTCAACCGTGACGTGCACGGGGCTACCTTTGGCATCTTTCGCGTCGAAGTCGATGAGCGCGTGCGGATTGGCCCAGTTGAACTTCGTCACCGTGGCGTCTTTGAATTCGGTGATCTTGTCGTCATACGCCGCATTGCCGTGATGCGCCAGCACACGACCGCTGACACCCATCAGAACACTGAGGCTCAACGCCGACGTCACGAGCAGCTTGCCTTTCATAATCGACCTCGTCATTAGAAGGGTTTGCCCCATGCACACGGTTGTTCGGGCCGCGCCGGGCGCCTGGCAGTTTCTCACAAATCGCGCGCCGCGCTGAAGACGCACTGCCGGTCTCGCGCGGCGGGTCAGATTCTAGCTCAGGATCTACTGAACCACGATGGTTCCGGTCATCCCGGGGTGGATTGAGCAGTGATAGCTGTAAGTCCCCCTCGCGGCGAAGGTGAATTTGAAACTCTCACCAGTTGCCAATCGTCCTGAGTCCCAGACTCCTGTATCGGACACGACGTCGTGGTTCGTCGAATCGGTATTCGACCAGGTCACGACGGTGCCTTGCGCGACCGCCGCCGGATTCGGCACGAAGGCACCGGTGCCCAAGGTCCGCGCGTTGGTCGGGATGGTGATCGCGGCTGTAGACCCCGACGGTGCCGGTGATGGCGACGGTGCGGGTGATGGCGCAGGTGACGGGGCCGGTGCTGGCGACGGCGTTGGTGACGGACTGGAAGGGGACGAACTCGACGAGTACCCGCTTCCGCAGCCGGTCAACAATATGACGAAGAAAAGAAAGAGGGACACGCGACGAATACGAATAGCAATCATGAATCCTCCGAACATGGCGGGGAGCACCGTTATGCCGCAGCAACGGGACTGCCACGTTCGGGCCGCCGCAACGCGCGATATTTGCTTCAATATCGCGTCGTCACGTTTCGCAATTCGAACGGTATTGCAATGGCCGTAAATGGTTCAGCGATTCGCCGGCCGGTATCGCGATTCAGCGAATGACGCCGCGACGGACGGCGTAGAGGACGATTTCGGCGGCGCTATGTACGTCGAGTTTCTCGAGGATGCGCGCGCGATGTGTCTCCACCGTACTGGGGCTGATGAAGAGCAGCGCGGCAATGTCCTTGTTAGTCTTCCCTTCCGCAATCAACTGAAAGACCTCACGCTCGCGATCCGACAACGTCTCGTAACGATCGACCACGCCCGGTTCGCCCGAGCGCTGCTTGACGTAGTCATCGAGCATCAGGCGTGCAATGGCGGGACTGAAGAATGATTTCCCCTGCGCCACGGCGGCGACGGCCTGAATCAGATCAACGTCGGCGGAGTCTTTCAGCAGGTATCCAGAGGCACCCGCTTGAAGGATCTGCGTGACGTACGCTTCGTCGGCATGCATGCTCAGGACGAGGACGCGTACGCCGGGGACATGCTTGACGATCTGACGTGTCGCTTCAACCCCGTTGAGCAGCGGCATGGCGACATCGAGGACGGCGACATCGGGTTTGAGCTGTTCGGCCTGGCGGACGGCTTCGCGTCCGTCGCCTGCCTCGGCGACGACCTTCCAGTCAGGACATTCCTCGAGCACCTTCCGCAACCCCTGGCGCACGACTGTGTGATCGTCGGCAAGCAGAATGCGCACGGTTGCCACGGCCTTATCCTGCACGGCGGATCGATTGTTGGGCATGATCAGTTACCGAATCGGCGTCGAGCGGCAGCGTCACGGCGAGCGACGTGCCGCCACCATCTCTCCGTCCAATACTAAACGTCCCGCCAAGGGCCTGCGCCCGTTCGCGCATACCGATGAGGCCGAGGCCGCGGCCGGTTGTGAGGCGTCCTGCGGCTGCCGCGTCCAAGCCGCAGCCGTTATCTTCCACAACGAGGCGTAAGAGCCGGTCGCGTGCGTCCAGCGACACAATGCAGGTTGTGGCCCCGCTGTGTTGAGCGATGTTGTTCAACGCCTCCTGAACAATTCGGTAGACGCACAATTCAATTGCCGGCGCCAGCCGCGCCTCCATCGTCTCGACCAGTTGCGCGCGGATGCTGGTGCGATGAGAGAAATTCCGCAGATAGGCGGTGAGTGTCGCGGGAAGGCCGAAATCATCGAGCGCCGACGGGTGGAGCAGCTGCGACATATCGCGAACGCTGCGCAGGATGTTCTCGCTGAGATCGCGCGCTTCCTCAAGCGCCGCGCGTGTGCGGCTCTCAGGATCGCCGCGCAGCGCCATGCTGATGTCCATCTTGACGGCCGTCAGCGCCTGCCCGACCTCGTCGTGAAGCTCGCGCGCCAGCGTGCGCCGCTCCTGCTCCTGCACATCCACGAGACGCGCGGAGAGGCGCTCCAGATCTTCGCGATTGAGTTGTTCGCCGCGCCGCTGCCGCTCAATTTCCCATTGCAGTCGGTTCACGTGACGCGATGCCATGATCGCTACCACGAGCGCGACGATGAGCGTGCCGGCACCCATTGAAAGCAGTCGTGTGCGAACCTGACGGTACAGCACGTCTATTTCCATCACGTGCCGCTGGTTCGCCGCCGCTTGCAGCGCTTCGAGCTGGTCGAGAATCTGCAGCACCGTGTCGCGCTTTGGCACGACGCGGCTGCTCAGCAGGGCGGCGGCCTGGTCGGGCGTTTTCGGTTGGTCGCTGAATGCCACGTCGCGCGACGCCCAGTAGTCTGCGAGCTCCGCCTGCAGACGCGTCCAATGTTCGCGTTCCTGCTCCGACGTTACCTCCGGCACGTAGCTGCCGAGCAGCGCGTCTGCCTCCGTGCGCAATCGCATCAACTCGATCCGGTACGACTCGCGGCGGGAGCCGTCAATCAACGCATCCCGCAGATAGATGGAACCGAGGAGAATATTCGTCCGAATCTTCGAGAGTGTCTGCTCACCGCGTACGTATGACTCGTGCACGGTCGTCACGTTCTGCTCGATTCGCTGGAGGTTGTGAACGAGTTGATACCCCCAGAGCAGCCAGAGGCCGAACACAATCGTAAAGCCGGCAAGCAGCGCCGCACGGACACTGTCCGGATCGCGGGTGCTGTGGGGCCGGGCCTTAGGCGGACCTGACGAGAAACGTTTCGTCAGACCTGACAGGAAACGTTCACGCTCTGTGCTGGAGCTCATCTGTCGAGGGCCATCACGGGATTGCGCAGCGTCCCCGATGATGCCTCTTCTTCCTGAGAGACTGCCATCAGGTCCAAAAAAACGGCCGAATACTGTCTCAACTGGATAGCGCGGGCTCGTTCGCCCGGGTACGTTCGATCCCCAGAGTCACCCCTGACGCCTTGTCCCCGTTAGCGGGTGCCGGCGCGCGATCGCCACGGTCGCGGTGGTCGCGCGCATTTCTCATCGGACGATACCGCTTTTTGGGTTCGTTGCGACGTTTTGGAAAGACGCCACGTGAGCGGGCTCGCTCCTGCGCACTCTGCAAGTCGATAAACGTCAACGTCTTACCCCAGATATTCTGACTGGATCGACGTTTGCCCTTTGGGGCGCCGCTCTCAGCTTGCGAGGGGAGGGGACGTGAAACGTCTGGTCTTGTCGGTTGCAGCGATACTCGCTGCAAGCAGCGTCGTCGTCGCAGAGGGACAAACGCACAAGGGCCACGCCAGTGGCAGCCAGCTTTCCGGATCGGTCAACGTCGTGTTCTCGACCAACGACGTCCGGGTGATTCGCGAGTATTACGCGCCGCGTTATCGCGCGTTACCGCCAGGCCTTCAGAAGAAGTACGCCCGCACGGGACAGTTGCCGCCCGGCTGGCAGAAGAAGCTCCAACCATTTGATGCCGAAGTCGAGCGCCATCTCGTGGCGCTGCCCGCCGGATACCGGCGCGGCATGGTCGACGGACGTGCGGTCATCATGGACGACCGGACGCATGTGGTCGTCGACATGGCTGTCGTGTTTTAGCGCTTTGGATTGCGGATTGCGAACGTTGGCGTTGCCAGCGTTCGCACCCGCCGTCAGTGAGCGGTACCTCGCCGACGCCCGGTTTCACACGCCTTTCAGATTTCCATCCAGATCGCGTCACAGGTTAAGCTGGCTCTTCTGTCCACATGAAAGGAATCATTCTCGCCGGTGGGTCCGGTTCGAGGCTTCACCCTGTAACGCGAGGCATCAGCAAACAACTGCTGCCCGTCTACAGCAAGCCGATGATCTATTACCCGCTGTCGACGTTGATGCTGGCGGGCATCCGGGATGTATTGATCATTACTACCCCGCACGATCAGTCGATGTTCCAGCGTCTGCTCGGCGACGGCAGCGAGATCGGTATTTCATTACGGTATGCAGCGCAGCCCAAACCCGAAGGTCTCGCGCAGGCATTCATTATCGGCCGCGATTTCGTCGGGCGCGATCACGTGGCGCTGGCGCTCGGCGACAACCTGTTCTACGGCGCTCATTTCACCGACGACCTGCGCACTGCGGCTTCACGGTCCGTTGGCGCAACGATCTTCGCGTACGCCGTACGCGATCCGGAGCGCTACGGCGTCGTCGAACTGAATGAACGAGGCGACGCGATCTCCATCGAGGAGAAGCCGGCGGTCCCGAAGTCCCGCTACGCGGTCACCGGGCTTTACTTCTACGACAATCGCGTGCTGGATATCGCCGCCCGCCTTCGTCCGTCGGCGCGCGGCGAACTCGAGATCACGGACGTCAACAGAACGTATCTCGAATGCGGACAGCTACATGTCGCCAGGCTCGCACGCGGCACCGCGTGGCTCGATACCGGCACGCATTCCGCGCTGATGCAGGCAGCCAGTTATGTGCAGGCGCTCGAAGATCGGCAAGGCTTCATGGTCGCGTGCATCGAGGAAATCGCGTATCGCTTGAACTACATCACCGCCGCCGAGCTGGAGCAGCTCGGACGTCGAATGGAATCGAGTTCGTACGGCGAGTACCTGTTGCGCGTCGTCGAACACGACTCTTAACCATTTCATTTCCGTCCAAAAGGCTTCCTTTAGCGTCCCGCGCAGAAAAAAAGTCTTCGTGTTGGCGCCGTCTTCAGCGGCATCGCGTCGTCGCTAGTTCGCGTTCGGGTCGTTAAATGCAAGATCTATATGGGCTTGCTTCACTTTGCACAAACTAAGACTTTGGTCCCATTTCCGGCAGCGCAATTGCTCACCTCGGCGCACAACGAACCATTTCAACGCCAAACTGCGCCCACGGAGAATGACGATGCGGAAATTAGCCCTGACTGCCACCCTGGCCACGATTGCATTACTTTCGGCTTCGCCCGCCCGGGCCGACTTGCTTCTGAGGCTTACCGACGGGACAAATACCGTAACCGTGTCTGACGGGGGCGCCGGCGACAGCAACCCGCTCGCGGGCGTCATCACCTTCATCGGTTCCGTAGGAACGTGGACGACAAACGTATCGACAGGCTTTGGTTCGACGGCTCCCGCCTTCACTCCGGGACACTTGGACCTGAACTCTGCGAATACCAATACTGACGGACCGGGACAACTCGACATCCTGCTCACTGAGACGAACCTGACGGCGCCGTTTAATTCCTTTACGATGAACTTTGGTGAAACCCTGAGTGGCACCGCTGGCTCGACGGTCGATTACCGAGCTTGGAGGGACGCCGGCAATGGTCAGTTTACCCAGAATGTAGGCCTTATAGGACTATTGGGTCCCTTCGGCTTGGGAGCCAACTCCGCTTCGGTCAGTGGGTTCGTTGCTGGGGGTACCCCCTATTCGCTGACGGAGCGCATCCGAATTGCGGCGACGGGCGCGGTTCAGTTCAGTGGCGATGCTGAACTCCTTCCCGCAGTACCTGAGCCAGGAACGTTGACTCTCCTGGGAACCGGTCTGTTGGGTCTTGCGAGAGCGGCCCGCCGTCGCACACGGAAGGAGCCACTCGCCTAGGAACCGATTCGACCCTTGCGGTCTGATTCAAGGCGGCTGGCACCGAGATGTGCCCGCCGCCTTTTCTTTTCTCGGGGCAGAAGCCAGCAACGAACGAATTTTGTCGTTGGTTGACTTTGTGGTTCACTCTCTGCGGTGTACAGCACTCAGGTGCCTGGTCGTTTGCGGCTTAGGAAGTGTCATCCGCCCTTGAGTCGACGGAGCCTCTTTGCTCGGCAGATTCCATATGAATGTGAAGGCGTCACATAGCGCGTTCCTGCTCGCCTCCCTCGCGATCCTGCTTGTAACGGCTGGCTGCTCGAAGGACCCGGAAGTCGCCAAGCGCGAGTACGTCCGCAGCGGCGACGCGTACGCGGCGAAGAAGCAGTTCAAGGAAGCCGTCGTCGAATACCGAAACGCAGTCCAGCGGGATCCCAGGTTTGGCGAGGCGCGAGCGAAGCTCGCTGACGCGTATTTTCAGACTGGTGAAGTCGAGAACGCCTTTCGAGAGTACATACGCGCCGCCGATCTCCTTCCGAACGACGTCACCGCGCAGCTCAAGGCGGGCGAGATGCTGTTGGTGGGCAAGCGGTACGAGGACGCCAAAGCCAGGGCGGAGGCGGCTCTCGCGCGGGCGCCTCAGAACGTCGACGCGCAGATTCTGAAAGCCAATTCGCTGGCAGGTCTCAATAACGTCGATGACGCGGTGAAAGAAGTCGAGGACGCCATCAGACGGGCGCCCGACCGAAGCGCGAGCTACGCGAACCTGGGGACGCTCCAGATGATTCGCGGAAATCGCGAAGAGGCGGAGGCGGCATTCAAGCAGGCCGCTGCGATGAGCCCGAAGTCGCCGCAGGGATATCTCGCGCTGGCGAACTTTTATTGGGCGGCGGGCCGCCAGGACGACGCGGAGAAGCAACTGAAGACGGCCTTGGCCGTCGATCCGAAGGATGAACTCTCCAATCGTGCGCTCGGCTACTTCTATATGGGCACCGGTCGCGCGACGGAAGCCGAAGCGCCTTTGAAGGCGGTCGCCGAAGTTACAAACGAGGGCAAGCTCACACTTTCCGACTATTACCTGACCGTTCATCAATTCGGTGACGCGAGGCGGACGCTCGAGGCCGTACCGCAGAGTGATGAGCAAATCTATCGAACGGCTCGGCTGAGGCTGGCGGGACTCGACCTGCAATCGGGCGATCGGCAACACGCCGATGCTCTCGTTGACGAAGTCTTGGCGAAGGAACCGCAAAACACCGATGCATTGCTTCTCAAAGCGCAGCTACTCGTCAGCGGCGGGAAGTTGGATGAGGCCCTCTCTGTTGTCCGGCAGGCCGTCACAAACGACCCGCGCTCCGCGCAGGCGCAATATGCCCTGGGCCGTCTCCTCGTCGCGCAGCGCGACCCCCAGGACGCGATGAACGCGTTCAACGAGGCGCTGAAACTCAATCCGAATCTTGCCGAAGTCGAAATGGAGCTGGCGAAGTTGCATTTCGACGCTGGCAGAATCGATCTGGCCGAGCAATTTGCCCGTAATGCGGCGACCAAGATTCCAGGCTATACACAAGCACTCATTCTTCTTGCCCACATCGATCTCACGAAAGGACGTCTGGAGTCGGCAGAGCGCACGCTGACGGCGCTCGTCAAAGGTAATCCCGGCTTGCCGGTGGTGCAGACCGAATTTGGACGGCTTCAGCTGGCGAAGAAGAACAGAAGTGAGGCACGCGCGGCTTTCGAGCGTGCGTTATCGAAGGATCCGAAGTACGTCGATGCGTTGACCGGGCTGACGCAAATGGACCTCGAGGACAAGCATCAGGATGTTGCCCGGGCGCGGATTGATGCCGCGGTCAAACGGAATGGCAAAGACGGCCGGACTGCCGCGCTCGCCGGCGAGACCTATGTCGCGCTCGGAGACTACGCCGCGGCCGAGCCCGTTCTCCGCCAAGCGATTGAGAGCGATCCAAGCAACCTGAGGACGTATGGACTGCTGGCGCAGGTGCTGGCAGCCCAGAAGCGTTTGGCTGACGGCGTGCGCGAGTTCGAAACGATGGCAGAGCGCGCTCCAAAGTCCGTGGGCGTTCAAACGTTCGTAGCGGTGCTGCTGCACGTGCAGAATCGAACGGAGGAGGCTCGCGCCCAATATCAGAAGGTTCTGGAAATCGACCCGCGCGCGCCGGTGGCGGCCAACAATTTGGCGTGGATGTACGCGGTCGACGGTCAGCAACTCGACATCGCGCTGCAGCTCGCACAGACGGCAAAGGCGCAGCTCCCCGATGACCCGAGCGTGAGCGATACGCTCGCGTGGGTCTATTACAAGAAGAATCTGAGTGAGTCGGCGATTCCCATCCTCGAACCACTCACGCGTCAGGAGCCCAACAATCCGACCTATCGTTACCACCTTGGCCTCGCATACGCGCAAGCGGGCAAGGACAGTCTCGCGCGGCAATCATTGGAGCGCGCGCTCGCATTGAAACTTTCGGCGGCTGACGCCGTCGAAGCGCGAAAGACGCTCGACATCCTCAAGTAGCCCACCCTCGCGTCGTTCGTTCGGGCGCGACTCTTGCCTTATCCGGGCGGGCAGCCGCCCGGGTGCAAACCTCCGCACACTCTGACACGTTCAGGCACGCGCGGGAGCGGCGGCAAATCACTGAAATTAAAGGCCGTCAGCGCCCTGTGCGGCCGACCCGGTGTCGGGGATGACGAATACGTCCAATCACGCTGATTACAGAGTTCGGCGATCAGACGACAAGGCTGGCGCCGGCGCGGGAAAGGGAGCGGTGGCCGACTTCCTTCAACTACTCGCCCGCGCCGCACACCAGTTCCATACCTATCCGCCGACGAGCCCGTTGTGCACCGACGCCGTTGCCGCCTGCCACACGGCCTTCATGGGGCTGGAGCTCGAGGAGCCGATGACGCTCCGAATCGGCAAGCGAGAACTGCTCGTACAGGACGAGGCTATCGGGCGCGGCACCGTTGTCGAGCAGCAACTGTGGCGGCCGCTCCACCGAGCGCGTGTCGCGTCGGTGGAAATCAAACCGGACGTCACACTCCGTGATTGGTCGCAGTTCTGTCCGATTGTGGCCGCCAGCATTCGCCCGTCCCGCCATTCGCCGAGTGTCGCTGAACTGCTCCTTGAAGCGGGTGTTGGCGCGATCGTGGCGCGGGTCACTCCACGTCCGGAAATGTTCGACGTCGGTGCGCCACCGGCGGCGATGCGAGTCGTCGTCGACCGCGAGCGCGTGCGCCAATCATCGATACCGGCGTCGGGACCAGCGCAGCATCTGTACCCGCCCGATAAAGGCTGGGTGCGTCTCGATCCCACAGTCCGCTACGAGTCGCTTTCGCTGCTCGACCTGACGGTGCTCATCAACGAGCCCGGGGAACTGGCGTCGATGCTCACGCGGCTCATCGACGAGGACGCGTCGGATGACTCCTCGCGTGCCGCGGCGCTGCAACATCGCTACAGCGATGTCGTCATGTTGATCGGCGCCCTCGACACCAGACTCGCGCGCATTCTGTTCTCGAAGCTGTCGCGCGCCGTTCTCGCCCTCGATTCGGATCGGCGCAGGTCGCTGCTGAAAGGGGCGATCCTGCCCAGCCTTCTCGACGGCCGGATGAACGGTGAGGCCGTCCTGTGGGATTTTCCTGACGTCGATCTGGCCGAGGCGCTCTGCCTGCTACTCGACCTCGATGCGGCCTCTCCTCACGTACTCGCCATGGCGCTCGACCGCCTCCAGCTGCCCGACGAGCGTCGATCCGCACTGACGCCGTTGATTAAAGCCAGGCTGCGGCACGAACGCTCGCCCGAACCGCTGAAGGAAGGATCGTTGGGCGCCAGCTTTGACGGCATTGCCGCGTCATTGACGCGCGTGACCGCCGATGTCGCGAGGAATTTCAGCGAATTCGCCGCCTTCGACCTTGCGATGAACGAGCAGACCGCCACGGCACTCATCGGCGTCCGCGATGCGATCGCCGCGACCGAAGCCGCCGAGGCGCAGATCAGATGCGCGCTGAGCCTGGCCCGCATTGAACCGAATCCGGGCGTCGTGTCCGCCACGCTCGGCCGCGCGCTTGCACCGCTCCTGCAACTGCTGCGCGCCGAACGGTGGGAATCCGTCATCCACGTCGTCACCGAGTTGCACGCGCTCGAAGCACGTCTGCAGCCGTCGCGTCCCGATGTCGCGAAGATCGTGCGCGACATGCTGCTCCGCTTCTGCAACCACGAATTCATCGTACGTCTTGCGCAACTGTGGATCGCGGCCGAAGGCCGCGCTCGTGCTGCGGCGATCGTCGCGGTTGCGGCGCCTTCACTCGTACCGGCATGGCTCGAGCTCCTGGATGGCCAGACGGAACGCGCTCGTGCGCGGCAGCTCGTCCCGTTGATGTGTGATTGCTCGCGATCGATCGCGCCGACGATTGCTCAACGCCTCCCGCTGCTGAGCGTCGATGCGGCATGCGCCGCCTTGACGGTGCTTGGCGCGGCCGGCAGTGGTTACGAAGAGCTGATCGCCGAACAAGTGAAGACTGGAGAAGAGCGCCGCGCACGGGAGGCGATGCGAGCGCTGGCGCGCATCGGAACGCCGCGAGCCGCCGGATACATTGTCAGACATATCGAGGACGGCCCACCAGTCGTCCGACCCGCCGCGGAAGAAGCGTTGTGGCGGTTGCCGTTGCCGCTCGCATTCGCCAAGACCCACGAGTTGCTTAGACGACGGGACTTCGTGATTCACCATCCGCACACCGCGGCGCGATTGCTGGAGCGCGCGGTACAAAGCGCGGACGACGGGCTGGCTCCCGTGCTCGAGGGACTCGCGTCCTTGCGCTTCCACTTCTGGAGTCCGGCAGTCGCACGCGTGGGTGCAAAGGCGCGGGAGCTGCGGCAATGATGTCCGAACCCAGTGGTGAGGCGTACCGCATCCTCAAAGGCTTCTCGACGCTCGGAACGTTGACCGGCATCTATCCCGCCGGGCATCCGCTCGTCGCCGATAAAGTGCGCGAGATCTATGAGGCAGTGCAGCCGTGTCTCGCCGGCGGCGAGATGGTGCGCATCGATGTCGTCCGCGGAGTCGTCCACTTGAACGGCGTCCCTGTGGAGGGGCAGAGCGAACCGCAAGCGTTCAGCATCGACAGCCTTCACATCTACCCTGGCGTTCAGCCCGAGGAAATTGCCACCGCCGCGGAAGTGTTGCGGAAGAGCGGAGACGACGCCCAGGAACCGGTCAGCCAGCAGCTCTCGAGGCGCGGGGTCCACCACATCTCAGTCGGCCGACTGGTGCCGCTCGACACGCGATGGCGCGCGCGTCAATGGCCGGATCATCCGCAGCACGTGCTGGATCCCGATTACGAACAATCGCTGTTGATGGCGCAGCAGGCGTTCGATCAGCTCGCAGAAGACCGGCGCATCGACCTTCGGACCGTACACGACCTCGTGCGGCTGCTGATGTGCCGCGTGGTGACCAGCAAGGCGGCGATCGCCCAGATTCTCGCCGTCAAGCAGTACGAGAACCTCACATACATCCATTCGGTGAACGTCGCGGTGTTGAGCCTGTTGCTCGGACGTCAACTCGGTCTGGACGATCAGACCCTGGCAAACCTCGTCGAGGCAGGCGTGCTGCACGACGTCGGAAAGACGAGAATCCCATTGGACGTCGTCAAGAAGCCGGGAACACTCGATAAACGCGAGCGGAAGCTGATGGAGGCGCATCCGGTTCTCGGCGCGGAGCTGCTGATGCAGGTCGAAGGGCTTGCACCACTGACGCCGCTCGTCGCGCTCGAGCACCACCGCAGCGTCGCCGGCGGCGGGTACCCCGACCTTGGAGACGGGATGGTGCCGCACGTGATGAGTCAAATTGTCTCGGTCGCCGACATCTATGAAGCGGTGACCGGCGCGCGGTCGTATCAGCAGCCGACGCCGCCCGAACGCGCATGTCTGCTGATCGCGCGTCTGGCCGGCACGAAGTTGAATACGGCGCTCGTGAAAGCGTTCGTCAACGCCATTACGTTCTTTCCCGTGGGCTCTGTTGTGCGGACAAGCCGGGGCCACCTGGGTGTCGTTCTGCGTACGACGCTCGGCGATCCGCTTCACCCGGTCGTTCAGCTCCTCGATGAGGATTGGCGGACGCCGCTCGGCGTGCTGGATACGAGCGCGCGGGGCGACGCGAATGAGTACCAGTGCCACATCGTCGAGACAGTCGTGCCGACGTCCGACGCCTTTGACGTCCGGCCGTTTCTCAACGCGGCCTAGCGTTCAATCCGTTCCGGTTGTCTTGCCGCGATCGCGGCCGAACTTCGGTTCTTTCGAGGTGCCGACGACCTGAATGCGCAACAGTGTTCCCGCGCCCTGTTTCGAGAAAAACGGATCGATCGGCTTCAACACCCACCGCTTCCACCCAGTCATCGTTTCTGAGACTTTCGCCTGCAACCGGAGCGTGCCGTGGAAGTCCAACGCATCGCGATCGAGATCGTAGGTCCCCGTGAGATCCACGCCGGAGCCGGGGACGGCGAATGATAACGATTGGAACGTGATCATTTCGTTTGCGAGCGTGAACTTGCCCGCCATCAGGGACACGACACCACTGATGTCGGTGTTGCCCGGCTGGCCGCGTCCGCGACGACTCAAGGTGTCGATCTGATCCTGAACGGTCGATTTGAGAAACCGGGCCTGCGAGAGCTGAAACTGTCCGTCGAGCAGCAGTTTCTCTCGCACCGAGCCGGTCAACGGTGGAATGTCGATCTTCGTGTTCAGTGCGATCTTGCCGCGCATGAAGGGCGTGCCTTTCATTGCGAGCGAGAGCAGGTCCTGGATGTTTCCTGACGGCATCGAGACATTCAGGCTGATGGTGCGCCGAAGATCGGATTCATGTCTGATGATGCCGCCGCTCGTCCTGAAACTGGTCGTCCCCAACGATCCATTTACGGGTTGCAGGATGGTGTCGCCGTTTGTGCCGTCGACGCGTACCTGGAAACGCGTTTGCAGACGAACGGGATTCCCCACCTGCTTCAATCGGAAATTGGGAACCGTCGCTTCGCCCTTCACGTTCACCGACGACAGCGTGCCCTCGAACTGTCCGGATGATTCGAGCGTGCCGCCGATTCCGGAGAAGACACTCAGGTCCGCGTTCGCGAACTTGTAGACACCGGCAAGGTGGGAATCACCTGGTTCGTCCGCTACCCACGGTCCCAGCGTTCCACTGCTCTGGACCTCGCCGCGCGGCTTGGCGTTGGTGAGAGCGGCCTCATACTTCATCGCGACATGTTGTCCCGCCGACTGCAGCCGGACGCGATGAATATCGAATCGCAGTGGAAACTTCTTCGCGTTGTTCGGCAGGATCGTAAGCGCGGCGTTGGTGATGATCACCTCCTCGAGGAGGACGTTCGAGGCGGTGTCCGCGGCGGCGCCCTGCGTCGAGGGGACGTCTTGTCCCGTGCCGGATGCGAGATCGGGGCGCTGGCCCTTCGGCGGCAGGTTGATCTCCATGCCATCGACGGTGACCAGATGCAGCACCCTGGTTCGATCGAGCAGGGTGCGCAACTCCACATCGAACCTGAACTGCTTCATGGCAAACATCGGCGGCAGATCGCGACGGCCTTTGTGGCGCAATTGAACGCCGTCGCCTTCGACGGTGGCAATCACGCCGTGCCCGCGGTTGAACAGTGTCTCGACGAGAGATGCCCGCCGCATCCGCACGCTGAGCGCTGCGATTTCAACCTCGCTATCGAAGCGCTCGTGCAGGTAGTCGATGACCTGTTCGCGGATGAAGGGCTCGATTCGACGAGCGAGTATGTAACCCGTGACCGATACTGCGACGAGCATCACCGCCACCGCGACGCCGATGCCCGCCAGCCACTTCTTCGTTCGTCTGGTCAACGCATTCCTCTGCGCTCGCCCTGCCGGTTGATGGGGACGGTTCGACCGGCCAGATGAATATCACAAAAACCGTGAAAAAACGGCGCGAAAACGTGGTGAACCCGCTGAGGTTCGGCACGGCGCGGCGATGGAGGGCATGACGGTTTTTGCGCACCGCCGGGCCGGCACAGATTACAATCCGCGCATGGCAGGTGCCCCGTCCCCCGAACGTCCCGTGGTTCTCCGCCGCCTCGGAATCATCAAGGACTCCAATGATGCGGTGGTGCAAGAATCGCGCGCGCAGCGGGAAACGGCGGAGGATGCCCTGGAGTTGTTCGCGACGGAGACCGAATCGTCGCCGGGACTCGAACGCTGGTCGAATGCGATTCGATCCTCCGCGGCGGCGACTGTCGGTTTCGTCCGCCGCAATCCTGCTATCGGGGTTCTCGTCGTGTCGGCCGCTTGCGTGGTTGCCGGGCTCTGGGCGATCAGTCGGTTTATCGAGTCAGGTGTGTTCTCATCGGCGCAGAGCGCGGCACCTGTTGCGGCGGCTGCCGACGTCTCCGCAGCGCCATCAACCGACGCCGCGTCAACCGCGGCGACGCCGGCGCACCCGTCGAACCCTCCGGCTATCGTGAATGCCTCGCGGACGGCGAACACAAGTGCTGCGCGGAGTCCACAACTCGCACGGAATCGTGATCAAATTCCAACCGCGGCAATTGCGCGACCGCCCGAGACCTCGTCGCAGCCCGGCCCTGTTGCCGCCGTTGCGCCACCGGCGGCGACGGAGGCAGCTGTCGCTTCGGCTCCCGCCGCCGAGGCTACCGCAGCCGTTGTCGACGACACTATTTATTCAGCGCAAGACCGCGATGTGATCCCGCCGCAAACGGATGAGAAGCTGCCGGGGCCAACAATCAGCGCGTGGTCGACGCGGATGAACGCGATGGAAGTGATTGTTTCGCAGACAGGCGCCGTCGAGCGGGTGAGAATGGTCACGCCGCCGCAGCGGATGCCAGACATGTTCGTGCTGAGCCGCGCGAAGGTATGGATGTTCAAGCCGGCCATGAAAGATGGCCGGCCCGTTCGTTACCGCCTGCTGCTGACCTGGGAGGTCAACCCTTAACCCATAACGGACGCGGCGGCGGTTCACCGCCGCGCCCCATGCACTACTTGACGATCTTGATGGGGAATGTCTCCGTAACGCCCAGTGTCGAGTTCGAGATCTGGATGTAGTAACAATCCCTCAGCGAATTC
>Ga0310810_10002483_pt1 | contig 19849 bp, 17 predicted proteins | sample NCmetagenome_FD_207641 | JGI IMG/M metagenome (GOLD analysis project Ga0310810, IMG submission 207641) | Soil microbial communities from experimental microcosm in Duke University, North Carolina, United States - NC | ecosystem: Engineered > Artificial ecosystem > Soil microcosm > Unclassified ...
GACGATCAACAGCGCGAGGCAAGCCAGCGGAACCATGGCGAGCAGCTGTTTGACAGCGGCCGGACCTGCCCACCGTTCCGCCCCCACCTGGTGATAGAGGTGTGCGGGGAGGATTCGCGCACCGTAGGAGAACGTCTCGCCTTGGGTCGCAATCTGCGCAACGTGCACGATGTCCTTCAGGCTGTAGACGCAATACACCGCAAAGATCGCCATGCAAACGAACGCTGCTCGTGAAGCGGCCCGGCTCGAGGTAACGACGAACGCGGGCAACGCGAAGATCGGATACAGCTTCGCCATCGCGCCGGCGAGGACGAATACCGGACTCCCGACTGTGGCCGCGCGGGGAAAGGCGCGCCATAGAAGAAGCGCCAAAGCCAACACCGAGAACAGCGCGATATCCATATTCGCGCGTTCGACGGCAAACATCACCGCCGGCGAGCATGCCGCGAAAGCGAGAACGATGCCGGCCCCCAGCGTCACACGTCCCGCCAGCAATACGAACGTGACGAACATCGTCGTGACCAACCCGACCCCGATGACTATGGTGTGTGACTGGTCGAGTCCAAGTGCTCCAAGCAGCAGCCATGGACGGAGGTACATCAGCGGCCGTCCCCACGGGTCACGCGGGCTTACATATAACGGGTCATAGCCGAGGCGATTGCTCTCCCAGGCTGCTGTCAGATTGCGCGCATCGAAGAACAACGACGGCCCGGATGGAACGCCAAGCCACGGCCACATGTCCACGCCCCACACCAGACGACCAGCCGCGATAATCGCGAGGTAAACGATAAGCGCGCCGACGACGACGAGTCGTCCGTCGACCGCCGACCCCCACGTCAGCAGACGGGCCGTCGACCGGGCGAATCGCAGCGCACCCGCCTCCGCACTCACGTGACTGTCAGGAGCGAACGGCATCGTACGAGCGGTGCGCATCATCGCGGCCGATACAGAAAATAACGGCCGAGGGTGCCGTCAGGTCGATACGATTCTCTCAGCGCAGCCGCGACACGCGGACCGAACTGAAAATCGTTCCACCAGTAATCGAGCGTGCGATCGTCCAGCGGCACGACGAGAACGACCAGCGCGAACCGCCGCTCGCCGATACGGCGGATCAGCGGATCGACCCATTCCGGGTGCTGTCGATCAAGCCGCAGGAGCATGAACGGGTCCATGACCACGGGTTGGCGGTGCAGCGGCACGTAGATCGACGGGTCTTCAGCCAGCACCTCGTCTGCAGGTCCGACCATTCGGCTGACGGCCAACGCCGCTCGATCCGGGGAGCCATTGCGTACGGACGCGACGGCGCCTCGAACATCGAATCCAACTGTTCTCACGAGATCGAGACCGTCGGCCCAAGCCACCGTGACCGCAACAACCAGCGCCAGCACAGGCGGCGCGGCGAGATCGACTTTGGTCGTCACTCGACCGGCCCACTCGCCGACCACGAGTACAACAAGCACCACGAGATCGAGCAGCTGATTGAAGCCGGTGCCGAAATCGGCATAGACAACCATCAACACCAGGAGCGCGTACATCAACGCAATATGAAAAACCGAAAGCTGCCTCCAGCCGCCGGTCAGCAGCGCGCTGATGATCGCAAGTGGGAACAGAACCACGGCCGCAGTGGCATGGCCAAGCAGGTTGAAAAGCAGTTGGTTGGGGCCGCGGAATATGGTGCCGCCCCCGCGCACACCTGCAAACGCGAACGCCAGCAGGTGTTCTGACAGGCCACCGTCGGAAAGTAGTTGAACAACGCCAAGCGTCACCGCCACTGTTGCAACGGCGGCGGTCGCAAAGATTGCAGCCCGTCGCCACTGCTGGTTTATCGCCAGCCAGGTGATGACCGCGAAGGCGCCCCAGAGGCCAGTCAGCTTGCTGGCGAAGGCCAGGCCGGCCAAGACACCGGCGAGAACGAATTGACGCGACGTGCGACCGCGCGCCGCAAGCGCAAGGGCCCCAGCCTGCAACACAACCGGCAGCAAGTCGCCGCCGACCGTCGTCCCGGCCTGGAGGCCGGTGTCGGTCGCCACGACGGCCGCTGCGAGGGCAAACGCCAGCGACAACGGGCAGGAGCAGCGCTTCAGCACGAGGATAATCGTCGCCAGCAGCATCGCCATCAGCGTGGCCGCGACCATCTTGCCGCCGAGGATGGCATCGCCCGTCGTCGCCGACCCGAACGCATTCAGCAGGATCGCCAGCGGCATATAACGCGTGCCGGAATAGTGCTCGCCATCGAACAATGGCGGGTAGAGAGCGCCGCCGCGCGCGGCCTCCGCGGCGGCGACCCAAATTCCCTGCACGTGCGACATGCGATAGTCATCACGGACGTGAACCGCGGCCAATATCAGCCAGCCCGCGAGAATCGCCGACGCGACGGTCCACAGTGCTACCGCTACGGTCCGCCCGAGGAGAGGCGGAGGGTTCGGCGCGCCGACCCGCTCGACGTCCAGTGCTACCGGCCCTGCGACCACGATGATGCCGCGGCCTTATCGGATTCCGCGTTCTGCTTTTCCTCATCGGCCGCGCCGCGCTCACGCGACTTGTACGCACCGCGCAGCTCCAGCATCTTGATATGAACAAGCTCTGGAATCACGCTGAACAACTGACGAAACTGCTGCACCGTCGTGACGTCGTCTTCGTACGTCAATTGGACTGGAACGTCGGCGACAGGGATACCGAGGGTTCGGCTTCGAATGAAAATCTCGATGTCGAACAGAAAGCCGTCGGTATACAGGTGTGAAAAGATGCGCGCCGCGGCGGCCCTCGAAAATCCCTTCAAGCCGCTTTGCGTGTCCCGTGTCGCCAGCCCGAACACGAGGCGCACCAGCGCGTTGAACGCCTGACCGCCGCGGTGGCGGCGATACACATACTTCACCAGCGCGTTGTTGACGACATACACCGATTCCGGCAAACGACGATTGCCGACAACAAGCGGAGCTCCGCTTTCGAGTCGCTCCAGCACCGACAATACATTGCGCATCGAGTACGTCATGTCCACGTCCGTGAAAATGATGTACTTGCCTCTCGAGTTGAGGATGCCGTTGCGAATCGAATATCCCTTCCCCATGTTGCGCGGGTTGTGCAGCACGGTAATAGACGGCACCTCGGCTTCGAGGCGCCGGAGAATCGGCAGGGAATCGTCGAGACTGCCATCCTCGACGATCAGCACTTCGTACTCTCGACCGATCCCATCGAGGAACGCGAGCAACTGTCGCATCCGCCGTTCCAGATGCCGCGCCGCGTTGTAACAGCCGACCACGACGGACAGATGTGTGCTGGCCCTCCGCATCAGCGGGGAGTCGCTTTCACTCGGTGGCAGATCGTGCATCGACATGGACAGCTCGATATGTGTGGGTCTCAACGTCTCCGCGCGACCACCACGAGCGCGTCAGAGCGGCGGCGGAGCCACTCGACGGCGTTGATGATCAAGACCGCTGGCACGAGCAGATAGGCCTGCCAGCGGCTGATATCGCCATCGTGACTCAGCCGGTCGATGATAGTTCGGAGCGGCACTTCCGGCAGGTACGTCGAACCGACCATGATGAACCCGTGGCGCTGCAGCCATGCCTGTAGCGTGGAGCGATTGAAGTAGACCATGTGCGGCCACTCGTAGTCCGTCTGCCATAGCCGATGCATGAACACCGCACCGACTCGTGGCAGCACGCGCGCCATCATCGCCGACGCGTGATAGTAGAGACCATCGGTGCTCGGCACTTTGATCACCCAGATGCCGTCCGGCGTCAACACGTCGGCAATCGCTCGCGCGAACGCTGCGTGATCGGCGAGCGGGACGTGCTCGAGCACGTCGAGGGTGGCGACCACATCAGCTGAACCGGAAGCCAGCTTGACCTGCTGCAGCGTACCGTGACGGACTACACCCTCGCCGAGCGCCGCGCATGCACCCGCGCACGCGTGTGCGTCCGGTTCGACACCCGCCACCGCATACCCTGCCTGACGGGCTCGCTGCAGAAACGATCCGAAGCCGCACCCGATGTCGAGCACGCGCGCGCCCTGCCGGGCATAGGGCCGGACAATCGACAGAATTTTCAATGACTGTTCGTCGCGGACTGCGCCAACCGAACTCATATAGGCGGGCAAATCGACGTTCTCGTACTGCCCCAGCTTCGCGTAGCGGCGGAGCAACGAACTGAGGATCAGACCGCACGACCGGCACGTGTGCATCGACAGACCATGCGCAATGTGCCAGTCTCGGAAGTCTCTGCCACCACACGCGGGGCACTCCCGCTCGACGCCGTCGTCTACGTGCCTTGCCGCGGCAACTGACATCATGCCTCTTACGATGGCAATCGTTCGGGGACGGCGAGCAACTCGGTTGCGAGCCCGTCCAGGGCAGGGTTGTGGAAGCCGGGTTTCTCCAGCAGGAATCCTCCGATGGCGAGCGCGTCCATCCCGGTCCCATAGAAGCACCGCACCGCATCGGTGGGACTGCACACGATGGCTTCCCCTTTAACGTTCAACGAGGTGTTGAGCACCCCAGGCACGCCGGTGCGGCGCCGGAACGCGTCGATCATGTTCCAAAACAACGGATTCACGTCGCGATGCACGGTGTGCGGCCGTGTCGTGTAATCACCGGCGTGCAGTGCGGCGGCAATCTGCTCCCGTCGGGATGCAACCACCTCGAACGCCATCACCATAAACGGCGCATCGACAGGGTCAACCAAGTAGTCGGCCGCGTGTTCGGCAAGAATCGACAGCGCGAATGGACGCCACCGCTCGCGAAATTTCACCTTGTCGTTGACGAGATCGCGCATCGACGCACGGCGCGGATCGGCAAGGATCGATCGACCGCCGAGTGCACGAGGGCCAGCTTCCATTCGACCTTGGAACCAGCCGACGACCTTCCCGTCGGCGATGAGGGTCGCGACCTCGTCGGCGATGTCGTCGCAGCGGCGGTACGACAGTCCGTTGCGCCGCAGGACGGCTTCGATCTCCACGTCGTCGTACTCGGGGCCGACCTGCACATGATTCATCGCGAAACGGCAGTCGTCGCCCGCTTGCTCGCTGGCCAGCATCGCGGCACCCATCGCCGCTCCCGCATCATAGGAGAGCGGCTGCACGAACAACCGCTCAGCCACCTGTGCGCGGTGCACCGCGCCGGTCATCTTGCAATTAAGAGCAACTCCTCCCGCGATGCACAAATTGCGGCTTCCCGTTTCCTTCAACGCCAGGCGTGCGAGGTGGAGCGCCGCTTCCTCAAGCCGTTGCTGCACCACGAACGCGATGTCCCGATGCCGTTGTGTGAGTTCCTCATCGGGACTGCGGGGTGGCCCAAGCCGATCAACGAGCTTGTCGCCGAAGAAGCGACCGTAGCTGCGGCGGCCGTAAAACATGCAATCAGGATCGATGCGTATCCCGTCCGCGGTCAGCTGGAGGAACTCTTCGGCGAATGCGCGCAAGGTCGGCTCGGGGCGGCCGTATGGCGCCAGCCCCATCAGCTTGACCTCGCCTTCGTTGGCGTCCCAGCCAAGATACTCAGTAGCCGCGGAGTAAAACCAGCCAAGCGAGTGAGGCAGTCCGATGTACCGGACCTCTCGCAGCGATCGGCCCTCGCCGTGGTAGATGGAGACCGTCCGTTCCTCTCCGTGTCCATCGAAGACGAGCACGGCCGCTTCGTTCAACCCTGAACAGTAGAAGGCCGTCGCAGCGTGACAGAGGTGGTGGCGGTAGAAGCGCAAACGGGGTATCGGATCCCGAACGAACCCGCCTTCGCGTAACGCGAGAATCAAGCGCTCGTGAAGATTCCAGGGATGGAGATGCAACAGCGTCTGCAGCCCTGAAAGCGCTGCCGAGCCCATCGACGGACGTCCAGGCACCGGCGACGGCTTCGCTGCGGATCTGGACAAGCGGCTGCCGACAAAGGAACGCGCCATCGACAACGGCATCCGAAACCAGTTCACGTTGGCGTCCCACGGAAACGCCATTGACTCGATATCGCTCAGTGAAAGGCCACCCTCGCGAATACACCATGCGATAGCTCGTGACGGGAACAGGCCGCACGCCTGCTTTACCCGTGCAAACCGCTCCTCCTCCGCAAACGCGACGAGCCGCCCGTCGCGGAACAGGCACGCGGCCGGATGCACGACGTCAGTGGCGCCGAACACGCCTAATACGTTCATCGTGCGAACTCCGCGCTGCGCGCCGGACGAAGGTCGCTGCCGGGCGCACGGTACGCACCAAGTAACCGGCCAAGATCGGTACTCCGCAACAACTCGGCCTCGCGATCCCGTTCTTCGGACAGATAGAACTCCTGCAGCGCGGGCCGATCGCTCCATAGCGATGCTTCGTCTGCACGCGCACGGCCCGGATGAAACAAAATCTCAACCGTACCCGACGTACCTATCGCATGCAGGTGATTGAGCGCCGCACTCACGTATTCAAGCGTCATCGCGCCCGTGCCTATCACGCCGATGAAGGCATCGGCCGTCGACACCCCACGCGCGTGGAGCGCCCGATCCGCACGTCGGCAGAGTGCGCGGAGCACGGCACATTTCGTCAGATTCAGCATCCTAACCTGCGGCGCATTGCGCACCGCGGGCCAGCAGAACCGTTCGCGAGGCAGACGAATGCCGGCAATCGGATACTCCGCGCAAAGTGCCATCAGCTCATCGAAGAACATCGGCAACACGTGAAAGTGGATGTGGCCATCCACCAGGAAGGGCTTCCGATCGCCAAACGCGCCCAAAAAGCGTTCGATCTGACGGCGCAGCTCCAGTCGAATCTGCCCGCGAAGGCGAGCCGCGCGCACACCCGACAGCCCCCGCAACCACTGCGCGGCGAACCCTCGATAGAATTGCCCCCGCTCATCGACCAGCAGATCCAGTTCGGAGGGGTTTGAGAGCGGACGACCCTCAAACAGGTTCAAGTGGAGCGACACACCGAGAGTCGGACGACGCCGAAGTTCTGCGACGGCATGGCTCCAGCCGTCCCCATTCACGACCACACTGGTCCGCCGCAACCACCCGTGGTCAAAACAGGCGAGGATCGACTCGGTGATGCCGGCGCTCAAACCGCAGTCATCGGCGTGGATAATCGGGACAAGCGGCGGGTGCGCCGATAGCATGCAACCTTGGGTGGACACCGGAAACCCGAGCAAAACATCTGCCTGAAAGGTCAGCCGCCAGTTGAAATCCACACCACACGATCTGACCGTCAAATCGAGCCCCAGGTCGCACGCAGCCTCAAGAATTGTCATCGAAATGGCAGACTATAGTCTCGTGGTACGGCGGCGATGACGCTCGTCTCGGTCATTATCCCGACCCGCAATCGTGTTCACCTGCTCCACCGCACGCTCGAGTCTGTGCTGAAACAGTCGATCGAGAACCTTGAGGTGATCGTCGTCGACGACGGCTCAACAGACGGCAGCGGAGCCGTCGCGGCGGCGATGGACCCTCGTGTCAGCGTACTCCGCAATCCGGAGCGGGCGGGCGTCAGCGTCGCACGCAACCGAGGGATCGCTTCGGCCCGTGGCGAATGGATCGCGTTTTGTGACGACGATGACCTCTGGGCGCCCAATAAACTGCAGGAACAGCTGACCGCTGCGGACGCAGCCGGTGCGAATTGGGTGTACGCCGGCGATGTGAATGTGGACGATCAGCTACGCGTTCTCAGCGGCGGGCCACCACCGGACCCTGCGACTGTCATGGCGCTACTGCCACGATCTAACCCGCTCGCATCAGGCGGCTCGAATGTCGTGGTGCGCTCCAACATCCTCGCCGAAGTCGGCGGCTTCGACCCGGCACTGCGACGCACCGAGGATTGGGATTTGTGGATCCGCATCGCTCGGAAAGGACCGCCGGCATATGTTCGTAAGCCGCTGGTCGCCTACCGCTTCCACAGTGGGAACGTGGTGTGGGATCCACGTGAAATGGTCGACGAGGCACTCCAGCTCGCCGCCCGGTACCGTATTCCCGTAGACGTGCGTTCGATGCACCGGCGAGCTGCCTGGGCTGCCCTGCGTGGCGGGCGGCGCCTGATCGCCGTTCGGCACTACGCGCTTGCAGTTGCCGGCGGTGATCTTCGGTCGGTTGGTCGTGCCGCTATTGCGCTGGTTCACCCCGCTGTGGGCAGCGAACGGCTGTTCGGCTTTCTAGGCCGCGACTCCGATTGGATCACCGAGGCGGAACGCTGGATCGATACGTTCGCCACGGATGCGTACAGGGAGCGTAGCAGTCGGTGACCCCGTTGGCACGACGCGTCGCCACGACGCTATTGAGGTCGTCCGTAGTGAATCGGGTTGTGCGCGTGCTCGCCCGAGCCCGCGGACACCGTCTCGTTCTGGTTTACCACCGCGTCGGGCCCCCTGCCCCAACAGGCTGCGAGATTGTTCCCTCGGTACCGGTCGACACGTTCAGAATGCAGCTGCAAGCGCTCGGAGAGATCTATGACCTCGTCACATTGGATGAAATCCTGCGCGAGGACCGGTCGCACGAAGTAGTGCCACGAAAGCGACGAGCCGCCGTCGCGGTGACGTTCGATGACGATCTGCCGAGTCACGCCGAGCACGCTTTGCCCGTGCTGCGCGAACTCGGCGTGCCCGCGACATTTTTTCTGTCCGGGCGCGTGTTGCACGGTCTCGGTCCCTACTGGTTTCAGCAACTCGAAGCCATCCTCATCGCGCACGGTGAGCGACGGGCAGCGACACTCCTCCATCTGTCCGCAGTCGGAGCGCGAGAACTGGTGCTCGCGTGCGAGGCCAATGCCGATCTGCGGCGGCGGGTAAATGACGTTGCAGCGGAACTCGCGGTGCCTGGAATTCTCGACCGGGATGCCATTGCGGCCTTGGCCGCCGGCGGCATGACGATCGGCTTTCATACCATCGAGCATGATGTACTGCCTGCGCTCACTGAAGCCGCCCTGGACGATGCCGTGTCACGCGGCCGCGAGGATCTCGCTGCCGTTGCAGGCATGCCGGTGAACTATTTCGCCTATCCCCACGGCAAGACCGACACGCGATCGGCGACTGCCGTCCGCCGGGCCGGATTCAATGCCGCCTTCACAGGGTTACCCCAGCCGGTTCGAGACGGCGACGATTGTCATCGTCTCGGACGTTGGGAGCCAGGTCCGCTCGAAGTGGACGACCTGCTTGTCAATATCGCAGTGCGTCTTCACCGGAGCGCTCCTCCGTCCGCGCGGGGGCGGTGATGGATTAAGCTGCCGCTCACGCATGTCCCTTTGGAGAAGGTGGGCCGTAGCAGGAATCGCGATCGCGCTCGGACTCGTGGCCGCGATTCGCCTCAGCCCAAAGGTTTCCGACCGCTATAAGCCCCTTCTGAGCAGCGCATTTCTGTCGTCGCGCGAGCAGCGATTGATCCACTTTTTCGGCGAGTGTGAGCCGGCCGGTTATGGATACCTGAAACGTGTTCTGACTGCCTACTCGCGCATCGAGCCCAATCCTCTGAAAAGACCGGTAATCCGTTACCGCGACTACAACCGTCGGTCGGAATATCTCTTCGAGCCGACCCGGTTTGAGGCAGACCCCTCCGTTCTCGTTGGTGTATGGCTGGCGGAGTCAGATTTACGAGAACAAGAAATCGGAAGCGCCACACGTGGTGCTGACGGTCTGTGGCGGATTGCGGTCGACCGGAATTTCGATCTCTTGACTCGGGTTGAAGTGGAGGCCGAGACCGGGAGGGCTCAGCACCTTCGGTTGCAGCTTTATAGAAGTGAGAGAGATTCGACACCTGTTTGGACTTCAACGGTTGATGTTGCGACGGCCGAACGGGTCGGAAGACAGACTTTGCAGTTTGTCGCCACGCCGCCGCTGCGTGAGTTTCGGTATGGTCTGGTAGAGCCCTTTGTCTTCCGAGTCGATGGAGGCTTTTCCGTTGACCGCGTCACCGCATACGGCGTCGTCGTCGATATGCAGGGGTATCGCGTCGTGCACAGGGAGGGAGACTGCTTCACAGCCGTAGAGGACGATCATAGCGATCGATGGACGCAGCTGAGTCACGAACTCGAGGGTTCGAATGATTGAGTTGGCCCGGATCGCATTGGTCGCGTCCGTGGTCGCGTTGATCGGCCCCTTGGGTGTCGGATGCCTATGGGCAACGGCGCTGACATACAGAGGAGAGAGCGAACCCACTCTTGGGATGAACTATTGGCTCGGGCTGATGAGCGTTGGAGCGTTAATTCTTCTGGGACATGGGTTGGGAATATCGCAAACCCTCGTTGTCTTGCTCGTTGGCTCAACCTCCGCGGCAGGTTGGATTCTGTGTCTCCTGCGCAAGTACAAGCAGACGCGTGCGGGACTGACGACCGTTCTTCCGCTCTTACCGCTTGCAATGGCGGGAATCGGATACTGCGTGCTCGACCCCGTTCAAATGTGGGATTCATATTTGATCTGGCTGGCGCGTGTTCGCCTCCTGGAGCAATGGACGCCGCTGGCCCGATTTCGCGACTTAGGCATCATCTATCCCGAATACCCTTACTTGGGATCTGCCGCGTGGTGGTGGACCGAGTGGACAGGTCGCGTACCGGTTGAAAGTGGCCGGGTAATTTTCCTATTTACCTATCTGGCGTTCTTTCTCGCCGTTCTCGCGCGTCACGAGCAAACAACCAGTATTCGAGTCCGGTTGCTTTGGGTGTTTTTCGCGTACGCGTGTTTTTCTCTGGAAATCATCAACGGCTATCAAGACGGCTTCCTGATGGCATCTGCAGGGATGGTGGCATTGGCGTTCCTACAGTGGGAAGACCGTGGCGCCGCTTGGATAATGCCGCTCGCGGCGGGACTGTCGCTCATCAAAACCGAGGGCGCGATTCTTTCGTTGATCCTGGTTTTCTGTTGGTTTGGCTCGAAACTATCGCGCGTGCCGACGGTGCAGCCGAATCGCCTGGATCGACATGTTTTGCTCTTGGGTGCCGTGGGCTTCGTTTCGATTCTGGCAATCTGGCCGTGGTTGCAGCTGCGTAACGGTTTGGATCCGGTGAATGTTCAGGGTGCCGCGTTCCGGATTCGCTCGATCGGAATCGTGGTCAGCCAATTAGACCGCTTCCCCACGATTCTCCGGGCGATCGGTTTGTATTATGCCCAGCGTCCTTGGATTACGTTGCCCTTCCTGGCGGCCGTTGCTGTTTCGCTGGTTCCAGGAGAGCGCCTGGACCGACAACGGCGATTTCTGCTGGGATTCGTCGCCTTGCATCTGCTCTTCGTGATGACGATTTTTTGGCTGACGCAGGAGCCATTCGAGTGGCATTTGGGCGCCGCTCTGCCCAGACTGCTATCGCAGGGCACACTCGTCATGTTCCTGTTCGTTTTCGAAACGGCGACCCTGTGGTGGACACCAATCGAGCACATGTCGATCGCGCGTCAGCCCGTTCCATCGCCGCAGAGATTTGCGGAAGTCGTGCACACCGGCCGTGCGCAGACGAAGCGAACCTTCTAATGGACGTGAGCGTCGTGATCCCCACACGAGATCGTCCCGATCTGCTCGCGCTCACACTGCAGACGGTTCTGCGGCAGGAAGGCGTCCAGGCTGAAATTCTGGTCGTCGATGACGGTGAAGAACCGGGGACGGCCGAACTGGTTCGCCAAGTGGGAGACAGTCGGGTGCGGCTGATTCGAAACAGCGATCCCCACGGAGTGGGCAGGGCTCGCAACATGGGCATCGCCGCATCGCGCGGAGCGTGGATCGCCTTCTTGGACGATGACGACCTGTGGGCTCCCCGCAAACTTGCCGCGCAGCTTGCCATGGCGGAGACATCCGGCGCCGGATGGGTGTACGCGGGTGATGTTACGGTCAACGAAGATCTGGAGGTCGTCGCTGGCGCTCCGCCACCATCACCGGCAACGGTAATCACCGACCTGCGGCACCACAATGCTGTGCCGGCCGGGGCCTCCAACGTGGTCGTCCGTCGCGACCTGCTGGACGCGGTAGGCACGTTCGATCCGGAGCTCCGGACCAGCGAGGATTGGGACTTGTGGCTGCGACTGGCGGCGAGGAGCGCACCCGCATGTGTGCGCCAACCGCTCGTCGCGCTGCGGACACACCGCCGTATGGCTTCGCGCGATGTCAAGCAATTGCTTGCCGACGTCGAGATCGTTGCTCGGCGTCACAACATTCGCGTCGATCGGGCACGCCACCAACGATGGGCCGCATGGATCTGCCTGCAGGACGGCCACAGAGGTCGTGCGCTGCATCACTACGCTGGTGCGATTCTCGCCGGGGACGTCGCATCTATAGGTCGAGCAGCGGTCGCGGCGCTCTATCCCCAGATCGCCCGTCGTCGGACGCTTCGAAGAGACGATTGGACCGTCGACGCGCAACGCTGGTTGGATGACTTGCGGCGAGCGCCATCCGATGCGGACCGCAACACGAGTGAGCGCCAGCAATGGAAGTGATTCACGGCGATCGACGCGCTTTGAGCGACGAGCACACAGAGCCTGAACGCGTCGGACGAGCGCTGTTCGCTTCCGCTGTGTGTGCATTCGTTGGCATTGCTGTTCCTTTGGTCGTCCGTGGTGCACCGCTGGCTGACGATTTCAACAACTGCGTTGCGCCGGTGGAGATGGGTGTCGGCGGCTTCATGGCCGCGTCATGGCATCTGTTGGGAGCGATCAGGCCAGCCAGGTTTTTGGAGATCCTGGTCACCGGCAGCATTTGTCGATCGCTGCCGTTTGGCGTCGCAATCACGGTGTCGCTGATGGTTACGCTTGCGGTTGCCTGGCAGGTGCGCGGATTGTTGCGTGATCTCGATGTCCCTCAGCTCTGGGCCGACGTTGGCGCGGCCCTCTGGCTCCTTCAACCACTCGGGACCGAAGCGGGACTTTGGCCGGCCGCTCTTCATGTTCCGCTCGGTCTCCTTCTCGCCCTGGCAGCCGTACGTCTTTACTATCGTGGACGACTCGGGTGGGCAGCGGCCGCAAACCTCGCGGCCGCGCTGTCGGTCGAGCAGATAATCCTGCCCTTGCCGCTCGTCGCGTGGATGGTCGCTCCGCCGGCTCAACGCCGCCGTGCGGCTGTGATCAGCGCGGTCATCGGAATGCTCGTCATAGCCACGTTTTTTATGTGGCCGGGAGCAAACCCGCGGCTTCGGACAGGGACGGTCGAACGTTTCGCCGGTCTGGTCGCTAATCCGTCCTTCTACGTTGGTTATCCCGCCGTTGGTTTGGGGCTGCATTCGATTCCGCTCGCCATCGTCTGGGCATTTCCGTGGAGCGTAGCCGTCCTACTCGCCGCAGCGATCATCGGATGGCGGATTGGTCCGAGAGTAGTGTCCGCAAGTCGACCGTTCGTCACACGCGATCTGGCGCGCGGTCTCGCCGCGATTGGCGCCATCGTCGTACTCGCGAACGTCGTGGTCGTGTTCGCCGTGCCCCAACAAGGTTCGCCGCGGGTATTTGCACCGACGTGGCTCGTGCTCGCCATCGGCGGCGCGTGGGCAGGCGCTCGCACCAATTGGCGGCGGCCGAGAACGCTTGGCGTGTGCGCTGCCGTCTTTGCCGCCGGGGCTGTGTTATCGCTGGCGTTCAGCGCATCGGTCCGCCTGCGCAGCGCCGATTTCACGGCCCGAGCAACCCACCTCGTCGCCACTCTGACACACGACGGCGAGCGGGTGGCCGTGTGCGACGTGCGGCGCACGGTCGTCGAACCGGCCCCGCGAGGCGCCTACGCTGTCCACGAGTTCCTCGAGGACTGGGCCGCTGAACGCGCCTTGCAGTACTACACTGGACGTCACGTGACGATTTATCTGGCAGGTGATTTGTGGGATAGCCCGTGTCCTGCGGCCAAGGATGTCGACGCCGTGATCCCCTTCGACGAATTGCTCGCTGCGCGGCCATGACGGATGGCCCGCGCAGCGCCGCTGTTGATGTCACGGTAGTTATTCCGACGCTCGGCGGGGTTGTTCTCGAAGGGTGCCTTGACTCGCTGGTGCAAGGGAGCGTTTGGCCCGCTCGCCTCATCATCGTCGATCAAAGCGAAGGCTCCGCCGTCGCCAGTTCCGTTGCGCGACTTCGCCAGCGACAGATGGACGTTGAGCACGTCCGCGCACCGGCCAACGGGATTTCGTCGGCCACCAACCTGGGCCTGCGGCACGTTCGCACCACGTTCGTCGCTGTCACACACGATGACTGCCGTGTGCGAACCGATTGGATGCAGCGCGTCGCCATCCGTCTCCACGACATCGGCGAAGCAATCCTCACCGGGCGCGTCGAGCCGGAGGGCGACGGAATCGTGCTGACCGTCAACACGGCTGACGAGCCCACGACCTATCACTCGCCTCTGATCGCCAGTGACGTCTTGTTTCCTCCAAACATGGCATTTGCCGTCCGGCTGCTCGAGCGGATCGGTTGGCTTGATGAGCACCCGTCGCTGGCGACTGCCGGCGAAGACAACGAGTGGGCGCACCGCGCCTTACGCGCGGGCGTCGCCATTGTCTATGACCCGACCGTGACCGTTGGTCATCTTGCGCGACACCGAGCAGAAGACCTCCCCGCTCTGTACCGACGCTATGCGCGGGGTCAGGGTGCGTTTTATGGCACGTGGTTACGACGCGGAGATCGATTCATTGCGTGTCGGGCAACACGCGATCTGCTGCGCGCGCCGTGGCTTCTTCTGCGGGGGCTCGTGACGCGGAATTCAGAGCTGGTGTCGATGGGTCGCGGCGAGGTGCTGGGACTTCTCCCAGGCATCGTCGCTGGGTTGCGCAATCCTGGCGTTCGGGCAACAACCTGTCGACGTAGATAGTGCGGAGCTATACTGCATTTCCTCTGAATGGCCGCTCAGACCCCTGCATCATCAAGGTTTGGTCAGGTCACGGCCGGCAGCCGTTCGACATGTGATGACCGATTCCGTCGCTACTGTTTGTACGGCTTCTGCGTCGGCGTGTTGGCGTACGGTGTTCTCTTAGGTCGACTCGCGGCCGGGAACGATTTCCTGAATAGCTACACCTTCGTTCCGGCTGACGGGTTCGATTGGTTCTATGAGGGTGCCGTCTTAAGCGATCGCTTTCGCGGCTACTGCACTCCCGTCCTCTGGATTCTTCGCGATCCGGTTTTCGTGCTCATCTGCGCGCTCGACGAGCTCTTACGAGCGCGAGGACTGGTGGTGATCTTCGCGCACACGCTCTCGTTTCTTGCCACTGGAGCGATCCTCCTGCAGGCGGCGCGATTTTATGACGCACCGTGGGCCGTGGTCGCCGCGGTGACACTTATCATGCTCGTCCAGCCGCTGAATTATGTGCGCCTATTCGTTTTGGCTGATCCACTAGCGGTCGGACTTCTTACTGCCTCGGCCTACGCGATGCTGCGCCACCTTCGGACGCCCTCTGGCGTAACACTCACCGTATCAGCGGTCTTCGCACTCCTCGGCGGGCTCACGCAGACGTATGCCGCCATTCCATTCATCGTCGGCGTGGCCGTAGACGGTATCGCGCGCCCATTCCAGAAAAGGCCTCCTGGAGCTGGGTGGTGTACTTGTCGCATTCGCCGCATGCTTCGTGTCGCTGAAGCTCGCGTGGAGAGCTGCGGTTGCACACGATGATGTCCAGACCTCGTTCAACTTCTTGCAGCTGTCTTTTCGAATGACGCGATTCTACGCAACTGTGTGGAGTCTCGTGTACGCGCCGCTGCTTCCCCTTTCCGGGACTGCGCTGCTTTCCTGGTTCCGCGGCGGTCGGAGGTTCTCAGCCGAGGTGCTATTTCTTGGAACAACAGTGTGCGTGTTTGCGTTCCTCAGTTTTTTCTACGCATGGGCGGAAGCGAGGTTCACATTCATTTATCAGCCAATCGTTTTCCTGCTGCTCCTTGCGTTCTCCTCAAGAGACGCATCAGCCAAAGTACCGACACCGGCGCGACCATGGCGATTCGCCGACGCTGCGGCTCTTTGCTCCGCCGTCCTGGTTGCTGGCAGCGTCGCCATAACGCCTTTGGCGTACTACGGGGCGCCGACGCTTGGATGGCGGCCTCGTAATTCCTGGCTCTTGGAGACCTGGTTTGCTCGACCCGTTAACCGATTCGAGTTGGACCCCGTTCAATCAGGGAGCATGTACTCGCACGCAACACTGCCGGCGTTCGGTCCATACGCGCGGCGAATTGTATCCAGTTATCTGGCGCTTCGAACGCGGCAGGAAGCCCGCCAGTTGAGTGCGAACACAAGCGACGTCAACGTCGGTGAATCTGCTATCGAACCTGCCTGCCAAACAAACGCCGGAACCACCACCAACGATCGCTCTCCGAGATGACGTGGCCGTAGGCGGCGACGAATCCATCAGTGGCCGGCTATTCTCCGGGACTTCTCCCAGGCATCGTCGCTGGGTTGCGCCATCCTGGCGTTCGGGCGAGCACATCTCACCGGAGATGAGGACAGTAATTCACCGCAATGCACCAGTCGCAGCATTGCCCTTGAGGTGCGCGGGCGTGTAGAGGTAGTAACCTTCCGCGCCCCTGGAGAAATCATAGGATCGATCGATGGCCTGAATGACGTCGCTCCCGAAGTGAAATCTTTCCCACCACTCGGTTCGTTCGATCGGCGCCGTGAGAATGACGAAGTTGAACTCCTTTGCGTCGATGCGTTCGATGAGCGCATGAACCACGTCGGGATGACTCTTTCCAATTCTGAGCAGCATGAACGGATCCATGACAACGGGTACCTGCCCGAGTGTAATGGGAACGTACGGGTCCTCAGACAGGATTTTGTCGTTGGCCGTGATCCACTCTTCCAGCGGCCGGTGATTCGCATTTCCGCCGGTCGTCAACGCGACCCTAGCAGTGTAGACATCTGGGACCAGGACCACGAGTTGTGTCGTCGTTATCCAGAGAGCGAAGAGCAGCACGACCGTCTGGACGACCGTCAATCGGGATGAGCGAAACTGGGGCAGTACCGCAGACCGCTCGTCGAGCGCTGATGAAACGGAGGATGACGCGTGTCCAATCACCAGCACGCCAAGAACGGCGAAATCCAGAAGGTGGTTGTCGCCTGCTCCGATGTCTACAAAGATCAGAAGCAGCAGCGGAATATGGCAGATGAGGCTGATGTCATATATGGACGCCTCTCCGCTTGCGAGATTGATGGCGAGCCCAAGTACCGCAACCGGAACAAGCGCCCACAGAGCTGGCGTGTTGCCGAACATGGTGCGAATAAGGAGAGTGGGCGAGTGCAGCGCCTGGCCGATCCCGTTGATGCCAGCCAGCGAAAGACCGAAGAAATTTTCGAAGAATCGTCCACCCGACGCCACACTGGCAGTTCCGATCAAGATCGCGACAAGAACGGCGTAGGTGGACGCAAATAGCCACACACCGTTTCGCTTCCTGATCGTCAGCCATGTGATGACGGCCATCGGTGCCCAAAGAGCGCTGAACTTCGTCATGAACGCCAACGCGCTCAATGCCGCACTCACCACGATGCGGGTTCTTCCTCGGTTGGCCGTCACGCTCGAAACGGCGAGCAACTGCAGGAGGACGGCAAGTCCATCGGCCACCAAGGCGCTGAAGCCGACGCGATAACCGGGTTCGGTGACGAGCACAAATGCAGACAGGATCGCGGCTATTGACGACGGACATTTCAGGTCCCGCAGCACACGAAATATGAGCACCGCGAGCACCAGGAGGATGAAGCAACTGAGCAGCCTCCCGGACATGACATATTCGCCGGTCAGTCTGGCCGCAGATGCGTGCAGGACGATCGAAAGCGGCATGATCCGCGTGCCCCCATAGTTGCTGCCGTCGTACAGGGGCGGGTAGAGCACTCCCGCATCGAGTGAGCGTGCGAGCGCCATCCGGATTCCCGAGACATGGTTGAGGAAGTACCTGTCCCGGGCGTGGCCGATACCGATGAACCCCCAGACCAGCACGATCGTGAGGGCGACGATAATCGCCAGCGTTGAGGTGAAGGCACTAAGGAGCGGCAAAATGTCGCCACGCCATGCCGTCAATGGGCGGCCGCCGTTCGCCGTCTCGTCGCTGGACATCAATCACGACCTCGGGAACCGGCCCTTCACCATCGCGAGCGCCACAATGGCGAAGTCCAGCGCGTGCGCGCACTGCAGATCTTTCATGGCGTCGAGGAATTGCGACGGTGGCATGCGGACGATTTCAATCCCAGGCTCGGGAACTCGCGGCGGTGCCGCGGGCCGAAGATCGGTCGCGACAAAGCACCACATGTGATTCGACATCCGGGCGACATTGGGCTGCAACGTTCCCAGACACTCGAACTGCCCGCCTTCGTAACCAGTTTCTTCCAGCACCTCACGGCGCGCGCAGGCTTCGGGGCTCTCGCCTCGTTCGAGCAACCCCGCCGGTACTTCCAGCGTCCACGTTTCGACGGCCGGACGAAATTGCCGCACCAGGATCAGCTCACCGGCTGTATCCATGGCGAGGACTCCGACGTAGTCGGCCATCTCCAGCGCATAGTAAAGCGATGGATCGCTTTCCACACGTTTCCCGATGACGTCGAACCACGGCGTCGAGAACGCGACCTGACGTTCCATGATTGTCGGCATGATCGAAAGTCTCGCGGAACGCAGCTACTCTATCTGAAGAAACCCGCCGCGCAGCGCCTCGCTTCTATCACCTCGAAGTCGGACGCCGTCGCTACCCGAACTTTCAGGTGACGTTCGACGATAATCGTTCGCGTGGTCCGGAGTGTGAAGCCGGAACGCAATGCGAGGTCTATTCGCTATTCGATAGTTGGTGTAGCGATCTGGAATCTTGCGTTGACGTTTCTCTTGCTGGTGCCGGTTGAAATCATCGCTCGACATTACTTTCCGTCCGTTTATCAGCGAACCGTTCCTGGCGCCAATCACCCCACGCACACCGCGATTTGGGCCGAGCCCGACACTGACCTTGGCTGGACGGTCAGCGGCAGTCCGGAATACGTGGCACGGGAGCGCGTTCCGTATCGAATCAACGCACAGGGCTTCCGTCACAGCGAAGATTTCAACTCCCTCCCTCGAAAACCACTTGGGCGGCGTCATGTTGTCGTGCTTGGTGACTCGTTCACATTTGGCGTTCACCTACAGGAGGCAGAGACTGCGCCCGCATTCCTGGGTCAGCACTTGGGGCCGAACTGGCGGGTGTTCAACCTTGGCGTTCCCGGATACGGAATCGATCAGATGGTGCTGTCGTATGAAAAATATCGCGCGGCTCTTCAGCCGGACGTCGTCGTCCTCATGTTCATCGATGAGGACATCGATCGCGTGTTCGAGGCCTTTCGGGGCGCAGAGGGGCTTGCTAAGCCCAGTTTCGAGGTCGTCAAGGGGGAATTACGTGAGAGGCAACCGCACACGGAGACGATCCTCGGTTCGCTCCTTTACAGAAGCCGCATCGCAAACGTCATCTATTCACGGTGGTATCGCCCTCGCGAGAGTGTTCGGATAGCGGCGGCTTTGTTGCGGCGCTTGGCGGAGGAAACGTCTGGATATCGCGAAAAGCTGGTTCTCGTGCGCTATCCCTCGATAGAGCAGGTAGACGGCCGTCACGTCTATCGAGCCTATCCATTCCAGGAGGCACTAAAGGGCTACGGCATCACCTACGTCGAGCCGCTCGAGGTCCTGCGCAAAGTTGGTGATCCTCGCGCACTTTATTTTGTGGGAGACGAGCACCCCACAGGCAAAGCCAATCGCGTCGTCGCGGACGCAATTTACGCGGGATGGCCGATGTGAAATACCAGGTTCCGCGAGCAGGGGCACCATCGGCCGATGAATGCCGCGCAACGAGAACAATAGGATTGCCCGCGACATGGACTTCGGATCGCGCTCGAGGCCTTCCGATATCGCTGGTCGTTGGCCCGAACGCCTTCGGAGCGATTTAGCGGTCCTTGCTCTTCTCGCGGCTTTTTCCGTTGCGCCGTACGTGTACAGACTCGGGTTCTACAGCGATGATTGGGGGTTTCTT
>Ga0310810_10002484_pt1 | contig 19847 bp, 8 predicted proteins | sample NCmetagenome_FD_207641 | JGI IMG/M metagenome (GOLD analysis project Ga0310810, IMG submission 207641) | Soil microbial communities from experimental microcosm in Duke University, North Carolina, United States - NC | ecosystem: Engineered > Artificial ecosystem > Soil microcosm > Unclassified ...
TCGAGCGTTTTGCGCAAGGGCTCCTTCGATTCGGTGACGGACTCGTTGACTGCCGCTGGCGCGGAGCGCTTGTTGACCGGCTCCGCCGATGGGGCCGCGGGCTTTCGCTCGTGCGGCGCGGTCTGCCGCGGCATGCCCTGCTGTGCTTCAGCAGGGCGTGCGGGAGCGGGAGCCGGTGCGACACTCGAGGGAACGGGCGGGATATCGGCGCTTCGGTCGGCGACGTTGATCCAGACGAGCACCGCCGCCGCGGCCACGAGCGCGGGCGCGAACCAGCGGACGAGCCTCAGGCGATGCGGGCGCGGTGCCGCGACGGGCTCCGCCTGCGCCATCGTCGCCAGCAGTGCCTGACAGCGAGTGCAGGTCGAGGCGTGCCTCGCCGCCTCGCGCTGTTCGGTTGACGTGAGCGTTCTATCGAACCACGCGGCGACCAGCTCCGCGTCGAGGCAGGACCCCTCAGGCGGCCGCGGCTCGAGACGAGCCCGCAGCAGCCGCGCGATCGTATCGTCGGGGTCGTGCTTCACGGCGTGCTCCTCATATAGAACGATCCGGAACGGATTCCTTGCCAAGCAACCGCTCGAGGTCGAATTCGCCAGCGTCTGAGGCGGCGGTCGCGAACGCTTCTTCGATCTCTGCCGCGGACAGCCCTGCGCGCTCCATGCCGCGTTCGATGGCGTCACGCAGGGCCCGGCGCGTCCGGGCAAGCTGACGTGACACCGTCGCTTCGTGCTCGCTGAGGATGCGTCCCGTCGCCGCGAGCGTGAGCTGCCGCTGGTAGTAGCAGGCCAGCCGCAGGCGGTCCCGCGGGGCGAGCGCATCGAGCGCCGCCGACAGCGCGTCGTGCAGCAGCATGTGCCGTCGAGTCTGCGCGGGGTCGACGTCTATCGCCGGCTCCGCGGAGGGACGCTGCAGCTCCTCGTCTGGCAACGGCTCGAGACGACGGGCCGTGCGGATCCGATCGACATGCCGCTGCGCGAGCACGGCGCGCAGCCACGTCGCCAGGCTGCTGCGGCCGTGATACTGACGCAGCAGCGATTGGCGCTGTGCTCCGCTGACGCGCGTCCCATACAGGTCGGCGTAGATCGCGTCCGCGAGCTCCCGCGCGCCGCCTGTCGGGTCGAGCGCATCAGCCGCCCGGTACAGCACCGGCCGGAACTTCTCGATGAACGCGTCCCAGGCCGGTTCATGGCCGCTGGCGCACGCGAGCGCAAGCGCGAGATCGTCGACATGAAGGCCCGTCAGATACTGCTCGACTTCGCGCGATGTCGGTTCACGCCCGGCGAACGCCCGTTCCGCGCTCGTGCGCAGCGCGGCGGCAAAGTCGGACGCGGAGACGCCCCACTGTTCCGCATCGCATCGGCGATAGAGCGTGGCAACGAGCGAATCAGGAGTCGGTTGCACGGGCCCTGGCCTGCAGGTATTGTGCACCGGTCGCGGGCCGTGATCGTGCACTCGCACCTCGAGCCCGCCCCCGCACTCGCCGCGCCTCCCGCTTCGCCCCTCGCCTCCGCCTCCTCCGCGTATGATGCTGAGCGTATGCCAGTCCGGATTCTCGCGCTCGTCTCAGTGCTCATCGCGCTCGTGCCACTCGGTGCTCAAGTCCCACGCCAGGACCAACGGCAGGCCGGCGACGCGCTGCGGCCCGCAGTGATGGGTCCTTCCGGCGGCGTTTCCGCCGGCCATCCGCTCACCACCGCCGCCGCATTCGAAGTGCTCCTCAAAGGCGGGAACGCGTTCGACGCCGGCGTCGCGGCGCTCCTCACTGGAGGCATCGTCGAACAGGATCTCTACAGCCTCGGCGGAGAAGCGCTGGTACTCGTGTATCCGGTCGGCGAGAAGAAGGTCACGTCAATTGTGGGCCAGGGCTGGGCACCGCACGTTGTCGACGTCGATTGGTATCTCTCGCGCCACAAGACGCTCGAGGGGGAAGGGCTCGATCCCGCCGTCGTTCCTGGCGCTATCCACGCGGCGCTGACCATTCTCGATCGGTGGGGGACGATGAGCTTCGAAGAGGTGGCGGCGCCGGCGATTCGCTACGCGGCCCACGGATTCCCCATGCGGCCGAGCACGGCGCGGGCGGTTCAGCGGGAGTTGCCGTTCTTCGAGCGCTGGCCGGGAAACAAACAGTATTGGCTGAAGCCTGATGGGTCGCTCTATAAGGCGGGCGAGACGATTCGGTTCCCCTCGACCGCCAGAACGCTGGAGCGGATGGTCGACGCGGAGCGTGCGGCCAAATCCCGAGGACGATCGGCTGGCATCGCCGCGGCGCGCGATCGCTTCTACAAGGGAGATATCGCGGAGGAGATGGTGGCGTTCCTGCGGCAGCACGATGCGCCGTTCGACGCGAGCGATTTTGCGGACTTCTATGCCCGGGTCGAACCGCCCGCGAAGACGACGTATCGCGGCTACACGATCTACAAACACGGGTTCAACAGCCAGGGCCCGATGCTGCTCCAGACGCTCAACATCCTGGAGCAGTTCGACCTGCAGAAGATGGGCTACGGATCGGCGGACTACCTTCACACGATAGCGGAGGCGATGAAGCTCGCGTATGCCGACCGCGACACGTACTATGCGGATCCCACGTTCGTTCAGGTGCCCGCTGAGGGCCTGCTCTCGAAAGAGTATGCACGGCAGCGGGCGGCGCTGATCGATCCGCGCCACGCTTCCACGGCGTTCGTCGCGGGCGATCCGCTGCCGTTCGACTCGAAGGTGAAGACTTGGAGCTACTGGAAAGCGAACGAACGCGCGGCCGACGGTCCGGGTGCGGATGAATCGGACGATTTCGCCTCGCGCGGCCTGGACTCGGCCGGCGTCTCGAAGGACACGACGCACATCTCGGTCATCGACAAGGACGGCAACATCTTCGATGCCACGCCGAGCGGCGGCTGGATTCCCGGTGCGGTCATTCTGGGAGACACGGGCATCGGCATGAGCGTTCGCGGAGAGCAGTTCTGGCTCGACAAGACGCGCGCGAACCAGCTCCGGCCGCACGCGCGGCCGCGCTACACGTTGACGCCAAGTCTCGTCTTTCAGGGCGACCGTCCCATGATGGCGCTCGGGACGCCGGGAGGGGACAATCAGGAACAGACGATCCTGCAGGCGCTCCTCTCGGTGATCGAGTTCCACGACTACTGGTATCCGAACCTGCACGCCGCGTTCGAACGCCCCCGCGTGCAGACGCTGCATTTCTTCGGCTCGTTCTGGCCGCACTCTCCGGGATTCAACAAGCTGAACGTCGAAGCGACGGTTCCCGACACGGTCTACGACGACCTGCGCGCGCGCGGCCACGACGTGAGCCGACTGCCGGCGTTCGGCATGTCCGGGTGCGCCACGGCGGTGATGATCGATCCGGCGACCGGCAATCGTTTCGCCGCGGGCGATCCGCGGCGTGATTGCTATGCGATTGCGTATTGACCGGGGGGGGCGCCGCATGTGGGCGGCGGAACCCCGTCCAGGGTTACGACGGGCCGGGTCGTCCTTCCGCCATCGCGGTTGCTTCTACCGGCAGGCCGACGCGCGCCTCGGCACCGAGGACGACCGTCACCTCATGCACTTCCCCATCGTCGGACAACGGGATCGAATCCGGGTCCACCGGGACGCCATCGAGCGTCGCCGATGCGATGCCGGAACAGCGGTGTTCCGGGTTCAGCACGGTGAAGCGATACTGCGTGCGACCCGCACGCCACGTGAGTGAATAGCGCGGCCACGCCGACGGAACGCAGGGGTTGACGGCGATGGTCGCGCCGTTTCTCCGCAAGCCCAGCAGTGCCTGGATGGCCGCCTGGTACATCCATCCGGCGGAACCCGTGTACCACGTCCACCCGCCGCGGCCGATGTGCATCGGGTGCGCGTAGACGTCGGCGGCGACGACGTACGGTTCGGCGCGATAGCGTTCGGCGTCCTCCGCCGTGCGCATGTGGTTGATCGGGTTGAGCATGTGGAACAGTTCCATGGCCTCGTCGCCGAGCCCGAGGCGCGCCAGCGCGATGACCGTCCAGAGCGCGGCGTGGGTGTACTGGCCGCCATTCTCGCGAATGCCCGGCACATAGCCTTTGATGTACCCGGGGTCGTGCGCCATGTGATCGAACGGCGGCGTCAGAAGAAGCACGATCTGGGCATCGCGGCGTACGAGGTGCGCGCGGACAGCGTTCATCGCGCGCTCCGCGCGCCGCGGCTGCGCCGCGCCTGACAGCACCGCCCACGACTGCGTCAGCGAGTCGAGCTTGCACTCTTCGTTCTGCACGGAGCCGAGGGGCGTTCCATCGTCGAAATACGCGCGGCGATACCAGTCGCCATCCCAGGCCAGCTCCAGCATGCCGGTGAGCCACCGCGCCTCTTCGCGGTACGCTCGAGCAAGATCGTCGCGCCCCCTCCGTTCGCAGATCGGAGCGAATTCGTTCAGCACGGTGACGAGGAACCACCCGAGCCACACGCTTTCGCCGCGGCCCTGGTACCCGACTCGATTCATCCCGTCGTTCCAGTCGCCAGACCCCATCAGCGGGAGCCCGTGCGCGCCGTGACGCATCGCGTGGGCGATCGCACGCACTGAGTGCTCGAAGAGCGGCGCGGTCTCCGACGAAATCCGCGGCAGCACGTAGGCTTCTGCCTGATCGGGCTCGAGCGCCGGCGCTTCGAGGAACGGGACGACCTCATCCAGCACGCGGTCGTCGCCCGTTTGCGACACGTAGCTGGCGACCGCGTACGGCAGCCACAGCATGTCGTCGGAACAACGTGTTCTGGTTCCCCGTCCGCTCGGCGGATGCCACCAGTGCTGGACGTCGCCTTCCCGGAACTGTCGCGACGCCGCGTGGAGCAGGTGCGCGCGACAGAGGTCGGGCCGGGCATACATCAATGCGAGCACGTCCTGCAGTTGATCGCGGAACCCGAAGGCACCGCCCGGCTGGTACGGACCGCTGCGCGCCCAGATGCGGCAGCTCAGCGCCTGATACAGCAGCCAGCGATTGACGATCAAATCGAACGAATCGTCGGGCGTACTGATCTGGACGGCGTCGAGCATCTCGTCCCACGACCGCTCTACCGCTTCCAGCGTTTCCTCCGCCTGCCCTGCCGAGCAATACCGCCCCGCGAGCTGTATGGCGTCCGCACGGTCGCGACCCTCCCCTGACGCAAACACCACACGTTGTGATTCGCCCGGTTCGATTTCGACCACGACGTGCAGTGCCGCGCAGGGATCGAGTCCCGCGCCGGTACGGCCCGCAAGCTGCTCGCGGAAGAGCGCCGCCGGCGCGCTGAGCGTGCGGTTGCGGCCAACGAACTCGGCGCGATCGCCGGTGTGAGATCGCGCGGTACCCGACGCGCGCCAGAACGCGACGCGGGCGCCGAAGTCGGCGTTGTACGGATTGCGCGCGAGCATGGTGCCCGTCGATTCGTCCATCTCGCTGATGACGAAGCGCTGTTCGCCCGCGCGCGGCGGACCCAGGCACAACTCGGCGTAGCCGAAGATGCTGAGGCGGCGTTTCGCATCAGAGGTATTCGTCAGCGTCAGGACAGCCAGCTTTACGGGATCCTCAGGCGCCACGAACACCGCGAGTTCCTGGTCAAGGCCGGCGACAGCATGGTGGTAGCGCGTGACGCCGGCCGCATGCCGGATCACCCAACGGCCCGCGTCCGGGCGCCGCGGCAGCGGTCCCGGTGTCGCTCCCCACACGGCGCCGGAGTCGTCGTCCCGGACGTAGAAAGCTTCGGCGGTCGGATCCGTCAATGGATCGTTCGCGAACGGCGTCAGCCGGTTCTCGCGGCTGTTCCCGGCCCACGTGAACGCGGACCCGGAGCTGCTCATGATCGTGCCGAAGCCGGGATTGGCCAGCACGTTCGACCATGGCAGCGGCGTCTCGCGTTCGCCCTCGAGGACGACGACGTACTCGCGGCCGTCTCGCGTGAAGCCGCCCAGCCCGTTGTACATGACCAGCGGCGGCACCTCCACCGGCGTCGATGCGGGCTGCGGTGGGTCGATGTGGGCAGAGGGTGGTACGTCATCCCCGGAGTACAACCAGGGAGACGGGCGCTCCAGTTGCGACGCGAGATCGCCGAGTTCGCCGACGAGGACGACGCGGGCCACCGCCGAGAGCAGCCGGCGATCGGGTTCGGCCATTCCGTCCGCGCGAAGCAGAAACATGCCCCCCGGCTTTCCGACCCAGCCCGCCCAGGGCGGCTCCTGCACGAGCATCGACAGGAGATTCTGGAGTTCGTCGAGATAGTCAGCCGGATGCTCGTTCAACAGAACGACGTCGGCGCGCAGCCCTTTCACCCGCCAGTATTGCTGCGCGGTGAGCAGTTGCCGTGCGAGCGGCATCGAGGTGATGTCGGTGATGCGCAGGAGAACGATCGGCACGTCGCCCGAGATCCCGAACCCCCAGAGATTCTGCTGGGTCAGCGTATTGGCCTGGAGATCCGGCGGGCTGATGCGCGACAGATCCGATCCGAACACTCGCGAGGCGAGGCGATCGAACAGTATCGCGTGCTCGTCACTGACACCCAACTGCTGGAGGGTGATGTGCACGTGCGTGAACGCCATCGAGAAGGCGCGCGCGGCGGCGCTGCCGTCGCGGTACTTACGCGCGAGCGTCAGCGCGGTCGCCCGATCGGGCGCGATGCCGGTTCCGAACGTCACCCGGACGCGTGCGCCGGGCGCGAGCCGAATGCGTTCCCGCAGGGCGGCGATGGGATCCAGCACCGCGCCCGTCGTGCCTGATAACGCGCGGCCCTCGAGCGCGATCGGATTGGCGGGCGATCGGCCGCGGCCGAGGAAGCGAGCGCGATCCGTCTCCCACTCGACTGCACCGCCGAGCCGCGGCCCGTCGACGCCGAGCACGTGGAAGCCGACGACCGGTGCTTCATCGGCTGCGCGCGGCCGCCGGCTGAACACCAGCCCGGCGCTCTGCGGATCGAACTCCGTCTCCACGAACAGCTTCCCGAATGCCGGATGTGCCAGGTCGTCCTCGGGACGCGCCAGGACGATTTCCGCGTAGCTCGTGACCTCGATTTCGCGCGTCTGATCGCCGTGGTTGATGATCGTCAGCCGGCGCACCTCAACATCGTCCTCCGACGACACGGTGATCTCGAGCTGCGTCTCGAGTTCCGTCTCGCGCCGCCGAAAGGTGATCTTGTCGAGATCGAAGGTGGCCTCGAACCGATCGGGCTCCTGGCAGCCAGGCAGATACGTTGCGGACCAGACGCGGTCCGCCCAGGGATCTCGGATGTAGATGTAGTGAGCGCCCGCGTCGGACGTGGGATCGTCGCGGCGGCGGGTGACGGCCATGTCGCGCCACATGCTGAACCCGCCCCCGGCGCTCGTGACGGCCGCGGTGTAGCGGCCATTCGAGAGGAAGTGCGTGTGCACGCTCGTCGAGTGCGGCGATCGATAGCGTCTCGCGGCGAACACGGGAAGCGACGGCGGCCTGGTCGTGCTCTCGGCGGGGCGCGGCTCGGACAGAATCGCCTCACGAGGCACGCGCTCCTGGAGGAGCAGTTCCGTCGCCTGCACGCGCGGGTCCGAGTGAAACCGCCAGACGAATACATCGCTGCAGATGACGTTTGCAAGCGCCACCAGCGACATGCCCTGGTGATGCGCGAAGTACGCCTGCACCACGGCGGGGCGCGCGATCGTTGCCGGCGTGGCATCGATGTCGCGGTTCCGCGGGTTGTAGTCGAGCGCCTCGAAATAGCCGAAACGGCCCTCGACGCCGAGGCGTGAGAGGCGCGTCAAGTTCTCTGCCGCCAACGCAGGCGTGATCAGACTGGCCAGTGCGGTCGCGTACGGCGCAATGACGAGTTCCGTGGCCAGTCCGCGCTTCAGCCCGAGTCCCGGGACACCGAACGCGCGGTATTGATAATTGCCCGCGGAATCGGTGAACGCGTACGCCGATTCGGAAATCCCCCACGGCACGTCGCGCTGACGGCCGTACTCGATCTGACGGCGGACGCTCGCGCGGCAGCTCTGATCGAGGAGCGTTCCCGGAAACGTCCGCATCAGCAGCAGCGGCATCAGATACTCGAACATCGTGCCGCCCCAGGACATGAGCGTCGCGCGGCCGTCCACGTTCGTGACGAGGCGCCCCAGATGGAACCAGTGGTGCTGCGGAACGTCCCCCTTCGCAATGGCGATGAAACTCGCGAGGCGCGCCTCTGAGGCCAGCAAGTCGTAAAACGAGCTGTCCAGCCGTCCCGGGCCGTCCGCGTCGGCGAGGCGATAGCCAATCGAGAAAATGCGCCGCCGCCTGTCGTACAGGAAGTCGAATTGCATCGCATCGGCGAGCGCGGACATACGACCGGCGAGCGCCTGCAGCGATCCCGCATCGACCGCGTGCTCCTCAGACGATTGCTCGAGCGCCTGGCGCACCGCCGCTGACCAGTAGCTCACGTCGCTTGCGGAATGGGACGGCTCCGCACGATCGAACGCAGCCGCGGCCGTCGCAAGCTCGGTCCCGAGCGTCTGGATCACCTCGATAGCCTCGGGTGGATCCCTGCGCACGGCCGCGACGATTGCACGTGCAAGGCGATTGATCTCCGTCACCGTTTGCCGGGATCCCGATCCGGCGTTGCTCGATGACGACGCGACTGCCAGCAGGTCGGCGGTGTCGGCGAGACCTCTCAGCCGCTGCGCGCGCGTCCGAGGCTGCGATTCGATCTGGAGCAGGCCCTGGGCGAGCGCGATCAGCGCGCCGGCAAGGTTGCCGCTGTCGACCGTCGAGACGTACTGCGGATGCAGCGGCGCGCGCGTCGCCGTGTCGTACCAGTTCAGGAAGTGTCCTCGATGCCGCTCCAGGCTTTCGAGCGTCGCGACAATCGCGCTCAGCCGTCGGACGAGGCTGCCGGTCGTCAGATATCCGAGATCGTGCGCCGCCATCGCCGACAGCATGCTCATGCCGATGTTGGTCGGCGACGTGCGGCGTGCCAGCTTCGGCGTGTCGCCTGCCTCCTGGTAGTTGTCGGGCGGCAGCCAGCCGTCCGCTTCAGTGACGAACGTTTCGAAATAGCGCCACGTCCGACGTGCGGTGCGCCGGAGCACGGCACGATCGTCGTCGCTGAGCGGCCGGACCCGGGCACCCACCGGGACGCTCAGCCAGTACGCGATAAACGGCGCGACCATCCAGAGCAGGAGAAACGGAGATGCGGCTGGAAGTGCGGCCGGTTCCCTGGTATCGATGACAACGCCCACAGCCGCTGCGATGAGCGGGCTGGCCGCCATCTCGGCAACAAACCGGCGCAGGCGTTGTCCGCTCAGTCCGACCGCGCGGGCGGCAGCGGTCGCGGCCGTCTCCCACTCGAGCATCCGTCCTCTCCTGACCCCGAGGCGCACGAGCGTGACGATGATCGCGTGCGCGCTGTCGAAGGCATGGAAGGCGAGGAGCGTCAGGCTGAGAAAGATCTGCGCGAGCGCGGTAGCGGTATCCCTGCGGAGATTCGCGAGGAAGACCGGGATCGACTGGGCGCGACTCGGCCCGACCAGCAGGCGGGCGACGACGGGCAGGAGCTGCGAGGCCACGACGCCGATGACCGTCGCCGTCCAGAACCAGCGCGGCCCTGGCAGCACCGTCCACCCGGCGATGAGGAGCGCCAGCAACGTCGGGCTGACGAGGCTGCGCCGCAGGTTGTCCAGGATCTTCCAGCGGCCGATAATCGGCAGCGTGTTCCGTCTGAGCCCGTGCGCCGATGGCACGAACGGAAACAGCCAGTAAAAGATTTGCCAGTCGCCGCGGATCCACCGGTGCTGCCGCCGGGCGTGCGACAACACGCTCGACGGGTATTCGTCGACGAGCTCGACGTCGGATACGAGCGCCACTCGCGCGTGAAGCCCCTCGAACAGGTCGTGCGACAGCAACGCATTTTCGGGCACCAGGCCGTCGAGTGCGGCCATGAAGGCGTCGACGTCATACAAGCCTTTGCCGGTGAAGATGCCTTCGCCAAACAGATCCTGGTAGGTGTCGGAGACGGCGCTCGTGTACGGATCGACGCCCGTATGCCCTGAGTACAGCCGGGCGAACAGGGAGCCCGCAGCGCTCGTGAACGTGACGCTGATACGCGGCTGCAGGATGCCGTACCCTTCCGTCACCCGGCCAAGGCGCGGATCGAACGTCGCGCGATTGAGCGGATGCGTGATGATGCCGATCAGCTCTCGTGCGACGCCTCGTGGCAGCCGCGTGTCGCTGTCGAGCGTGATGCAGTACCGGACCTGCGGAAGCACCGTCAAATCGCCGGCCGCCGGAATGAAGCTCGTGTTGGTCGCGCCGCGGAGCAGGCGATTGAACTCTTCGATCTTTCCGCGCTTGCGCTCCCACCCCATCCAGAGCCGTTCGCGCTCGTTCCACTGGCGAAGACGATGGAACAGAAAGAAGCGATCCGCGCGCCCGTCCGCGTACTTGACGTTCAGCGCCGCGATCCGCGCGCGGGCCGCTTCGAGAATCTCGGCGTCGTGCGGCAGCGTCTCGGACGTGGCGTCCCGGAAGTCGCTGAGGATGGCGAAATGGATGCAGGGGTCGACGTTGCCGAGGGCCTGCACTTCGAGGTGTGCGACGAGATCCTCGACCCGCTGCACGCTGTCGAAGATCGTCGGCACGACGACCATGGTGCGCGCCGAGGAGGGGATCGTGTCGTACTCGAGACGCGGGAGCCGGCGGGGCGGAATCAGATAACTGATCAGCCGCTGCACAACCTGGATGGTCAGCTCGCTGGCCGGCACGACCGTGAGGAGTGCGACGAGCATCAGCGGAATGCCTCGCCAGCCGTACCACGCGGCATAGAGGACCGCCACCAGGACGAGAAGCGCGGTGCCCGCGGCGATCGTTCCGAGGTAGCCCGGCGTCGCGTACGCGAAGAACAGCCGCCGCGCGCGTCCGCTCAGCGTGGGCTGCCAGGCGACGCTCCGCTCGAACTGTCGCCGTCCGGCGCCGATCAAGTGGTAGCCGACGTGCGAATCGCGCGCGTCTGGGTTCCGCACGTGGCTCTGACGCGCGCGTTCGACGCTCTTGAGCGCGACCAGCAACTGACCTTCACCGGTCGGTACGGCCAGCTCCTCGATCGCGTGGCGATAACGGTCGCGGCTGCGGAAGTCCATGCGGCCGTAGACCGCCGCCGGATCCCGCTGCAGCACCTGCTCGACGAGACTCACACTCTCGAAGAACTCGCTCCAGTCGAAGGTGGAGATGAGGCGAAGGCTGCCAATGAGGTTGGCCATCCCGGCCTGCTCCGACGCCTGGCTCTGGCCTTCCGCTCGAATCGCGTCTTCGACGGTTTCTCCCCGCGCCGCGAGCGCTTCGTCCAGTTGACGGTGCAGCCGGGATGCGATTGGACCTAAGGCGCGCGACCGCTGAAGGAGGCGCGTCACGAATGCGTGATGGACGTGCGCCGGCCATTCCTCGGCCGGGCTCGGGACGCCATCGACCGGTGCCGCTTCGACGGCCATCGCGAGCCGATCCGCGCCCAGCCGCTGCGCGCGCGTGGCGGCCAGTTGGTCGGCTCTGATGCGGAGATTGTCGAGCAGCGCGAGCTTGAGGACGCTCGGCCATGCCCACAGTTCGCCCATCGTGAGCGGCGCGACGGACTGGAAGGCGCTGACGAACCGCTGAAGCCGCTGGGCCTCGAGCCGGCCGCCGCTGGATCCAATCAGTTCGAGCGCGAGCGCGTAGATGCGAGGCAGCCCCGCAAACTCGTCGGCGGCGACGCGAGGAAGCCGTTTGAAAAAGGCCGGCGGGAGATCGTGTTGAATATCGCGCGCCGCCGCCGAGATGATGTGGAAGTTATCGAGCAGCCATTCGGCCGCCGGCGAGACCCCCTCGCGCTGCGCATCGTCGGCGAGGTCCGTGTACACCGCGCGGAGCACCCGCATGTGATCCTTGACCTGACGGAGGTGCGCCCGCCCGCTGCCGCGTCCGGTCGGGGCGATCGACAGCAGCGCCGCCAGACGCCTGGCGTGCTCCTCGAGCGACTCGATGTTGAGCAGTTCTTCGGCACCCGTTGACAGGCGGGGTCGCGTGAACACTGGATGCCTCATTACCCAACCAGCATGACACGTCGACGGACCCAGGGCCGCTCAATCGCCAGCTTTCCCGAAGAGCCGTGTCACGACCTCTTTCGCCTCTGCCTGGATCTGTTCGAGGTGCGTGCGGTCGCGGAAGCTCTCCGCGTAGAGCTTGTACACGTCTTCGGTGCCCGACGGACGGACGGCAAACCACCCGTGGTCGGCGATGACTTTCAGTCCGCCAATGGATTCGCCGTTGCCCGGCGCCGTTGTGAGGACCTCGCGAATGGGTTCGCCGGCCAACTCGCTGGCGTCGATCTGATCGGGAGAGAGCCGCAGGAGACGCTGTTTTTGCTCGGGCGTCGCCGGCGCATCGATCCGTTCGTACACCGGGGCGCCAAGCTCGCGGGTCAGTTCGATGTAGCGCGCTCCGGGATTTATGCCGAGCGCTGCCGTGATCTCTGCAGCGAGGAGGCCGAGCACGATGCCGTCTTTGTCCGTGGTCCAAGTCGTCCCGTCGATACGCAGGCACGATGCGCCCGCGCTCTCCTCGCCACCGAAACCGAGCGTGCCGTGCAGCAGGCCGTCCACGAACCACTTGAATCCGACGGGCACTTCGAGGAGACGGCGTCCCACACTCTCCGCCACGCGGTCGATGATGCCGCTGCTGACCACGGTTTTCCCCACCGCAGCGTGGGTCGACCATCGCGGGCGGTGTGTGAACAGGTACGAAATCGCGACCGCCAGGTAGTGATTCGGATCCAGCAACCCCGCCGTCGGTGTGACGATGCCATGGCGGTCGGCATCGGCATCATTGCCGAAGGCCACGTCGAACTGATCCCGAAGCGCGACCAGCGGCACCATGGCGAAGGGTGACGAGCAGTCCGTGCGGATCTTGCCGTCCCAATCCACGGTCATGAAGCGGAACGTCGGGTCGACCGCATCGTTCACCACCGTCATCGTGAGGCCGTACCGCTCGGCGATCGAATGCCAGTAGTGGACGCTGGCGCCTCCCAGTGGATCGACGCCAATACTCACGCCGGCACTGCGGATCGCTTCGACGTCGACGACGCTGGCAAGATCGTCGACGTAGGGCGTCATGAAGTCGTAGAGATGCGTCGTGGCTGCGCGGCGCGCGCGGTCAACGGGCATGCGACGAACGGCGCGCAGGTCGTCGGCCAGGAGCGCGTTCGCGGTCTGCGCGATCCAGCCGGTCACGCCGGTATCCGCGGGGCCGCCGGTTGGGGGGCTGTATTTGAAGCCGCCATCCTCGGGCGGGTTGTGCGACGGCGTGATGACGATCCCGTCAGCCAGCCCGGACTGACGACCGCGGTTGTAGCGCAGGATGGCGTGGGAGACCACCGGGGTCGGCGTGTAACCGCCGGTCCGCTCGATCATCACGTCGACGCCGTTGGCGGCCAGCACTTCCAGCGCACTCGCAACGGCGGCCTCGGACAGGGCGTGGGTGTCCATCCCCATGAAGAGCGGGCCGTCAATCCCATGACCCTGACGGTACGAACAAATGGCCTGCGTGATGGCGAGGATGTGCGCCTCGTTGAAGCTGCGTGTGAACGCGGAGCCGCGGTGCCCCGACGTGCCGAACACGACGCGCTCTGTCGCGACGGACGGATCCGGGCGCTCCACGTAATACGCCGTGACGAGCCTTGGAATGTTGGCCAGCATCGCGGCCGGAGCCGGCTTGCCAGCGAGTGAGGAAACGAGTGCAGGAGACAGAGGATGCTCTTTTCGTCGCGACCGTTATCGGACCGATGATGTCACCATCCAGCGCGAGAGAGAAGAGTTCCTGCTCATCGGCGGGATGCCTGCCGACGAGCGTTAGACTGGAGCCATGCAACGCTTCACGCGCCTGACGACTGCCGCGCTGTGTGTCTGCCTCGGTGCGGCGGTCCGAGCGCAGTCAACGCACATCGACCCGTGGCCGCGAGAGCCGGAGGCCGTCAACGTCCCCAGACCGGCGCCTGCGCCGCCCGCGATCGCCGAATTGGTTGGCGCATACGGGCCCGAGTCCGATCCCGTCTACGTGCTCGAACATGACGGACAGCTCTTCGCCATCCGCGGCCACGGCGCACCGCAGGCGATCAGCACGGGTGATTTCACGCGGGACGCGAGTGGGATCGGGCGCGTGCTCACGCTGGCCGGCGCGAAGTACTCGCGCCTGCCGCTCGGCCCCGCGGCCGGGTCGGCGCAGCTCCGCGTCGAGCCGGTGCGTCCCGTGCCGGCCGTTCTCGCCGAAGCAGCCACGCAACAGCCGCCGGCGGAATCCGGAGTCATTCGTCCGTCCGACCTCGTCGAGCTCGTCACAGTCGATCCGTCCATCAAGCTCGATATCCGGTATGCGACGACGAACAACTTCCTGGGGGCGGCGTTCTATTCTCAGGCGCGCGCGTTCCTGCAGCGCCCGGCCGCGGATGCCGTCGCGCGCGCGTCGGCAGCGCTGCACAAGATCGGCTACGGCCTCCTCGTACATGACGGATATCGCCCGTGGTACGTGACGAAGGCGTTCTGGGACGCGACGCCGGACGACAAGAAATGGCTCGTCGCGAACCCGGCATCGGGTTCGAAGCACAACCGCGGCTGTGCGGTGGACCTCACGCTCTACGACCTTGCAACCGGCAAGGTGATCGAGATGCCGAGTACGTACGACGAGAGCACGCAGCGCGCCTATGCGTTCTATCCCGGCGGCACCGATCTGCAGCGGTGGCACCGCGCGCTCCTGCGCCGCACGATGGAAGCAGAGGGCTTCACCGTCAACCCGACCGAGTGGTGGCACTTCGACTATCGGGATTGGAAGGAGTACGCCATCGGCAACATCCCCTTCGAGCAGATCAAGTGACGGCCCGACGGGCGCCCCGGGCTCCGGCCCTCGTGAAAGTTGAGGTCCGAGACGGCGCGTATCAATTGCGAAGGGCCGCGACCGGGTTGAGCCGCGCCGCACGGCCGGCCGGCAGGACGCACGCCGCCAGCGTCACCCCGATGACGATCACGACAGTGGTTCCGAGCGTCAGCGGATCGCCTGGCTTGATGCCCACGAGCAACGTCTTCATGCCAACGGTGAGGAGATAGGCAAAGGCGAGACCCAGCGGCAGCCCGATCGCGAGCTGCATCACCCCGCGGCGCAGCACAATCCATGCGACGTGCGCCTGCTGCGCGCCCAACGCCATGCGCAACCCAATTTCCGTCCGCCGCTGCCCGACCGCGTACGCCGTGACCGCATACATCCCGATGGTCGAGAGCACGAGCCCGAAGATCGCGAACAGCACGAACAGGCTGCCAAACACCCGGAAGGGCCAGCGCTGCCGCGCCAGCAGTTCGTCCATCGTATTCACCTGAAACACGGGCAGGTCGGGGTCCATGAAGCGTACGGCGTCGCGCAGCGCCGCCGTGAGCGTCGTCGCGGGCTGATGACTGCGGATCGCGATCATGTAGTTGCGCGTTGACGACCTCTCGAGCGGGCGGTAGACGACGGGATCCAGGTCGTCGCGCGTCAGGTCGCTGTGCCGCACGTGAGGAACGACGCCGATGATCGTGGCCCAGACCGTGTTTTTGTCGTCGTCGCGCAGCATGATGCGCCGCCCGATCGCGTCGCCTCCGTTGAGGAATCGATCGACGAACCGGCGATTGACGACGACCGCCTCCGAGCCCATCTGGCCATCGCGCTTCTCCAGCACTCGCCCGGCGGACGGCGAGATCATGAACGTCTGGAAGAACCCCGGACCAACACTGGCGACGTGTGTCTCGCGCGGTTGATCGGCCGTGGCCCTGGGTTGCCCCTCGATGTCCAGCGTCATCGTCCCGATGCCATCGCCGGGAACGGCCGTTCCGATCGACACGGCTTCGACGCCAGGCAGTGCCCGCAGCCGTTCGTCGAGTCGATCGATGAAACGCATGCGGGTGGCGGGATCGGGATATTTCTGCTCCGGCAGCGCCAACCCGGCGGTAAGCACGTTCTCCGTCCGTGCCCCGAGGTCGGCCGTGTACAGGTTGAGAAAGCTGCGAATCATGACGCCCGCGCCGCCGAGCAGCGCGACCGTGAGCGCCATCTCGACGATGACCAGGCTGCTCGTGAGCCACCGGCCGCGTCCCGAGGTCGCGCCGCGCGCGCCGTCTTTCAGGGCGTCGTTGGAGTTGGTGCGCGCGAGTTGCAGCGCGGGCGCAAGGCCAAAAGCGAGGCCGGTGCCGACGCAGACGAGCGCGAGCCACCCGAACACGCGCCAGTCGAAGGTGAAGACGATCCAGTACGGCTTGCCGACATCTGCGACCGCGCGGTCGAATAGCGTCACGCCGAGATACGCGAGACTGAACCCCAGCACGCCACCGAGACAGCCAAGGAGCACGCTTTCGGTGAGGAGCTGCGCAATCACCGCGCGCCGGCTGGCGCCGAGTGCCATTCGCACGGCGATTTCACGGGTACGCGCGACCGCGCGCGCAATCAGAAGGTTGGCGACGTTGGCGCACGCGATCAGCAACAGCAGGCAGACGGCGGCCAGCAGCATCAGGAAGACCACGCGGATCGGTCCGCCGTTCTGCTGATCGTTGAACGTCTGGACCAACGCGCCCGAGTGAGCGTTCGAACCGGGATACTCCCGCTCGAGCCGTGCGGCAATGGCCGACATCTCGGTCTGAGCTTCGCCCATGCCGACGCCCGGCTTGAGACGTCCGAAGACGCTGAGCGTTCTGGAGTCCCGCTTGTCGTCCGCACGCGGCTGGATGGGAATCCACGCTTCGCTGATCTCCGGGAACTGCACTCCCGGAGCCATGATGCCGACGATCTCCGTCGGCACGTCGTTCACGCGAATCGTGCGGCCGACGAGTGTGGCGTCGCTGCCGAACGTCCGCTCCCAGACGCCATGCCCGAGGATCATGACGGGCGTCGCGCCGGGCTTCCCATCCGCGTCGATGAAGTCCCGGCCGAGCGCCATCGGCTGGCCGAGCAGGGCAAAGGTGTTCGTCGTCACGCGCGAGCCACGCAGCCGGATCGGCGCGGCTCCCCCGCCGCTGAGATTCATCGACAGATCGGACGTCGCAGCCAGCGCGCGGAACGTGGTCGCACTCCTCTGCCAATCCTGGAAATCGAGCCACGACGTCGGCCGGGTGTCACGGCGCTGGTTGTCATACGTCGACACCGCCACGATTTCGTTCGGCTTGTCGTAAGGCAACCCGCGCAGCAGCACCGCGTTCACCAGCGTGAACACGGTCGTATTCATGCCGATCCCGAGGCCGATGGCCAGAATGACGACCAGCGAGAAGCCGGGTTCGTGCCGCAGGCGCCGAATCGCGTAGCGCAGATGGTTTGACACACGAAGGGATACGGCCGCGAGATGCCGGAGGTTCAAGCGGCCTCCGCGCCACTTCTTTTCGTTCCACAGGCGATGCCATGAAACCGGCACCCGCAGCACCGGGGGACGGGTTACACTCAGGCGGCGATTAACACGGACGGGAGCTCGCATGGCTAAGCGCAAGACGGCAACAACTCGACCGGCTAACACGACCACGAACAGCAAAGCAGACACGATGGCGGGCACCCTGGAGCAGCGGGCCATGGCGCTTGCCGAGGAACTCGGTCGAATCGCCGGGACGTTGCACGCGAAGGCGGAAGGCTTGATGGATCGGGCGACGCTGGCGAAACAGATCGCGAGCGTCCGGGACAGCGCAGCCGAACTGCTCGAACAGGTCGGGGGCATCGCGAAGGCGGCTCTCGAAGAGCCGTCCGCCACTCCCGTGCGCCAGACCACGCCTGCTCGACAGAACACGAAGGGAAGGAGCGGTGGCGTGGTCGATGCGCCCGGCAAGAGACACCGGAAGCCGCTGCCGCACGATCCCGATGCACCCAGGGCGGCCAGCCAGGCCGCCAAGCTGCGAACGGCAAAGACGATGGTCAAAACGAACCAGCGTCGCGGCCGCGGCTGATTGCCGGCATCCGGCACCGTCTCAGCCCGCCAGCTGCGCGTCGGGACAGCCAACCGCGGCCAGCGCGCGGAAGCGGCCGGCATCTTGCGTGGCACTCTAGCGCCGCATGGCTGATTCCCTAGATCGCATGATCGCGCCGTGGATTCGATTCGCCGGGTGCGTGCTCGTCGTCGCGGTGCTGTATTGGGCGCAGGCGGTGTTCGTGCCCGTTGCCCTCGCGTTGCTCATCACGTTTGTCCTGTCTCCACCCGTAACGTTTCTTCAGCGGTGGATCGGACGGGTCCCGGCGGTCCTGGTCGTCGTCGCGCTCGTCTTCACGATCATCGGGCTGGCCGGCTGGGGCGTCGCGACGCAGATGTCGAGCCTGGCGGGCGATCTGCCCCACTATCGCGCAAACATCCGGCAGAAAATTTCCGACGTCCGAGGGGCGGGGCGCGGCGGCTCGGTCGAGCAGGTCGAACAAACGGTCAAAGACATCCAGACCCAGATCGCGTCGCCGGAGGCTCCCAAAGGAACGGTTCGTCAGCCGCTGATCGTGCAGTCGCAGCAGGTGTCGACGCTGTGGGACTTCCCGTCGTGGCTCGGGCCGGCGATCGCGCCGCTGTCGACGGCGGGCTTCGTAATCGTGCTCGTCATCTTCATGCTGCTGGAGCGCGAGGATCTGCGAGGACGCGTCATCGGCCTCGTGGGCCACGGCCATCTCGCGGTGACGACGAAAGCCTTCGACGAGGCCGGGAGCCGCGTCAGCCGGCAGCTGCTCATGCAGACGCTGGTCAACGCCGCGTACGGCGTCGCTATCGGCGCCGGACTATGGTGGATTGGCGTTCCCTACTCGCTGCTGTGGGCCGCGCTCGGCGCCGCGCTTCGGTTTATCCCTTACCTCGGGCCGATAGCGGCAGCGGCCGGCCCAATCCTGGTGAGCCTCGCGGCGCTCGCGGGGTGGACGCGGCCGCTCGAGGTCGTCGGCCTCTTCGTCGTTGTCGAGCTGTTCACGAATCTGGTGCTCGAAACTGTCCTCTATGCGGGCGCGGCAGGTGTGTCGCAGGTGGCGCTGCTCGTGGCGGTCGCCGCGTGGACATGGCTGTGGGGGTCGATGGGTCTGTTGCTGGCCACGCCGCTCACCGTGTGCCTCGTCGTGCTCGGGAAGCACTTCCCAGGTCTCGAGTTCCTGTCCACGCTCATGGCGGACTCGCCGGCGCTGTCGCCCGACGTCCGCTACTACCAGCGCCTGCTCGCGCGGGATCAGGGGGAGGCGGCGGACATCATTCAACGCCACGTGGCGTCTCAGCCCCCCGAGACCGTGTACGACGCCGTGATGCTGCCGGCGCTGACCTACGCGGAGCGTGATCGATTCGAAGGACGCCTGTCGGCCGATGAGGAACAGGCGGTCGCGGACGAGACGCGCGAACTGCTTGCCGATCTCGAGACGCTGCTGCGGAGCTTACCGGCACCGGAACCCGGCGAAGCTGAAACAGACGAACAGCCTTCAACCGCCGCCGCCTCGTCCGCGGATCTGTCGCCCGCGGTTCCCGTGGAAGTGCTCGCGTATCCCGCAAACGGGCCGTCGGACGCCATCGCCCTGCAGATGCTGGCGCAGCTCGTAGACTCCGCCTCCATCCGCTTGAATCCCACGTCGATCCGGCCGCTCACGTCCGAAGTCATCGAAGTCGTTCGGTCGCGAGGTGTTCGTCTCGTGTGTATCGCCGATCTGCCGCCGAGTCCGCCATCGAAGACGCGATATCTCGTGCGCAAGCTGCGCGCGGCACTACCCGAGGTCCGGATTCTGATCGGCCGCTGGGGCCCTGAAAGCCTGTCGGACGAAGAACGCGCGTCGTTGATGGACGCGGGCGCGAACCATGTCGCGACGACGCTCATCGAGACCAGAAACGAGCTGCGCAATCTTGCTGTGTACGCGGGGTAACGAGTCCGAAATTGCCTG
>Ga0310810_10002485_pt1 | contig 19835 bp, 15 predicted proteins | sample NCmetagenome_FD_207641 | JGI IMG/M metagenome (GOLD analysis project Ga0310810, IMG submission 207641) | Soil microbial communities from experimental microcosm in Duke University, North Carolina, United States - NC | ecosystem: Engineered > Artificial ecosystem > Soil microcosm > Unclassified ...
GGCCTTTCCCTACGTCCGACTTTATCAGAGTGTCGGCCCATTTCGCAATCGTATCGGCTACCTTTTTCTCTTGCCCGGCATACATGTGATCCGCGTCTTCAATCATCGCGGTATCAACACGACTGGGACCCGTTGACAGGCGCTTGAGCGACGATTTGAGCAGTTCCAGGTCTTTCTCGCTGCCCACATCTGCCCTGGTTCCGAAGAAGGCGAGGAGCGGACACCGGATGCGCGTAACGGCCGGGTTGGTGGCGGTTGGTTGGATTCCAAAAAAATCTTTGGATTCAGGCGGCGTGCTGGCGATATCCAGAAGCGTCGCGGCGCTGATGTAAGACGGAAAGGAACGTTTCGGGTCGCGTACCAGAGCGTCCCCTTCACCCTTGGCCATCAGGCGAGTCGCTTCGGCAAGTTGGTCGGCATCGGTCGGCCCGTTCGCGGCAATCGAGCCCGACGCGAGAACCAGCCCCACCACACGGGGGTCCTGCTTCTCGGCTTGATATGTGCGCACGGCCGCCGCGCCGGCGCTGTGTCCAACCAGTACCACCTTTCTAAATCCGCGTGCTTCAGCAAAATCAACCCAGGCAGCGAGGTCGCGCACTTCTTCGCCCGCCACGCCCCAATAACCTCCGCCGCGAATCCGCTTATTTCCCTTCCACCCGGCCACGTTCCCGAGGTCATGCATGCGCGTGTTGCCGGCAATGCAGGTATAGCCACCCTCAGCAAGGGCGCGACCAATCGCAACATACGTCGGCTGGTAAAAGTTGACACCCCATCCGTGAATCCAAATGATTGCAATTGGCCTGGCTGAATCCTTCGGCGCCGTAAAAACCGCCCCACCACTCACAATGTCATCCTGCGACCGGACATAAACGATTTGTTCGGGGAATTTTCCGGCGGCCATTTTTTCCGGTGCGGTCGCGCCCCCTCGCCCCAGCAGGAACGCGGTTGCAATGAAAGCCAACACAGTGGCCATCGCGGCAAGGCGGCGCATTGTTGGCCTGCAATGTCGGAGCATCGTGGTTAGAAAGTATGACCCCGTTGGACGCGGCCTGGTTTCAAAAAAAGCAATCGGGGTTTATGGGCCAGCAGATTTGGTTGATGCATGGAGGTTGGCCCGAATTCTGTGGCGTCATTCTCCCAGCCGATCCTTGGGTTCACGTCCATTCACCAACAAAACCGCACCGGAAGCAAGGGCCGGAAATCCGCCGCTTGCCCCTGCGACTCCCCATCGAAACCAAGCTCGACCACATATTGAGTTCCGACGCGCAATTGTACCGGGCCGGCACTGGTCACAGCGGCCAGCTCAACAGAAAGGCTCTCCGCATGCGGGCTGGTGAGTTCCACCCGCGTTACCTCGCGCAGACGGGCGCGGTGTAACAACGGCGGTCGTTTTTCCGGTGGATAACTGTCGGCTCGCCTGGCAAACGAAAGATAAAACAACAGCGGTTCTGTCACCACGTCGGCGTTCGTCGCGACATGCATGCACAACGGTGCCGGCAGATACGACGGACGATACTCCCAGCTGCTGAAGGAAAAACCGCCATCGGGCTGATTCCCCGGGCGGAAGCCCATTCCGAAAGGACACGCACCACTCGCTCGATCATTCCACCGTTCCCAAAGGTGCATCGGCCGCGTCGTCGCAGACTGCGCCTCGGCGGCGTCGCTTACCCACAGCAATTCAAGGTAGCAGTTGGCAAAGAAGAAACGCCGGCACGCCGTCCCTTGCCCCGGATGCGTGTTTGACATCCCTTCGGTCAGCCCAAATTCCGACAGTCGACCGGCCTCCTCGCCGCTGCAAGAAACGCAAATAAAGATGTGGTCCAATTCACATTTCATGTGCTGTAGCGGCAGGCGTCCTCGCCTGCTAGAAAACCGGGCGTCCCGCCCGGCGGCACGACGTTACCGCTAGATCCTGACAACGAGACGCCGCCCTCTATGTCAGGCGAGACGCCCGACGCTACGGGCTTGCACCCGCCGCCATCCATTGAGCACGAGTTGGCACACAGCAAAATCGACGCGTTCATCAAAAGTGGGGTAGCGCTGTTCGGTTCAACGCCGCATCAACCAACGTTCCGGCATAGCTATGGGCGAGGCTCGCCGGCGTTGTGAAGCTCATTCCGCGCCGCCAACTCTCCGGCGCCTCAGGATGCACCCCGCAGAGTATCACCCAGCCCTGGCCCGAGGTCCCCTCGACCACTGCGGGTGTCCCGTCCGGATATTTGCCCACGACATCGCCCCAACCGGCAAACTGCGGGCCATCCTCCCAGTACTGTTCGAGTGCGGGCGTGCCGATACCCTCTATTGCCACCGCGGTCTTGTGAATGCCTCGATTCACCACAGCGTAAAAGCCGAACCGCACGCCGGCAGTCAGGTCCAGACTATTACACGCAGCGTTTCCGGCCAGAAGACCGCCCGCGCAGATCCCCAGATAATTCAAACCACCTTGAACAGCGTTGTGAATGTTGGTGGTCGCGGCAGGTGTCAAACCATTGCCCATCGTGATGTAGTTCCCTCCGGGGATTATCAGCAGGTGATGACCCATCAATTGCGTTACGCTCATGCGGTTTAACTGCCGTGAATCGACGGTCGCATAGACGAGCTGCTTGCCCTTCAGAATTGCCTCCACCGCCTTAACGTCGTTCGGCGATGTACCCGTTCCAGTGAACAGAAGAATCGGAACAACATCATTTGGTGCCGGTGGCGCACAGGCAGTCAGTGCAACCAACACACCACACAAGTGTTTCACGCCAAGTGCAGTCGACATAAGCATCAATCCAGCTGCTCCATTTTGCGCTTTCACCAACCCGCAAAAAGGAAAATCAGTGCCGGTGGCAAAAGAGTCCAAATAAACTGACCCAAAACCAACTCTCCTCCAGCGCTCTGCGCTTGGGCCTCCCCCAGGAAAACAACCATCGAAGTAACAGTCGTCATCAGAGTCGGCTCGAGGAAATGCGTCTCCGTAGGATCGATAAATGATGGAACTGAGCGATGCGGGCGGCCCAGGGCGGGCGTTCGGACGGGCAACCGTGACAGCCCGCCCGCATTCGCTCCAGTGATTTTGTTCGGCTTGGGGCTCATGTCGGGAAATCGGGCCAAACTCTCATGACCATCTCAAATGCTGACTCCACCTTGGTGCGGGTGCGATGCGAAAAAGAGCCGCCATGCTCCCGCACCACATCCTTCATTGCCAGCCCCAACTCCCCAATCAGCTCCGAGCCGGTTGTCCACGCCACTTTGTGGATCATGAAGTGCAGGCGGTCGGCATCGGCGCACAGACCGTCCGCACGCAAAGATGCGATTAGTTCGTCAAACGGAACGTAAGATATGACGGGACCTCTCATGCGTATGAAGCCGAACGCCCGGCCTCACTGGTGCGGCGACAGCGACCCCCGGAACGCAACGCAAGCAGAACGTGATGGCCGCGTCCAGTGCAGGCCGATAGTTAGCGGATGGGTTCACTTACCGTCTTGGTTGTGACGACGTGCCTGTTCGATCCGAACTTTGAATTTGTCTTGAAGCACCGGGTCTTCAGTTTGCGGCATGAACTGATTAGTCCAAGTATATATATTCGCGTCGGCTCCGCTAACCTCGTCACGAAAACGCCAATCCACGACGGTCTGCTGCATCCTGGGATTAAAGAGACCGTCCGGTGCACCCACCTCGCGAATCGACTTCAAGGTTCCCACCCCCCGCTTGAACCATCCTTCATTCTGCAGAAAGTCGCGTCCCTTCTGGAAAAACTCGAACCGTAGCGGGAAGGTCCGTCCGAGAAAATTAGTGGTTGCCGTAACTTCGTAATGAAATGTGAGCGCGCCTTCCGTTACGTTTGTCACAGCCAGCCGCATCCATTTCAAGTAGCGAACGCCCCAGCCCTTGTAGAAGTCCTCCACTGAAACGAGATAACGCTCCCTGGACATAAAGAGATCGACTGAACGCGGTAAGCCAAAATCGTCAGAGAATACCACCGTCTGGTCGGTATAGGCATAACGGTCGGGCGTATGCCGGAGGTCCTCGGAAGCCAGAGGAACGAGCCGACCCTCCCGCCCAAGGTAGCGGCCCGAGCAGAACGCCAGCCACTCCATATTGACTGTCTCATAAGCTAGCGGGTGCCCGTCTGATGAAGGCCAGATATTGATCGTGAGGTTGGACCGTGCCCTCTCGAAAGGAACGATTGCGGGTCCGCCCGCTCTCTCCAGGTTGTGCTGCATCTCCTGCGACGAGGGGCTCACTACCTGCAGGCTTTCGTACACATTGGTTCCGTCGAAGAACCATTTGTTCAGCCCACCCTCGACCCAATCATCTATGCGCCAAATGTTGGTCCCCGCGATGCAAACGGAAGAGATCAACCTCGACTTCGCTTTAACCTCCTCATTCGTTACCCCGGATCGATAGCTGGTCAGTTCGATGGTTGCGGAGATTTCCACGAACTGGGCCGACGCCCACCGTGGAAGGGTTGCCAGAAACAGAAGCAGCAAGCCTCTTCGCGTCCACCTGGTTGGAAACCTCTTCATAAGCAATTGCAGCCTTCGCCGCTAACCAGTAAATAACCGACAGCGGCGCCCAGAGCCATCCGAATCCGAATGCGTTCACCCGCCGCTGTTCGGTTCATTGCCCGGGGGCTTTTTCATTTTGGTTCGCACGTCGTAACGAAGCGCCACCGTGCCGCTCTTGTAGCCTTTGACTTCTACCAAATGAAGAGCGACATCTCTGCCGAGCTTCTCGAAGAAGGGGATTCCATCACCAATCAAGATTGGCAGGATAGAATAACGGATTTCGTCGGCTAGCCCGAGACGAAGGCATTCGCCAGAAACTACACCACCTCCAACAAACCAGATGCTGCGAAACGCTGGCCGCAGACGCCCATTCACGAATTGCACAATATCGCCTGAGTAGAACTCGACGGTATCCCGGGTCCGCGGCACCGTGCGACGAGTGAGGACGAAAACAGGTTTGCCACCATACGGCCACCCCAATCCTTTGGCTTCAAAACCCAACGCGGTCTCATAGGTTCTTGAACCCATGACGTAACAGTCAATCGACTTAAGGAAGGCCTCGACAAATTCTGGGTCCATGGTGGCCCCGCCAACGAATTCGTCTGAGGTTTCCATCCAGTCGACGCGCCGGTCCTTCCGAGCGATAAAGCCGTCAAGGCTCGCAGCCATGTGAATCGTTACACGCGAATCAGTGTTTGCCATTATTTTCGGTTTTGGCCCAACACTGCCCATCACTAGCGGCGGGCCGGCAACGTGCGCTATGAAACCAAAACAGGATCCCGCCGTCCAGTGCATGTGGCGCGTCAGCCACGGCGACATGACACCTGCTGACATTTGAACTGGATAGCACTGGTTGGAACCCAAACCGTCCCATCGCGAAGCCGACAAACGAACCTCGACCACTCCAATACTCCATCCTCCATCCCTCACCCCCCCACCTCTCCATTACTCCGTATTGCCAAAGATATGTTAAAGTGCAGGGTGGCGGCACGCGGGGCAACCCGGCAACCCGGCTTCACTCTGCACCAGAAACCCGCCGGAGGAAACAATTGATATGCCCGAGATCGACGCGGATGAGCAATTCTATCGCGACACCGAGAGCATCGCCTTTCCGAAGCTCAACGATGGACAACTGGCGATGCTGGAGCCACTTGGCAAGCGCCGCATTCTCCGCGCCGGCGAACTGTTATTCAAAGCCGGCCAACGCGACCTCGGCTTGACCGTTGTCTTGCGCGGCGGTCTCGAGGTCTTCGACTCTCGCGACGGCCAGGAGCTAATCCTCGCGACGCCGGGTCCGCGTGATTTTGTCGGTGAAGTCGGCATGCTGATGGGCACGGCGGCGCTGGGCAGCGCGCGGGGCAAAGCTGAAGAAAGCGAGCTCCTGGAAGTCCCCGCCGGGCGGCTGCGGCAGGCACTGGCGGAGTTGCCCGGGGTAAGCGAACCAATCGTGAGCGCGTTCATCATGCGCCGGCAGCGGCTGCAGCGTGATCGCGAGTTCGCCGGGTTGCGCATCCTGTCCCAGAGCGATTCGCGTGAGGGCCGGCAACTGGACGATTTCCTCGACAAAAACCATATCCCGCACCAGCTGATCGATTTTCAGAGCGATTACGGGCGCGCGCTTTGTGATCGGTTCCACCTGACGAGCCGGGACTTGCCAACCTTCATCACCTCCAACGGCATGCCGCTTCGGCGTCCCTCTTTGCGCGAGGTTGCCCGGGTCGTTGGACTGTTGCGCTCGCTCGCCGGCGAGGAAGAGGACGGTGAGATCACTTGCGACCTGGTTATCGTCGGTGCCGGGCCGGCCGGTCTGGCGGCTGCCGTCTATGCCGCTTCCGAAGGCCTTAAGACTGTTATCCTGGAAGGCTACGCCCCCGGCGGTCAGGCCGGCGCATCTTCGTTGATCGAGAATTTCTTTGGCTTTCCCACCGGCGTCCGCGGCGGAGACCTGACCTACTACGCGCAACTTCAGGCGTTTCGATTCGGCGCGAAGTTCTCGACACCGTCGCCCGCGCTGTCGATGTCATTTGCGAATGGGGATTACCGAGCGAATATCCACATCGAAGGCTGCGAGGCGACGTTGCGCGCCAAGTGCGTTCTCATCGCGACCGGCGCCCAATACCGACGGCTGGAGGCCGAAGGACGTGAGGAATTCGAGGGCTGCGGCGTTTACTATGCTGCGACGGGGCGTGAAGCCAAACTCTGCCGCAATGCAACCGTGATTGTTGCCGGAGGCGGCAACTCGGCCGGACAAGCCGCGATGTTTCTCTCCGAAGTTGCCGACAAGGTTTTCCTGATTATCCGCAGCGACGGTTTGGCCAAGAGCATGTCGAGTTATCTGTCGCGGCGCGTCGAGACCCGCGAGAATATCGAGATACTGAAGCACACGGAGATTCGGAGAATGCTGGGCGGCAAAGCGCTCGAAGCCGTCGAACTGGAGAACACCAGCACGCACGAACACCGCACCATCCGCACCTCGGCGGTCTTTTCCATGATCGGCGCTTTGCCCTGCACGAGCTGGCTGCCGCCCGAGATTGAGTGTGACGCCAAGGGGTTCATCAAGACTGGACAGGCCGTAGCGGGCGCGCCTGCATGGAAAGCGATGGACCGTTTGCCCGGACCGCTGGAGACGAGTCGTCCGGGGATATTTGCCGCGGGCGATGTGCGTTCGGGCTCAGTCAAGCGCTGCGCGGCGGCGGTCGGCGAAGGCGGCATGGCGGTCGAAGGGGTGCACGAGGTGCTGGGAACCTATTCTTGACTGGAGCATCGAACAATCAAACGGAATAAGCGAACGGCGAGCAATTTGGAATATCGAATTACCGATGTCCTGACTGCAGCCTGACCCGAACATTGAACAATCGAACACTGAACTGCCGGCCTCTGTCATTGCAATTTGAATTCTAAAATTTGGAACCTGTCATTCGTCATTCGCTCCCGTCACCCAACCTACCTTTCAAACCTGTAATCATCGGGAAAGGCATTAGCAATCCGGCTATGGTCTATTGTTCTAGAAACCACAATGCCCCGGTTGGGCGGTTCAACAGGACACACGGGGAGACTCGCCAGCGACAGCGTGCTGAGAACTTTAGGCGGGCAAACAAATGAAAGTAATCGGCCAAAAATGCGGGTGGGTCGTCGCTCAGAAAGAACGGCGCGTCCTTAAACTGTTGCGAGGGCATACCCGGGACTGCGAGCACGACTTTGTGACCAATACTCCGGGCACCCCACGTCAGATGCGCGGCGCGAAAATTCAGGTTGAGTTTGCCCCTGAAGAGCTATCGGGATTCGAGCCACCTATCTACATTGCCAAGGCGGAGGATTTGGCCGCCTGAAATCGGAACGCCGGATTCCTGCGAATGCATGCAGTCGCGGTCGTAGATGCGTGCAAGTCGAGTCGTATCTGCTCTCATTAACCCCAGCTTCAGCTGGGGATTGGCGCGTGGGGAACCGAGCGGAACCGAGCACGCTCGGAAAACCGCTTAAGCGGTTCGAACTATCTATGGGCAGTCTACACCTCGCTGAAGCGAGGTGTTAATGAGAGGGGCTCACTACGACGGCAGTTTAGTACCATGTTGCCCACCGCCACGCCGTGCACTCCACCTCGCCGCCCGCCACAACGCCGCCCGCCACAACGCCGTCAGTACAACGCCGCCCACCACAACGCCGCGACCAAAATGCCGCGCCCTACGACGCCGCCCGCTATCAAGGCCGCCCACTAGAACGCCGTCAGTACAACGGCGCCCACCACAACGCCATCTTCCGGTTTGCCTCGGCGATCGTCGACGTGATCCAGCCAGATACTGCGCTGCGTGTGCCTGGCTTCCCTCCAAACTCACCAAAATTTCCCAGGCGTGGGACTGGATTTCCCAAAGATGAACCTCGGACTCTCACTGGAGGCTGACGTCTTTTAGGATAACCCATGTAATCAAGCTGGTTACGAGGCATCGCTCGGCTGGCACCGGCTTTGCTTTACCAATTGCTAGTCCGAAAAAGAACCCAATTCGGGAACCGCAACAGGAAAAATTAATTATGCCAGTGCTATCGAAATTTTACGGGATCGTGATCCGGATGCTGTTCGTTCGCGAGTTCACCGCGCACTTCTACGCGTATTACGACAAGTCGGAACTCATGATCGGTGTCGCCCCGGTGCGAATCATTCAAGGTGAGGCACCCGCCCGCGTACGCCAACTCGTGCTCGAGTGGGCAACGCAACACCAATATGATCTGCTGACGGCATGGAATTCCATGGCCCGCGCGCGCCAACCTCAACCCATTCAGCCGTTGGACTGAAACGCGGAGAATCCAATCGGGTTTTGAACGCAAAATGAACGACCTGAAATTCGCCCTTCGCCAATTGGTGAAGAATCCCGGCTTCACCGGGGTGGCGGTGCTCACACTCGCGCTGGGGATCGGCGCGAACACCGCCATTTTTACGACCATCGACAAATTGCTGATGCGGCCCTTGCCGGTGGCGAACCCTGAACAGCTTGTGCTCGTTGGCCAGGCGCGTGGACCTGGGCAGGTGGAGTTCGACTTTAACTACCCGCTTTTTCTGGATTACCAGCGTGAAAACAGCGCGTTCAGCCAGTTGACAGCCACCGCGGAGATGGATGTCGGCCTGGGCACCGGAGGAGCGACGGAGCGCCAACGCGCGATGTTGGTATCGGGCAACTATTTCACGATGTTAGGTGTGAACGCCGCGCTAGGACGCACGTTCGCAGCAAATGAGGGGCGCGAAATCGATGATGCAGCGGTCGCGGTCCTGAGCTACGGGCTATGGCAACGGGGTTTTGGGGCAGAACCGCAAGTGATCGGGCGCCGCGTTACGGTCAATGGCCGGCCGTTTACAGTTATCGGCGTGGCTCCACGTGAGTTCACGGGAACCTCGCGGGCAACAGTTCCGGACATGTACCTTCCGATTACGACGTATGGTCAACTCACCGGACCGCTTCCCGGAGGAGAGCACCCGCTGCGCACACGCTATTTCACCTGGCTTTATATAATGGGGCGTTTGAAGAACCCAGTAACGCGGGAACAAACCCAATCCGGGATGAACGTGCTGGCGAGCCAGATCTATTCAGTATCGCCAGCCAACACCTCAACGAACATCGCGATATTGCCGGGGGCCAGGGGCTTTACTCACGACCTCAAAGAAGCGCGTTTGCCGCTGAATCTCTTGTTCGCAACGGCCGCCCTGGTCCTGCTCATCGCTTGCGCCAATCTCGCCAGCCTTCAGATCGCTAGAGCCACAGGCCGAACCCGTGAGTTTGCCATACGCGCGGCGCTGGGGGCCAAGCGCGCGCGCCTCATCCGGGAACTCCTCAGTGAGAGCCTTATTCTCTCGTTGGGGGGTGGGGCTATGGGGCTGTTAGCGGCAAACTGGTTCACTTCAGTGTTGGAGCATTTTCGGCCGGCAGAGTTTAGAGTCGAGTTCGGAACCGTGTTGGACAATCGCGTCCTGCTGTTTACCCTTACCGCGTCTGTCTTGACTGGAATAGTGTTCGGCCTTGTTCCGGCATTGCGCGCCAGCCGGCCGCAATTGGTCGTCGAACTAAAAGCCGGCGGGGGGACGACCGATAGTCACCCCGGCCGCTGGACTCTCCGCAGCGCGTTGGTGGTTTTTCAAGTCGCTCTTTCGCTGGTCGTGCTTGTCAGCGCAGGCTTGTGCGCGCGGAGCCTCGGAAAACTTCAGCAGCTCGATCCCGGCTTCGAACCTTCTCGGGTATTGCTGATGTCCTTCAACCTCGAGCTCAACAATTATACGGAAGCGCAGTCAAAACAATTCTACGACCAGCTCCTGGAGCGAGTTCGGGGTTTGCCCGGTGTGGAGGCGGCCAGCCTTGGTTTGACGACACCACTCAGCGGCCGCGGCCCGGCAACGAGCGTTGAACGGATCGAAGGTTACCAACCCGGGCCGCGCGAATACCCCTTTGGAGAGTTCAACATCATTGACGCTGACTACTTCCGTGCGCTCGGCATCCCGCTGTTGCGAGGACGAGATTTTAATTCGGCCGATGCCTTTAAGGCAGCGCCGGTGGTGATCGTCAATGAAGCTTTCGCGCATCGCTACTGGCCCGGCCAGGACCCAATCGGCAAGCGCATTTTCCAACACGGGCCGAATGGAGGAATCGCAACCGAGGTGGTTGGCTTGGCTCAAAGCACACACAGTCGATATCTGGGAGACTCGCCGCGACCCGGCCTTTATTTCCCCCGCGCGCAGAAGCTCGAAGGCACTCAAACGCTGGTCGTACGAAGCGGCGTGGAGCCCTCGACGGCCATCCGCGCATTGCGCGAGATGGTGAAGTCGCTGGACGCCAATGTGCCTGTATTCAACATCCGCACCTTGGCCCAGCAGAAAGATGGGTCGCTGGCGATGCAGCGGATGGCGGCAACTCTATTGAGCGGTTTCGGTCTCCTGGCACTCTCCCTTGCAGCGTTGGGTATCTATGGAACCCTGGCTTACGCGGTCAGCCGACGCACTCGCGAAATTGGCGTCCGAATGGCTCTCGGTGCGCAGATGCGGGACGTGTTGGCTTTGGTCTTGCGCCAGGGAGTCACGCTCGCTGGAGTCGGCATTCTTCTTGGACTGATCGCTGCGTTTGGGGCGACGCGCCTGCTGCGAGGCTTCCTGTACCAAGTGGAGCCAACTGACTCGCTCACAATCGTCAGCGTTCTGGCCGTGCTCGGTATTGCGGCCGCACTTGCCTGTTGGTGGCCGGCTCGCTGCGCGGCCAAAGTCGATCCCTTGGAAGCACTGAGATATGAATGACCTGAAATTCGCCTTTCGCCAACTGGTGCAGAACCCCGGCTTTACCGCAGTGGCGGTACTCTCGCTTTCGCTCGGTTTGGGCGTAAACACCGCGATGTTCAGCGTGGTAGATTGCATACTGCTAAAGCCGCTCCCTTACAGAGAACCGGAACGATTGGTCAACGTATTTGAGAACTGCAAAGCTCAGAAGTTGGATTTTGTCGATCTGAACGCGCCAGGTTTTCAGGATTGGCGCGCGCAGAATACAGTTTTCGAAGATATGGCTGCTTACCGGGTACGCGGTTTTGACCTGACGGGTTTTGCGTTGCCCGAACGTCTCCTTGGCGTCCGTGCCTCGGCCAGTCTGTTCAGCTTACTAGGCGTCAATGCCGGGCTCGGGCGCCTGTTCGATGCGTCGGAAGACGTCTTTGGAAAAGAGCGGGTAGCCGTGCTCAGCTACGGTGCCTGGTGGGAGCGCTTTGGGCATCAGACCAATATTTTGGGCAAAACCATTACTCTTGACGGCAACAGCTATTCAATCATCGGGGTTCTGCCCGCAGAGTTTCATTTTCAGAACATTGCAGCGGAGGTATGGGTGCCCCTGGCGTTGGAGCCATGGGAGCTGGAAAGCCGAGGAGCTCATGACTATCTCGGCATCGCGCGGCTCAAGCCAGGAGTCACTCTCGACCAAGCGCGGTCCGTCATGGGTGCAATTACGACACGGCTGAGCAATCAATTTGAGCTGGCAAAGGGGTGGGGTCTTACACTCGTCCCTATGCAAGAGCAGATTGTGGGTGGCTCTCGAAAGGCGCTGGTCATGCTCATGGGAGCTGTCGGCCTGGTGTTGCTGATTGTTTGCTCAAACGTCGCCAATCTCTTGATGGTTCGCGCCGTCGCTCGTGAGCGGGAATTTGCAATGCGAGTGGCCCTGGGCGCGGGGCATGGACGCCTTGTGCGCCAGCTCCTGTGCGAGAGCCTGCTGCTGGCTGCCGCCGGGGGTCTTCTCGGAGCGCTAGTCGCGTTCTGGACCCTCGGGACGGTGGTTAAATTTGGAGCATCTACTTTTCCGCGTCTGGATGAGGTTGGGTTGGACTGGCGGGCGTTGGCGTTCGGGGTGACGCTGACGCTCGCCACTGTTCTGGTCTTCGGGTTGGTACCCGCGTGGCTAAGCTTCAATCACAAATTAAGCGACGTCTTGAATAATGGAAATCGAGGATCAACCCAGGGCCGGCGCCAAATTTTCAGGGTCGGTTTTGTCACCTGTCAGGTGGGGTTGTCGCTGATATTGCTCATCGGGGCGGCGCTGCTGCTTCGCAGCTTTGCCCGTCTTTCGTCCGTTGATCTCGGGTTTCAAACCGATCACATTTTGACAGCGGCCCTTTCGATGCCCGAGGCTCGTTTTCCAGGGAGAGAAGCGCAGCGCAAAGCCTTTCTGGCGCAAGTCGTAGAACGAGTTTCAGCACTGCCCGGCGTGGACTCCGCCGCTTCGCTGATGGGTTTGCCCCTGGTCTTTGGGGGCGCGCGTTCTGAAGTCTTTGTCGAAGGCCGGGCCGAACCGAAACTCAATGAACCCAGGGCGGCCGGCTATTCGCAAATCAGTCCGGATTATTTTCGCACGATGAAAATTCCGTTGTTGCGCGGACGCCCGTTCAACTCCACCGATACAACCAATGCTCCATACGTGGCCATTGTGAACGAAGCTTTCGCGCGCACTTTTTTCAAAGGCGAGAACCCTATCGGCAAACGACTGCGGGTAATGGACAGCCACCGCGATGAGCCCACCGAGATCATTGGGGTAGTGCGGGACATTCGCCAACGCGATATCGCCAACCCGCCGCGCGAAGAGATGTACTTCCCACTGGCTCAACGGTGCTGGTTCGATGCCCAGTTAGTCGTGCACACCAAAACGGACGCTGCCACCATGATCCCAGCGTTGCGGCGGGCCGTGGCCGAAATCGACTCGGCACAAGCATTGTACCTCGTCCGCAGCTTCGATTCTGTAATCCACGGTGTTCTGGCACCCCGGCGCTTGCCGATGCTCCTCGTGGCAAGTTTCGCCAGCGCCGCGCTCCTCCTGGCGGCGCTCGGACTATATGGCGTCATGACGTTCGTTGTGACCCAGCGCACTCGAGAAATCGGCCTGCGTCTCTCACTCGGCGCGCAAAAACACCAGATCCTTGGTTTGGTTCTGCGTCAAGGGCTTGGCCTGGTCCTGGTGGGAATTGTCCTTGGTCTTGGGGGAGCCTTTGCGTTGACCCGGCTCTTGCGCACCCTTTTGTTTGAGGTGAGTCCCATCGATTTACTCAGCTTCACTTTGTTGCCAGCCGTGTTAGTGATTATAGGATCTTTGGCCTGCTGGCTGCCGGCCCGGCGCGCGACGCGGGTCGATCCCATCCAGGCGTTGCGTTACGAATAATTGAACATCGCCGTTCGCAGTTAAGGAGAAGCCTGCAAATATTTAACCCCGCGGGTTCCCAGACTTTGCGTAACGCGGATCCTGCCGATGGTTTTTGGGGAGCTTCGGCTGTATTCGGGCTTTGCATCTTCGTTTGCTGTGCACAAACTCACGTCGGCCGCCATTCGCAATCCATCGGTGCGCGATAAAGGCCCAGTCAGGAGCTTTAAGCCTGAGGTAGCTTTGACCAGAACTCCACGGGCTTATTGTTGCGAACGGTTGACAAGCCGGGCGGCGAGGACATTGCAATGATAACAGCAACCACAACTGAGAAATCCGATCTAAAAGCCAAATATAATTTCGGATACGTCTGGCTCACCTCGATCGTAGCCGCAATGGGAGGTTTACTCTTCGGCTGGGATTGGGTGGTGATCGGTGGCGCAAAACCATTCTTTCAAAGATATTTTCAGTTAGCCAGCGAAGCTCAAATCGGCTGGGCCAACAGTTGCGCTCTTATCGGATGCCTGATCGGCGCGCTGGTTGCCGGAGCCTTGAGCGACCATTTTGGCCGGAAGCGTCTGTTAATTGCCTCAGCGCTGTTGTTCGCCGTTACGTCGGTCGGAAATGCGCTTGCACCCACCTTCACCATTTTTGTCGGTTGGAGGATACTGGGTGGAGTAGCGATTGGGCTGGCATCGAATTTGTCTCCGCTTTACATCGCCGAAATAGCTCCCGCCCAGATGCGGGGCAAGCTCGTCGCCATCAATCAACTGACGATTGTCATTGGCATCCTCCTGGCGCAGTACTTCAATTGGTTTCTGGTGAGAAACCTGCCGCAGGGCGCGACCGATGAATTCATCCGCAACTCCTGGTTCGGTCAGCAAGGTTGGCGCTGGATGTTCGGCCTGACGGCCGCCCCCTCCCTGCTGTTCCTGTTTGGGATGGTGCTTGTCCCAGAAAGCCCGCGCTGGCTGGCTAAAAATGGACAAATGGAGCGCGCCCGAGGCGTGCTCGCGAAAGTCGGGGGTGAAGCGTACGGCCAGGCTGCGCTGGCAGAGATTCAATCGACGCTGGCCAAGGAGGAGATACAGCATGTGCGTTTCGGCGATCTGCTGGAGCCACGCATCCGCAAGGTTTTGGCGTTGGGGATCGTCCTGGCTGTATTCCAACAATGGTGCGGCATTAACGTCATTTTCAATTACGCCGAAGAGATCTTTCGTGCTGCCGGCTATGACATTTCCATGGTTTTGAAGAACATTGCCTGGACGGGTTCGGTTAACCTGGCGTTTACGTTCGTGGCGTTAGGCGTGGTCGATCGCGGCGGGAGGCGTCCACTAATGCTGTTGGGCTCCGCCGGGCTCGCTTTGATTTACCTGGCGATTGGCTTTTGTTACCGCAATGGTGTCAAAGGCGTGCCGATGCTTCTGCTGGTGCTCGCGGCCATCGGTTGCTACGCGATGTCCCTGGCGCCGGTTACCTGGGTGGTCATTTCAGAGATTTTCCCGAACCGCATCCGAGGCGCAGCGATGGCCGTGGCGGTTTCCTCACTGTGGATCGCTTGTTTTATTCTGACGTTAACCTTTCCCTACCTCAATGCACACCTCGGCTCGGCAGGCACTTTCTGGCTCTACGCCGCCATTTGCGTTGCGGGGTTCATATTTATCCAACGCCGATTACCTGAAACGAAAGGCAAAAGCCTCGAAGCAATCGAGCGCGAGCTGGTAGACTAGGTTGAAAGCGATGCAATCAGCGAAAGCAGCTGTTGGAAAAGGCAGCAAGCGTGCGAAAAGCGGCATTACGAGTCCGCGCTCCCGGCATTTGCCAGCGGTCGAGATTCGCGTTGAAGAGTTATTGATTCCGACTTACTTGCCCGCGGCTCCTGATCCAAACCCAATGTTTCTCGAGAAACGCGTTTACCAGGGCAGCAGCGGAAAAGTGTATCCGCTTCCCTTTATTGATCGAATTGCCGAAAAAGCCGTCAACCGCCGTTGGAAAGCCGTTTGGATTGAAAACGAATTCATCCGCGCGCTGGTCCTGCCGGAGTTAGGCGGGCGGATTCACCGTCTACAAGACAAGCGCAACGGTTACGACCTGATTTATAATCAACCGGTGATTAAGCCGGCCCTGGTTGGGCTCGCTGGACCCTGGATCAGCGGCGGCATTGAACTCAATTGGCCTCAGCACCATCGGCCGGCAACGTTTCTCCCGGTCGATTTTGAAATCGAAGAACAAGCCGACGGTTCAAAAACCATTTGGTGCAGCGATCATGACCCTGTGACCCGCATGAAGGGCATGCACGGTGTGTGTTTGTATCCGGACAAGGCTTATCTGGAGCTAAAAGTTCGCGCGTACAACCGCACGCCCCTGGTGCAGACGTTTCTATGGTGGGCCAACGTAGCAACGCGCGTGCATGAAGCTTATCAGAGCTTTTTTCCGCCAGACGTCTATTACGTCGCTGATCATGCCCGGCGGTCGATGAGCGAGTATCCCCTTTGCACGGGCTTCTATTACGGCGTTAATTACGGCGAACGCGGAAGAAAAGGTGTGCCACCCGGCGAGCGACCGCGGAAGTTTGTCCCACCACATTGTGGCGGCTCGAAATCAAAAGTGGATTCACGCGTCCCCCAGTACCGCCCGAACGACCTCTCTTTTTACGCCAACATCCCCACTCCGTGCAGCTATATGTGCATGGGCAGTAATCAGGACTTTTTCGGCGGATACGACTATGTCGCCCGAGCAGGCATTGTTCATTATGCGAACCATCACATTTCTCCGGGCAAGAAACAGTGGACCTGGGGCAATCATGATTTCGGTTACGCCTGGGATCGGAACTTAACGGACCAAGATGGCAAAGGTGAGTATGGGCCGTACATCGAGATCATGGCGGGCGTGTATACCGACAATCAGCCCGACTTTAGTTTTCTGCAGCCGGGTGAAACCAAGACCTGGAGCCAGTATTGGTATCCGATACAGGAGATTGGTCCGGCACAGCACGCGAATCTCGAAGCCGCGATCAGCCTGCAGTGCGGTGACCGCAAGTGGCACCTGGGTGTAGCCGTTACCAGCAGCCACCCACAGGCGGTCGTGCGGATTTCGGCCAAGGGAAAGCAACTCGCCTCCTACCGACGTGAATTGTCCCCGGCGGCTCCGCTCCTGGCTGAGGGCCGACTCCCAAAGCGAATCTCAGAAACCGATTTGCTGATTTGCGTAACGGATCGAACCGGACGCGAGTTGATATCCTTCACCCCCAAACGTCCCGTTCGGCGGGAGGTTCCGCCACCCGCGACCGAACCACCCCCCCCGGAACAAATTGAAAGCGCGGATGAGCTGTTCATCGCCGGTCTTCACCTTGAGCAATATCGTCATACGACGCGTTGCCCCACGCTATACTGGAACGAAGCGCTGCGACGAGACCCGCTCGATGCACGGTGCAACAATGCGATCGGTTTGTGGCGACTGCGCCGCGGCGAATTTGAGGCAGCCGAACAACATTTTCGGAGAGCCGTCGAACGCCTTACCCGTCGAAACCCAAATCCTTGCGATGGCGAAGCGTTCTATAACCTGGGCCTCTGCCTGCGATACCAAGGCCGGGATGAGGAGGCTTACGCTGCCTTCTACAAGTCAGTCTGGAATCAGGCATGGATGGCAGCCGGATATCACGCGCTGGCTGAAATCGATTGCAAACGCAGCGATTGGAGACGGGCCCTCGAACATCTTGATTGCTCATTAAGGTTCAATACTGAGAACACGCGCGCGCGCAACCTTAAATCCATCGTGCTACTCAAGCTCGGCAAAAAGCGCGAGGCAAGGGAGTTGCTATCGGCAACTCTCGCTCTCGACCCACTTGACTGGTGGGCGCGGCATTTAGAGGGGCGACCGCTCGAATGCGACCTTCAAACAGCGCTCGATCTGGCGGTCGATTGCATCCGCGCGGGACTGTATGCCGAGGCGATTGTTCTACTCAAAAGCAGCCGCCCTGCCGGCGCATTGAGCACCGCTCCCCCGAGCCGTTTCAACGGTTATTCTCAATCCAACCTCCCCAACCAGAGCTGGGGTGCTGGTCCCTTGGTCCATTATTACCTTGGCTGGCTCTACGCAAAACTAGGCGATGCTAAAGCATCTGCCCTTCAGTATCGGACTGCGGCTGATCTGCCTCCCGATTACTGTTTTCCATCGCGTCTCGAGGAAATCGCCACCCTTACCGCAGCAATTCAGAGCAATCCGCGCGATCCCCGCGCGCCGTATTATCTCGGAAGCCTCTTGTACGATCGGCGACGACATGAGGAGGCCATCCGATTGTGGGAGCGCGCGGCCAAGCTCGATGCCGGATTTTCCATCGTCTGGCGCAACCTCGGTATTGGGTATTTCAACATTAGGCGCGAACAGGCAAAGGCCCGTGCCGCCTACGACAAAGCCTTCGCTGCGAACCCTGAAGATGCACGGCTTCTCTATGAACGTGATCAACTCTGGAAACGCCTCGGCGAATCACCTTCTAAACGGTTGCAGAAACTGGAAGCTCACCAGAGGCTGGTGCGGCAGCGCGATGATTTAAGCATCGAGCTGTGCGCGCTCTACAATCAGGTGGGCCGCCATCAAGACGCGGCTGCCCTGCTGCATTCACGTCGTTTTCAGCCGTGGGAGGGTGGAGAAGGAGGACCCTTAGGCCAGCATATTCGAGCGCATCTCTGCCTCGGCCGCCAGGCATTGGCGCAAGGTAATGCCTCCCAAGCCAGGACTTGCTTCGAAACTGCTCTGTCCACGCCTGAGAATCTTGGCGAAGCCGCCCATCTGCTCGCCAACCGAAGCGATATTTATTACTGGCTGGGCGTCGCTAGCAATGCGCTTGGGGACAAAGTGTCTGCTCGAAAGCATTGGCTCGCGGCCGCAACGTTCAAAGGTGATTTCCAGGAAATGAGCGTGCGCTCCTTTTCCGAAATGACCTACTTCTCTGCGTTATCGTTGATACGGCTCGGGCGCAAAGTTGCGGGACTTAACTTGCTAAAGCAGTTACTTGCTTACGGGCAGTCACTGGCTTCGGCGCCGGCGAAAATCGATTACTTTGCCACCTCACTCCCCACCATGCTGCTGTTCGAAGATGATTTACAGCGACGCCAGCAAACTACCGCCCTGTTCCTGCAGGCCCAGGCGCACCTTGGGATGGGCCATAAAACCGCTGCCAAAAAACTGTTCCGAACGGTTCTGCGTCGGGATCCAAATCATCCGCTGGCCGCAGACTATATTCGCGAGACATGAGCACCGAGGTCCGCACACTCGCGCGGGAGCTTATCCAGAAGCAAGGCCTCGCGGTGTATATGCTGCGCAGCCGCGAACTTGAACTCGCAGTCGTTCCCGAACTGGGCGCCCGGATCATTTCCCTGAGGAATATCCGCACCGGGCGAGAGTGGATGTGGCATCCTGAGAAGTCGTTGAAGCTGTTCAGAAACCGTCTCGGTGATGATTTTTGCTGTAGCACACTTGCCGGAACCGATGAATGTCTTCCGACGATTGCGGCCTGCTCCTGGAACGGCCGAACCTTGCCGGACCACGGCGAAGTGTGGAGTGCCGCGTGGAAGGTGGACGAAAGTGCCTGGCAAGCCGGTGCGCTGAAAACCTGGTTGGAGCTTCCGATCTCGCCGTTCGAGTTTGAGCGCACTATCCAGGTGAAAGGTTCCAAAGTCCGAATGAGTTATTTGCTGACCAATCTCAGCAGGACCGAAGAAAAATTTCTCTGGGCATTGCATCCGTTGTTGCAGCTCCGACCTGGGGACCGCCTGAACCTGCCTCCACAAACCCGGGCGCTGCTGAAGGGCGACACCTGGATTGATGGGGTCGACGCCTTCGTACCTCAGGGTGGCTGTGCAAAAACTTTTGCACGACCGCTCAGCCGGGGCTTTGCAGAAATAGCTAATGCCAAAAGCGGTGATCGGCTGATCTTCGATTGGGATCCGGCGGAAAACAACACGCTCGGGCTGTGGCTGACACGTGGTGGCTGGAACGGCCACCACCATTTCGCCATTGAGCCGACCAATGGTGCGCCAGACGCCCTCTCGGAAGCCGCACAGCACGAGCAGTGCGGACGATTGACTGCCTTGGGATCCACCCGATGGAGCGTCACTCTTCAGGTCGCATCCTAAACGAAAGGCCGCGGCAATGCCTGGCAATTCCGTCATCATAATTCCGCGCAACAATTTTCTTTGAGCTT
>Ga0310810_10002486_pt1 | contig 19834 bp, 20 predicted proteins | sample NCmetagenome_FD_207641 | JGI IMG/M metagenome (GOLD analysis project Ga0310810, IMG submission 207641) | Soil microbial communities from experimental microcosm in Duke University, North Carolina, United States - NC | ecosystem: Engineered > Artificial ecosystem > Soil microcosm > Unclassified ...
TGTCACAAATCGCCCAACGTCAATCTGCATGCTGTAGTTGAACGGAAGGCTCTCCTCTGACGAAAAGAACCGGTCGATGTAACCGGAGAACCCGGTCACGATGGTCCCGGTCGTTCCGATGATGCGTGGCTCGAGTTCCTCCGTCGCCGGAGTGGTTTGTGCGTTCGCCGCGGACGTCCACATCATCACTGTCAGAGCGATGTTGATCGCTCGCACGCGTGTCCTCATCTCGTTCGTTCCCTCTTTGTCTTAGACCGGACAAGGATTCCGCGTATTTCAGCGGAGGAAGGAAAGAAATCGTGGCGGGGCCGAGTCTATGAGATGAGTGAAGAGGTCCCGGCTGTTGTTGCTCGCCGCGTTGGCGCTGGTCGGTGTGGGAGTGGGCCCGGCCGAGGGCAAGGCCCAGGGCACAGCACAGGGCACAGCACAGGGCATTCCCCAGGGCACGGCCCAGGGCATTCCCCAAGGCACGGCCCAGGGCATTCCCATGCTCTGCGGCCAGCCGATTCCCGAGCCCGCGCAACTGCCGCCAGACGGCTCGAGCCCGGTCGTCTACTTCATCGGGGTCTGCTTCTCGGCCCAGGGCAACGTCTCGTCGGTTGATGCCGAGACGTACCTGTACTACATCAAGCTTCAGCCAAGCCGACCGTCACAGGGTACGTGGGTGCCGTATGACGATGCGGCCTACGACACCGCGCTCGCGGATTTCAAACGGCTGTGGGCGACCGGCTTCCTCGACGACCTCTCGATCGAAGCGACCGACTACCAATTCGCCAACGGCGTCACCGGCAAGGTGATCACGTATCACCTCGAGGAGCGCCCGCGCGTCAAGCTCGTGACCTATCAGGGAACCACGGTGATCGACCGCGCGAAGATCGACGAGCGCCTTCGCGAGAAAGACCTTGCGCTGCAGCTCGATTCCTTTCTCGACGAACGCAGCCTGGCGCGGATCGACAAAGCCCTGCGCGACATGATGAGCGAGAAAGGCTACGCGCGAGCCGAGGTCGCACACGCGGTCACGGCGGTTGCCGGCGGTCCGAAACTCGTCAACGTCACGTTCACCATCAATCAAGGTCCGAACCTGGTGATTCGTGACGTGGAGTTTCTTGGCAATCGCCACGTTGCCGACCGGACCCTCGCGCACGCGATGAAAGAGAACCGCGAGCAGAGCTTGTGGACAATCCTCAAAGGCGGTGGCAGCTACAAGGAGGACGGCTTTGCGACTGACGCGCAAAGCGTCGAGGACTACTACAGAGACCACGGCTACGTGCACGCACGCGTCGGCGTGCCGGAACTCCGCGCGCTCGACGAATCGGCCGATCGACGGAGTCGCTGGGTACAGCTGCGAATCCCCGTTGTCGAAGGCGAGCGGTTTCGCATCGGCACCGTAACCTTCGAGGGCAATCAGCTGGTGCCGACCAACACACTCCGCCAGTTGTTCGCGTTGAAGGAAGGCGACTGGTACAGCCAGGCGGTGGTGCGGAAAGGTCTCGAGAAGGCGCGCGAGATCTATGGCGCGGCTGGCTACATGGAGTTCACCGGATTTCCCGATCTCGCGGTCCCCGTTCCCGAGTCGCTCGCTGCCAGTGATCACGTGATCGATGTGCGGATGAAGCTGACCGAGGGACCGCAGTACACGGTCAACCGCATCACATTCACCGGCAACACCACGACGCATGACGCCGTGATCCGCCGCGAGCTGCAATTAGTCGAAGGCGGCGTCTTCAACACCGAAGCACTGAAGTACAGCATCCGTCGTCTGAATCAGCTTGGGTATTTCAAGCCGCTCGAAGGCAACGAGAAGGATCTGAAGGTCGAGAAAACCACCGCACGTGAGCATGCGGTGGACGTGACGCTCGCCTTCGAAGAGCAGAACCGGAATCAGCTCAATTTCGGCGCCGGTGTGTCGCAGTTCGAGGGCATGTTCGGCAACCTCGCGTACACCACGACGAACTTCATGGGACGAGGCGAGAGCCTGACTGTGTCCGCGCAAAAGGGTGTGCGGTCGTCGGTCTATCAGCTCACGTTCTCGGAACCGTACGTGTTCGACCGCCCGATCACCGCGGGCTTCGATCTCTTCTCGCGGAAGACCGATTTCCTCACCGGCGCTGGCAGCGTCGGCTACAGCGAGGTGAGAAGCGGAATCAGTCTGACCGGTGGTCGCTCGCTGTTCCGTTTCTCGCGGGCTTTTCTGACCTATGGATACGAAGTCATTGACACGGCGATGTCGAACGACTTGCTCGACCAGCTCGATGCCAAGGGCAGCGTCGGCGTTCCGGTCTTCAACCCTTTTCTCGACGAAGGCCGCCATGTCGAAAGTCGCGTGACGCCAACGATCGTGCACTCCACGGTGGACAATCCGATTTTCCCTCGCTCGGGCAAGAAGCTGCAGTTCACGATGCCCATCGCGGGCGGATTCCTTGGCGGCACGTCTACCTACATCAAGCCCGAGGTCGAATCGATCCTCTACATTCCGCACACGCGGCGCACCGCGATCGGTCTTCGTGCTGGCGCAGGGTGGGTGCGACCGTACGGTCACACGGAGGCACTGCCGTACTACCTGCGCTACTTCCTGGGTGGTGAGTATCAGATCCGCGGCGTAGACATCCGCACGGTCGGCCCCACTGACGAACACAATCGCGCCATCGGCGGCAATAAGTTCGTGCTGTTCAACGCGGAGTACTACTTCGACGTCCATCGTCTGGTGCGCGCCATGGTGTTTCACGACGCCGGGCAGGCGTTTAGTGACGACGAGCGCGTTGATCTTCTACGGTTGCGCACATCCTCGGGCGTTGAGGTGCGGTTCATGGTGCCTGTGCTCAACGTCCCATTTCGTCTCATCTACGCGTGGAACACCTACCGTGACGTGTTCCAGCCGGCACGGACGTTCAAGTTCGCCGTCGGCACGACGTTCTGATCGATGCAGCAGCCACGGTGAAGGAGTCAGGGGGACTGTGATGACGCGTGCGTTATGGGTGTTGGTCGTCGCGATTGCGCTCTCTTCGGGTGCCTGCCAGAGTCCGACGGATCCCGATGATGTTGTGGACTACGACGAGGTGGTGGACGCGACGGCGGCACCGGAGCCGGTCATCGCTGATACGGCAACCGGCGGACGGACCTACCGCGTCGTGCGCGGCAACAATCAGCCCGACGAGATCCTGCCGTACGACTGGCATGCCGTCTTCTCGACAACGCTGTCCTTCAACAGCAAGGCCAACGACAACGACGTGGACATCGATTTTCCCGTGAAGATCACCGCAACCACGGTGACCGTGAAGCAGGCGTCCGGCGGGATCATCACGCCGCCCTCGGGGACTGACACCGAGAAATCGGAGTTCGTGATCCTCAGCACGACGAGCAATCAGCTGACAGCAATCGGCAGTCCGACTACGACGACGTTTGAGGTGTGGTACGACCTGCCAAGTCTGCGCAAAGAGGCTGTCGTCGTGGTGACGTTCTCGTTCACTGACAACGACGGAACTGTGTTTCAGAAGGTGCGGCAGATCACCGTTGCACCCTAGCGGCCGGATCGGCCGCTCGACAGTCTAATCCCTGCGAGGCCGCCAGCCTGCCGAATGACGAGCCCTTGTGGATGTAGATGAAACGCTCGTGGCCGAAGCCGCGAGGGGTAATCGCGAAGCCTTTGACGAACTGGTGAGGCGTTACCAGTCGCGCATGTTTCAGTTGGTACGAATCCTGACGAGCGGCGACGCCGAAGCCGAAGATCTCGTGCAGGACACATTCGTACGTGCATACCGTGCAGTCGGACAGTTCCGCGGCGACAGCACGTTTCGTACGTGGCTGCATCGGATAGCGGTGAACGTCGTGCGGTCACATGCCGCGCGCAGAAACACCCGCGCCGATCACGATGACGAGGCGATCGGACGCGTCCCGGCGCACGGCGATCTGGAAAGCGCAGTCGTTCGGCGCCGGATGATCGATCAGGCGCTCGCGCGGCTGCCGCCGGACCTGCGCCTGTTGATCACGCTGCGCGATGTGCAGGGACTCGAATACCGCGAGATCGCGGTGATCACTGGGTTGCCGATTGGCACGGTCGAGTCACGTATCTTCCGAGGCCGGCGCCGGCTCCGGCCGATGCTCGAGCCTTTGCTCGCGAGGTCTGCACCACGACGTGAGAATTAGCGGACAATGGTCGTCGCCGATGGCTGCTGACGACAAAAAAGAGGATGCGGTTCGCCGTATCCTGACGGATCGACCGCCGGAGGAGTTACCCTCCGGCGCAGAGGCGCGTCTGCGCAAGCGGCTCGATCAAGAGGCGCCGACGAAACCCGTCGCGCGCCCGTTACGCACCACGGTGAAAAAGAAGAAATCAAAAACCGGGCGCTAGGTGCAGAGCCCGTCTCCCGTTCGCAGAATATCGCGCAGCCACCATTCGTGCTTCTCGTGGATCTGCACGACGCGCGAGAAGAGATCGACAGTGCCGGGATCGTTATGATCGTCGGCCAGCTTGGCCGCTTTGCGCAGCTGGCTGATCACGACGAGTGCATGGCGGTCGGCTTCTTCCACCATATCGCGCATGTTGGAGTACGGCGCCGCCGGTGACACGCTCGCCAGATCGGTAGCCTCGATCGGATGCGCCGGCGGATCCTGACCGATCATTCGGACGCGCTCGGCCAGCTCGTCGAGTGTCGAGAGCACCTCTTCGGCAAACTTGTCGAACAACTTGTGAAGGTCGCGAAAGAGTGGACCGAAGGTCTGCCAGTGGTAGTGCTTGTAGTTGGCGTAGAGAACGAACGTGTTGGCCACTTGCCTTCGCAGCTCCTGAACGACGGGACTATCAGGGCTGTTCTCGCGAGTCAGTTCGCGTGCTGTCGCCTGTGCCTGGTGCGCATCGGATTGTTTCGTTGTCGTGGCCATATGAACACTCCTGTGGACCTACGGGAATAATGCAAAGAGAGGTCCGGCAGGCGGCTCATCGGTCAGTCGCGAGCTGAGCGGCGATTGAGCCGCTTCGCGGCAATGAGCACTCCCGTCATCACGACGATGCCCCAGACGATCGCGTATCCGAAGATCACTTCGCGCTCTTCGCCCCAGGGCGTGAGCTGCAGAATCAGCATGGCGAGCGCCAAGCCAATGACGTACACCATCGGCATCACCAGCAGGACGAGTGCGGCGGTGAGGAATGCCGCGCGGGTCTCGCTCTCGCTTTCAGACATGCCCTGATCATGACGCCAATGCCCGCGGCTTGAACAGATCGCGCTGCAGCACGAGCGCGCCCGTATGCCCGATGACCACAGCTGCGCAATCCTGTGATCGCGTCCGCGAACCTGTAACCACGAAAGTTGGAACCACACAATTGGCGCGGACTTGGCGACCGGTACGGCGCTTGCCTCGGCAGTGGTCGTGGTGGTCAGGCTCGCGACGCTCGCGCTCAGCGTGCTCCTCTGTGCACCATCCGGCTCGTCCGCCCAGTCGGCGCGCGAGCTGAACGACGCGGGATGGAAGCTGCTCGAGAGCGGCGACGCGGCGCGGGCGAGCAAGCTGTTCGCGCAAGGTCTGGCCAAAGAGCCCGATCAACCCGCGCTCCTGCTTGGCTCCGGAGTGTCGGCGCACTTGCTGGGACGAAGCCATGACGCGACCGTTCCGCTGCGGCGCGCACTCGATCTCGATCCGCGTCTCACACCTGCCTCGATCATCCTCGGGCAGATCGCGTACAGCGAAGGCAACGTCGCCGATGCGATCGAGATCTACGAGAAAGCACTCACGCACGCACCGGACCATCCGCATCTGATCGCCAAGCTCAGGGCGTGGCGCGCTGACGCCGACGCGACCACGGGGTTCACCGAGCGGCGCTTCGATCGGTTTCGCGTGATGTTCCAGGGGCACGCCGACAAGGCCCTTGCCGCTCGCGCGACAGAGATTCTTGACGCAGCGTTCTGGCGCATCGGCCAGGCCCTTGGCGCGTATCCGTCCGAGCCCGTGGTGGTGATGCTCTACACGGAGCAGCAGTTTCGCGATATTACACAGGCGCCGGCGTGGGCCGGTGGCCTCTACGATGGCCGCATTCGCGTCCCAGCGGCCGGCGCGGTCCAGAGTCCGAAGCTCTTCGAGCGTGTGCTCGTTCACGAACTCGCTCACGCGATGATCACCACGATCGCGCCGCGTGGCGTGCCCACCTGGCTGCACGAAGGCCTGGCCCAGTACTTCGAGGGTGACGATGCCGTAGCGGCGCGGCGGCGGGTCGAAAAGGTTGGCGTGATTCCGCTGCAGTATCTGGAAGGCGGCTTCACCCAGCTCACCCCGGCTCAGGCGACCCTCGCCTATGACGAAAGCCTCGTGATCGTCGCGAAGCTGTTTCAGCGCCCCGGCTTCGATTGGAATGCACTGTTCCGCGCGTTGAGCGAAAGCGACCGCCCCGAATACACCTTCGACAATTTCGGTCTGCGCTATTCGATGCTCGAAGCCGAGATAATCGCAAAATAGTGAAACTTTCGCGGCGGCCCCTCGCAATAGATGGGTAGGACCGTGGAATGCACCATGCCCAGTGCCCACAGCGCAACGCTCAATGACGAGCCAACATTGAGCATCGGGCATTCCGCGTTGCGCATCGAGAAGGTGGACGAGGCGGCACTGCTCACCCGGGCGTCCGAAGGCGACGAAACCGCTTTTGGCGAGTTGTATGCGCGCTATCAGCGGCAGATTTACCACTACGCCGCCCGCATGTGCGGCGTCGCGGCCGGAGACGACGTGGTGCAGGAGACGTTCCTCGCGGTGCTGCGTCAGGGCGGGCGGTTCGATCCGGCAAAAGGCACGGTGCCGGCGTACCTGTACGGGATTGCCCGTCATCACGTGATCAAGCGTCTCGACCGTGACGGGGTGGCCTTGTCGGAACCGGTCGAGCTCGTGGCATCCGATGCGATCGCCCCGCAGGACACGCCACTCGAAACAATGGCGCGTGAGCGCATGATTGGTGCCGTGCGGCAGGCCGTGCAGTCGCTGCCCGCGGCCTATCGCGAAGTTGTCGCGCTGTGCGACCTGCAGGAGATGGACTACGCTACGGTCGCCCAGGTCATTCAGTGTCCGATCGGGACGGTGCGGTCGAGACTGCATCGGGCGCGCGGGTTGCTGTTGAAGAAGTTGTCGGCGGTGCCGTCGACGGCTGAAGTGAGTCGAGTGTGAGCATGCAGGACCAGGTCGATCGGGAACACGCGCTCACGGAGTGGCTGCGTGACGTTGCGGACGCCGATGCCACCACCGGTGCGTCACCCGCTGTGCGGGAGCGGCTGCTCGAGGAAGTGCGAGCACGACGCCGTGTGCGTCGAGTGTCCGCGCTCAAGATGTACGCGTTGGCGGCCGGACTTGTGATCGCGACCGGTCTGCCGGTGTGGCAATTGAGCACGCGACCTTCGGGTGAATCATCACAAGGCGGGGCGATGTCGGTGGCAGGCGACACTGAAGTGGCGACGGCGTTCTATCCGCTGGCGTATGGCGCCGTGCCGGTAACGCAAGGAAACATCGTTCGCGTCGCGGTTTCGCCAGCGGCGATCGCCGCACTCGGTGTCGTGCCGATTGGTGTGAACACATCGCCAACCGACGTCCTCCTCGCGGACGTCGTCGTCGGCGAAGACGGGCTCGCCCGCGCAGTGCGTTTCGTGCGCACGCCGGCCCGTTACAGCGTGCAGGAGCGACGGCCATGAGATCGGTACGTGTGTATGTGTGGATCTGTCTTGCGCTCGGTCTGCCGGCGGGAGTCGGTGCACAGGGACGCCAGTCGGGTTCTGCCGACCCCGACCGTGCTCGTGAGATCGAGCGATTGGTCGCCGTGACTCGGGCGGCATTCACGAGCGATGTGCTCGCAGGACCTGTCGTCACCGATTCTCCGTTCTCGGCCGACGCCACCACCACAGTGACGCAGGTGCTCAGCGACGGCACGCATATCGAACAGACCACGAGCGCTCGCTTCTTTCGCGATCGCGCTGGTCGCGTGCGCCGCGAACAAACGATTGTCGGACTCGGCGCCATTGGCGGCGTTGGAAACATGCAGACGATCACCATCGCACCCGATCCCGCGAACGGCACTGCGTTTACGCTCGACCCGACCACGCGCACCGCTCGCCGCGTGCCACGCATCGGCATTCCCCTCACCGGGAACATGACGTTTCGCGTCAATGGCGAAGTGTTTAGCGTGCAAGGGCGTAATGGAGGAGCGCCGCTCGGCGCCGGCAGCAAACCGACGGAAGAACTGCTTGGTGCGCGGCAGTTCGAAGGCGTGAGAGCCTTGGGACGCAAGACGACATCGACCATTCCGACGGGGCAGATCGGCAACGATCGACCGATCGAGATCACCGACGAGCGATGGGAATCGCCTGAGCTGAGGATGCTGGTCTACTCGCGGAACTCCGACCCGCGAACCGGCGTGGTCGAGTACAAGCTGACCAACATCAATCGCGCTGAGCCGCCGGCTGATCTCTTCACGATTCCGTCGGACTACGCGGTCAATGAACCCGCGCTGCCACCAGTGGGTGGACGCGGAGGGCGCGGCGCGCGCGAGGCTGGCGCCGGGACTATTGGTCGGTAACCGCGCCCCGCGATCCAGAGGCGACCACGATTCCTAGCGTGGTTCGCTGGAGATCGATCGCAAATAGATGTCGCGAACGGCATCGATCGTGTCGGCGTCGTTCGCCGATTTGTCCTGTCGATAGCCCTTCACACGTGCGAAGCGGAGTGCGAGCCCGCCAGGGTAGTGCGGGCTTTCTTGCACCTCGTTGAACGCGATTTCGACGACCAGCTCCGGCTTCACGTACACCGTGTGGCGATCGTGTGAGATCTCCAGCGCACGCAGCTTCTCGGTCTGCCACGTGAGCATCTCGTCGGTCAGTCCCTTGAACGTCTTGCCCAGCATCACGAATCCGCCGTGCACGGGATCGCGGGCGCCGAGGTGCAGGTTGCTGAGCCATCCCGTGCGCCGGCCATGGCCCCATTCAGCAGCCAGAATCACCAGGTCGAGCGTGCGCGCGATCTTCACCTTCAGCCACTGCTGACCGCGCCGGCCCGCCGCGTATGGGGCCGCCAGCGACTTCACCATCAGACCTTCGTGACCGCGCCGCAAGGTCTCCTCGAGAAAACGCGAAGCAGATTCCGAGGTTGGGCGCACGAGACGAGGCACGACGATCGATGGCGCAATCGTCTCGAGCCTGGCGACACGAGCGTCCTGCGTCGTGTCGATCAACGACTCACCATCGGCATAGAGGCAATCGAACAGAAAAGGTGTCAGCGGGATCTCGGAGCGCAAGCGGTCCACATCGAGCTTGCGGCCGAACCGCTGCATCGTGATTTGGAATGGATGCGGCGAGCCGTCCGCACGAAGCGCGATGACCTCACCGTCAACGATCAGGTCGCGTCCGTCCAGCGCGCGCAGCGCGTCCACCACCTCCGGAACGGCGGATGTCACGTCGCGCAGATTGCGTGAGAAGACCCTGACCTCGTCACCGCTCTTGTGCACCTGTATCCGTGCGCCGTCCAGCTTCCACTCGAGCGAGACGTCGTTGTGGAGTTGCACAAGCGCGTCGTTCATGTCTTCGGCTGGTTGCGCCAACATCGGTTGGACGGGTTGAAAGAGCTGAACACCGAAACTGGTCAGCGCCGACTCGCCATTCACAAGCGCCGCGCGCGCGACGGGCGCCAGCGCCCCAACCATCATCACCGAGCGGCGTATGGTTGCCGCGTTGATGCCGCTCGCCTTGGCGACGGCCTCGACGAGGACACCTTCGAGTGCACCCTGTCGCAGTTCACCGAACAACAAGCGGGCGATGAAGTCCTGTTCGGCGCGGGTGGCGCGGCGGAGGAGTTCGCGCAGTCGTTGCTGGCGTGCAGCCGTTGACCCTGCGCCCTTGAGCGCCGCGATCTGTGTGAACGCCTCGTCCACCTCGTGCAGGCTGAGCGTCGGCGCATCGGCGCTCGCCACGTCCTTGGCGTTCCAGATGGTCGCGCTGCCGATCCCGATGCGGCCCTGACGCGGTTCGCCTGAGAGGAATCCGATCGCGATCTCGATTTCCTCGGGCGCCGCACGACGCAGCAGATCGGCGAGCAGGCCGATTTTCGCGAGACGGCCGCTCGCATGACCGACGGCCGCGCTCGTTGTTACGAGATCGTGGAGCGACATTCGTCCGTGTAGTGTCCGGCTCGAGCCGGACTAGCATCCGAACTGGCGCAGGTGGTGATCCATGTGCAGGTACGCCCAGCGCATCCAGTCTGCGTCAGACATCGGGCCGAAGATGGGATGCGTCGGTCCGAAGCAGCCCTTGCGCGTCGTGACGAGCTCGATCAGCATCTCGAGTTGCGTGATGTCAGCGGCAAAGGCCGCCGGCTTCGTGCCGCCAACTTCTTGATCAACCTCGGGCCGAGTCGGAACGCCGTGCGGCCATTTGAGCGGTGCATAGAGTGCGATCCACTTGATCACCGTGCGTTGCAGCGGACCAGACGCGGAACTCGCCGGACGCTGTCCTGTGACGGCCAGGAACGAGTCGCTCAAATGGCACACCGCCTGATGCGCCGACATGCGGCCCCAGTGGCGCGGACTGTCAGCGCGAATGGTCCTCAGCCGCCGCAAGATGTCGGCCTTCTCCTGTTCCTGGGCCAGCGTCTTCATCGGCGTCCGAGGAGGCGCTCGCCTCCGGCATCGCGGAAGGCCGCGAGCGATCGCGTCCGTCCTTCTTGTGCCGCCGCGAGAATCGACTGGAAGGCCGGTTGATTGCGAATCGCGTCGAACTGCGTGCGGCGTTCGAGTGTCGGCGCCACGTAATAACCTCGTGCAATCGCGCGCTTCACGTAGTCCAATCCCAGCTCGAACTCGCCCACGTCGCAGAACAGCACGCCAATCTGAAAGAGCGCTTCCGGGTCGTTCATGATCTTCAGCTCGCGCAGCGACGACTGTGCCGCGCGCATGTCAGGGATCCGTCGATCGAGCCACGCGCGCAGATAGGTCATCCACGTCTGGAAGGTCTGGATGCGCGCCATCTGCGTCATGTTGTTGAGGATCGTGAGTGCCTCATCGCGACGTCCCGCGAGACCGAGCCCGATGACCTTGATTCCTTGATCGCCTCCACCTGGATCGAAGGTGCGCGGTCCGAGAGAAAGCAGGCGCTCCACATCGGCGGTCATCAGGACCGTCTGCTCGATGGTGCTCGGCGCATTCGGATCGAGACGTTTCGCCTCGGTGTGCGCGTCGATCGCCTGCTCGAAGAGCCCGCAGTAGCGGCATGCGTGCACGAGACCTGCGAAGAGCTCCGGATCGTTCCCGTGTTGAGTGGCTTGTTCCAGTAGTCGCACCAGGGCGTTGGTGGACTGTCCCATGTCGGCTTCGAGTTGCGCATAGTACTTGTGCGCCACCGCCAGACGAGGGCTGAGCGCAAGCGCGCGATCGAGCGCAGTCTTGGCGCGCGCCTCGTCAGACGAGCCGTCAATGAATTTCGCGATGACACGATGGCAGCGCCCGAGATGGGCCCATGCCGGCGCAAACGCCGGATCGAGATCGAGGCACTGCTCGTAGAGGTCGCGCGCCTGGACCATCCCTTCGTATGTACGCGCCAGTTCGTTTGCGCGCAGATACAACTCATAGGCGTGGGCGTTGTGCGGCGTGTCGGGGGTGTGCGGAGCGGCACCGGTCAACGGCAGCGACAACGCTTCCACCACTCGACGGGCGATATCGTCCTGCAGGCGGAAGAGATCCCCAAGCGGCGCCTGCACGGTGTGCGATGTGAGCACCGTGCCTCCGGGCGCTTCGACGAGTTGTGCCACCGCTCGCAGTTGATCGCCCGATCGCAGCAACGTACCCATCACGACGCGATCGACGTTGGCCTCGGTGGCGAGCGCTTTGAGATCGGGCACCTCGCTCTTAAAGCGGGACGCTACCGCGCTCGAGCGCACGATCAACGAGCCGTTGCCGGAGAGCGACGTGGTGATCGCGTCGGGAAGACTGAACGCCAGGAAGTCGGTCTCAGGGTCGGGCCGGAGAACCCGGAACGGCAACACGACGATGCGTGTCAGCGCATGGGCCTGCGACGTACTCGCCTCAGTGTCGAGACCGCCCGCCCAGCGAAGCTCCTCGGCCATCACCTCTGCGGACGGCAAGCGGTCAGACGGGAGTTTCGCGAGCGCCTGTCGAATGACACGATCCACGGCAGCCACCGTCGCGGACCCACTCAGCGCGGGCGGTTGTTCGTAGACGGTGGCGTGAATGACGTCCGCAATGGTCCGGCCGTCGAACGCCGGACGGCCGGCGAGCATCTCGAACAGGATGGCGCCTGCCGCAAAGAGGTCGCTGCGCGCATCGATGGTTTCGCCACGGATCGCCTCTGGGGCCATGTAGCGCGGCGTGCCCATGATCGTTCCCGTGCGCGTGATGTCGGTCGCCGGAGACATTGCGCTGTCGAGCTCGGGACGTGCGAGTCCGAAATCGAGCAGCTTCACGCCGTGCGGCGTGCGGAACACGTTCGACGGCTTGAGATCGCGATGCACGATGCCGCGCGCATGCAGCGCGGCGAGCGCGGACAGAATCTCGAGACCCACCGAGACCGCTTCAGCGACGTTCAACGACCCGCGGTGCAACTGGTCGGAGAGCGGTTCACCCTCGAGCAGCTCCATCGCGATGAAGAGTCCGGACGGGTCTTCGCCGATTTCGTAGATCTGGCAGATGTTCGGGTGATTGACGCTGGCCGCGGCGCGCGCTTCACGCCACAGGCGCTTGCGCGCAGCCTCGTCGCCGGAAAGCGCCGGCAATGTCTTGAGGGCGACCGTACGCTCGAGCCGTTCGTCACGTGCTTCGTAGACGACGCCCATGCCACCCTGGCCCAGCTTGCGCCTGACGGTGTAGTGGCCGAGGCGCATGGGCTCTGGCGCAGCGTCCGGGGACTTCGTCGCCTCTGGTGACGGTGTGGTCCCGGTCAGCCAATCGTATAAAGAGCGCAGCGGTCCGCGCCCGGTCTTATCGCCCGATTCGCTCACCGACATTCGATCTTACTCTTCAGGCTTCTCCACGAGCGCCTGCCATCGATTACGCGATTCGGCCGAATCGCCACCAGCGGTCGATCTTACTCTCCACGCCGTTCGTCCCCAACGCAGTTGACCGATCGGCCGCGATGCGGGAGAAATAGCGTTCAATGTCCCTCGCCCCCGGCACGCGGCTGGCGTCGTATGAGATTGTTGCGCTGCTCGGCGCGGGCGGGATGGGCGAGGTCTACCGCGCCCGCGACGCTCGATTGCGTCGTGATGTGGCACTCAAGGTCATCGCCGCATCGAGTGATGAGGACGCGCGCCGCCGTGTGCTGAGCGAGGCACGCGCCGCGGCCGCGGTGAGTCACCCCAACATCTGTCAGATTTTCGAGATCGGTGAGGAGCAGGACACGCTGTTCATCACCATGGAATTGCTGACCGGCGAGACGCTTGCCGATCGGATTCTGCGCGGACCACTGGCCACCAGCCAGGCGATTCCTCTGGCCATTGAGGCGTTGACCGCGCTGCAGGTCATTCACGAGCAGGGTCTCATTCATCGCGACCTCAAGCCGGGCAACATCTTTCTGACGCCGCACGGCGTGAAGATTCTCGATTTCGGGTTGGCGAGGCCGGTGTCAGTGGCTGTGGATCCGTCGGTGACGCAGACCGCGACGCGCGCCACGCAGGCCGGTGCCATGATGGGCACCCCGCGCTACATGTCACCCGAGCAGATTCAGGGGCGCGCACTCGACGCCCGCAGCGATCTGTTTGCGATGGGGGCGACGCTGTACGAAATGCTCGCCGGCAGTCCGGCGTTTGCCGGCCGCACGCATGTTGACGTGCTCCACGCCACGTTGCACGAAACACCGGCGGCACTGGGCGGCTCACGCACCATCGAGTCGGTGAATCGGATCCTTCAGCGCCTGCTCGCAAAGAATCCCCACGATAGGCCGGCATCGGCATCGGCGGCCGCCGACGATCTCAAGGGGTGTCTCACGCTCGGCGACGTCGAGGATGTTCCGCGCGCCCGGGCGATGACCTGGCTGGTCGTGTTGCCGTTCCGCGTGCTTCGTCCTGACAGTGAGACGGACTTCCTCGCCTTCAGTCTTCCGGACGCCATCGCGAGTTCGCTGGCCGGACTCCGATCGCTCGGTGTGCGGTCCACCGCAGGCGCCGCTCGCTTCGTCAGCGGCGAGATCGATTTCGCGCGTATCGCGGCTGAGGCGCACGTGGACCTGGTGATGACCGGCACGCTGCTGCGCGCCGGCGATGCGATCCGCGTGACGACGCAACTGGTCGGTGCACCGGGCGGCGACGTGCTGTGGTCACACGCTGCGCACGCCACCCTGCGCGACGTGTTCCAACTGCAAGACGATCTCGTGCAGCGCATCGTGTCGTCGCTGTCGCTCCCGCTGACCGCTCGCGAGCAGCAGCTGCTGAAGCATGATGTGCCGGCGAATCCGACGGCGTACGAGTTCTACCTGCGCGCCAACCAGGTGCAGCAGCAGGCGACGCTGGCATCACTCGATGCCGCGAGTCTGGCGCGGGATCTTTATCTGCAAAGCGTTGACGCCGATCCGCTGTATGCCCCGGCCTGGGCGAACCTCGGTCGATGCTATCGGGTGCTCGGCAAGTCTCGCGTTGATCATGCCGACGAACAATTGAAGCGGGCCGAGTCGTGCCTGCAGCGCGCCCTGTCGTTGAATCCGCAGCTCGCGTCGGTCACGCGCGCATACGCGCAGCTCGAGTCGGACACCGGTCGCTCGAAAGATGCGCTCGTCCGGCTCTTGACCGCTGCACGGATCAACGACCGCGATCCGGAGTTGTGGGCTGGCCTTGTGCACGCGTGCCGCTACTGTGGACTGCTGGACGCGTCGGTCGCCGCCCATATACGTGCCACACAGTTGGACCCGGCGATTGCCACCAGCGTGCGGCACACCTACTGGCTGCTCGGCGAACACGAACACGCCTTGACGGGATCGGGTAAGTTCTACTTCGAGGCGATGGTGCTGGCGTCGATTGGCCAGAGCGAGAAAGCCATCGCGCATCTGCGGGAGATGGAGCGCATGAAGCGGCCGGAGCTGATGCAGAACTTCGTCGCGTCGCTGCGGTTGCTTCTCGAGGGCCGGCGCGACGAGAGCCTCGCTGCCGCCGAGTACTGCATTGAAAACTTTCCCGATCCGGAAGCTGTGTATTACATGGCGCGCCAACTGGTGAAGCTGGACGAACGCGCCCGCGCATTGGACGTCCTGAACGGCGTCCTCGATCGTGGGTTCCTGCTGTCTGCCGCGCTGGCCAGAGATCCGTGGCTGACGCCGCTTCATGGCGAGCCGGGGTACGACGAGCTACTCGAGCGCAGTCGCCGCCTCGAAGCCGACGTCGCCCTCACGTTCGCCCAAATGGGCGGGCCCGATCTGGTTCGCTGACTCTCAGTCCTCGACCAGCGCTTTCAAACGATCGATCGCAACGTCCCATTGATCGGAGATCCGGTCGAGACATCGCCGCGCCATCTCGAGCCGGCGCGTCTCGAGCTCCCAGATCTGTTCGCGGCCGCTTTTGACGTTCTTCGCCAACCCGGCCGCCGACAATGCGTTGAGATGCTTGGTGATCGCCTGACGGGTGACGCCAGCCCCTTCGCTGAGACGCGTGATCGAGAGGGGGCCCTCTGTGCAGAGCCGCGCCACGATCTGGAGCCGCGTCTCGTCGCCAAGCGCCGCAAACACCGGCGCGCTCTCGCGCAGCCCCTTACGACTACTTCGCGACATAGCGTTGAATGTTCTCGACCTGCTCGGTCCAGCCGCCTTCGTTCATGCGGAACGCCTCGGCGCGGCGAGCCAGCGGGATCTTGTCGAATCCCGATTCGACGATAGTGAGACGCGTGTCCGCACCGGCGTCCTCGAGCGTGAACTCGACGAGCGTCATCGGCTCCGCGCGGTAATCGTGCCTGGGATCGCCAGGGTGCCAGCGATAGGAGAAGAAACGCTCCGGCTCAATCCGTTCGACGACCATCTCGAGTGTCAGCCCTTCATAACCCGGATACGTAATCGTGCCGTTGATGGTGGTGCCGGCCTTGAACTCGCCGTCCAGCTGTACCTTGAACCATTGGCCGAACAGCTTCGCGTCGCTGATGGCCCGCCACACGTGGCTGCGGGGCGCCTTCACGATGACGGTCTTCTCGATGCGGTCTGTCACGGTCGTACTTGTCATATGCAACCTCGTGGTTGCCTAAATGTTAACCGAGAAGACCGGCGATATGCAACCTGAAGGTTGCTGATGGCCGATGAGCCACGGCTGCGAACAGCCGGGAACTGTGCCGGGGCCGCCGCCGTATTCGACAGCATGAACGCGATTGCACAAACGAGGCTGACTCTGCTGGGCGTTGCATTGGCCCTTGTTCCGGCGACCGGCTGCGGCATTGACGTGCACGAGGCCGAGCGCGGCAAGAGCGTGGATATCAAGAGCGTGCTCGGGGATGTGTCGGTTCGGACGAACGTCGACAATGCCGACACGGGCCTGCCCGTTTATCCCGGCGCGCAGCCGCTGCGCGAGCCTGGCGAGGATCAAAGCGCCAACGTCAACGTGGCCAGCCGCTGGTTTGGTGTCAGGGTTGTCGCGGCCAAGTATCAAAGCGACGACGCAAACGACAAGATTCTCGAGTTCTATCGCCGCGAGATGAATACCTACGGGCCTGTCACGGAGTGTCGCGGGAATGTTGATTTTCGCGGCGGTCCCGGCAACAAGCGGATGGTCTGCAAGGAACAGTCGTCGTCGGACGAGGTGCAGCTGGCCGCCGGCACCGAAGGTCGCCAGCGCATCGTCGCCGTGAAGCCTCGAGGAAACGGGTCAGAGTTCTCGCTCGTGTATGTGAATACGCGCGGCTGAGCCGCGGCGGCGGCACTCTTCTTGGGTACTCCGGGATGGAGGCCCACCCCCATGACTGGAACTCGACTGTGGTCATTACTGATCGGGGCCGCGCTCGTTCTTGCGATCGCCGTCCCCGCCGCCCAGACGCTGGGCGAAAAAGAGCGCTTTAACGCGATCGCTATCGTCAACAACACCCGCGCCGCTGGAGCGGGCACCGTTCAGATTGACGTCAACAGGTGGTCAACGTCGGCGGAACGCACGACGTTGCTGGATGCCCTCAAGAAGCACGGCGCCGAGAAGCTGCTCGACAACCTCAAGGGCATGAAATCGGTTGGCACGATCAAGACCCCAGACTCGCTTGCTTATGATCTGCGCTTCGCGAGTCAGACACCGTTGCCTGACGGCGGACGTCGCATCGTGCTCGCGACGGATCGGCCGATCGGCTTCTGGGAAGCGGTGCATCGGCCGCGGACGATCGATTACCCGTTCACGGTGATTCAGATGGAGATTGGCAAGGACGGGAACGGCAAAGGCACGCTCTCGTTGGCCACCAAGATCATCCCCGCGGGCGACACGATCGTCCTCGAGAATTTCGACACCTCACCGATCATGCTGACGGAGATCAAATCGGAAACACGCACGTAACTGGCTCTTCCTCTGCGTTAGACTGTGGCGCGGAGGAGAGCATGAGCACGACTCGGGCTTGGGTCCCTGTCATCGCAGTGGTGGCGCTGGCTACAACGGTGCTGCAGTCGCAGCAGCCGCAGCAGCCGGCGCCCGGCACGCCAACGCAGCTGGCCGCGGTGCCGGCCAGAGAGCCCTCATGGGCATTTCCTGTTCAAGCGGGCCAGTTGCCGGCGGAGCCTCCAGGACCGAAGACGGTGCCTGGAAGCACGAAGAAGTACACGCCTCAGGAAATCGACGATCTCCTCAATCCGCCCGACTGGTTTCCTGACGAGCACAAGCCGGCGCCGTCAATCGTCGTGAAGGGACACGGCATGGCGCTGGCGTGCGGATCGTGTCATCTGATGTCGGGAACCGGCCACCCCGAGTCGAGCGACGTCACCGGATCGACGGCCGATTACATCTACCAGCAGCTGCAGGATTTCAAATCCGGCGCGCGTAAGGACTACGCGCGGATGAACGGCATCTCGGCCGAGTTGTCGGATCAGGAGATGCGTCAGGCGGCCGAGTATTTCGCGTCATTGCCACGCGTGAAATGGTCGACTGTGAAAGAAGCCGCGATGGTACCGAAGACGTTCGTCGGCCAGGGGCGCATGCGATTCATCGATCCGAAGGCCACGGGTATGGAGCCAATCGGCAAGCGCATCATCACGCTGCCCGAAGATCAGACGCGTGCCCGCCTGCGCGATCCGAAGATCGGGTTTGTGTCGTATGTGCCACCCGGGAGCGTCGGAAAAGGGAAGGCGCTGGTTGAGAATGGTGGCGGCGGCAAGACAGTGCAGTGCAGCATCTGCCACGGTGAAGGGCTGAAGGGGCTCGGCAACGTGCCGCGCATTGCCGGCGTGCATCCGATCTATCTGGCGCGCCAGCTTCATCTCTTCAAGGAAGGCGATCGCAAAGGACCGGATTCACCGCTGATGAAGCGGCCGGTCGAAAAGCTCACGGACGATGACATTCTGAATATCGCGGCGTATGTCGGAGGGCTGCCGCCGCAGTAAGACACGAGCAGGTGAGCGCGGGGGCGATGCCCCCGCGCCCCGCGTTGTTACGGTTTGTAGTCAGCAGTTGCTTCGGACGTCTTCGCGACGTCCTTCCCGCCAGTCGCCTCGAGAATCTCTTCGGCCTTCTTCGCCCACTTGCGATCGTCACAATGGACCGAGACGAGGTACGCGCCTTCGCGTAGGCGGCCCGCATAGCGTTTGGCTTCGACCTCGGGAATGCCAGCGCCAATCAGTCCGCCGACGAGACCGCCGGTCGCGCCGGCAGCACCCGCCCCGGCGAGGGCAGCGACGATGGGGCCGGCCGCCACGATCGGGCCAACGCCCGGGATCGCCAACGCGCCAATGCCTACCAGCCAGCCGAGCACTCCGCCAATCGCCGCGCCCGTGCCGGCGCCGGCCGTGAACCCTTCAGGTGCCTTCGTGTTGATCTCGTGCGCGAGATCGCGAGTGGTTCGGTCGCGCTCCGGAAGAATTGCCGAGATGTCGCTATTGCGGAATCCGGCGGCGCGGAGCGACTCGAGCGCACGCTCGAACGCGACACGATCTGCATAGATGCCATACGCAACCAAGTCTGTGGCCATGTGTTCCCCTCCTTGATGGGTTGAAGACGCCGCGCGCACGCGTAGGAAGGGTAGGAGCAGCAAGCATGCCGATTCGCAGCTCAACGTCTGCATTGAGGCAACCTCGACGTGGGCGTTGAGGCAACCTCAACGTGGGCGTTGAGACCCGACTCAGCCTCGAGTGTGGTGTAGCCGAGCTCAGATCTGCGGCTGGCGCGTGAGAAACGCGATGAGCTCCTCGGCTGCGCCGCGTTCATCATCGGTCTGGGCCAGCGCGCGCGACGCGCGGGCATGACCGATCGCTTCATCACGGCGGCCCATCCGGTTGAGCACACGGGCCACTGTCATTCGCGCGGCTGCACTCGACGGATCCAGAGTCGCGGCGCGGATCGCGATTGGCAGCGCGTCGGCCGGTGTCGCTCCCTGCGCGATCGTGTCGGCGAGGAACGATTGCGAGGGTGAGTAAAAGCTGTTGAGCGCGACCGAGCGCCGAAGCAGCGTTTCCATCCGCTTGCGCGTGTCCACGTCAGCGTTCGCCGTCCAGATCATCGTCGCCAGGCGATAGTGCGTGTAGAAGCTCTCGGAGTTGAGCTCCACCGCCTTCGTGTATGCGCTGCGTGCCTCGTCTCGCTTCCCCTCACGATCGAGCAGAAGCGCCTCGACGTCGTACGTGGAAGCGCCTTGATTCTCGCCAGCCGCAGCAATCGCGGCGCGAGCCTCGACCGGACGGCCGAGGGTCGTATGCACGGCCGCGTGCACGCCGGCCAATTCGCC
>Ga0310810_10002487_pt1 | contig 19829 bp, 20 predicted proteins | sample NCmetagenome_FD_207641 | JGI IMG/M metagenome (GOLD analysis project Ga0310810, IMG submission 207641) | Soil microbial communities from experimental microcosm in Duke University, North Carolina, United States - NC | ecosystem: Engineered > Artificial ecosystem > Soil microcosm > Unclassified ...
GCAGGAAGTCCAGCTCAGGGGAGACGACGCGGAAAGCCACTCCGCTGCCGAGGTCCATTACGCCTTCGATCGCGGCTCGAGGCGGCGGCGCGCTCGCGAGCCGAGCGAGCGTCCTCCGGGCCTCTCCTTCAGCCGAGGGCGGCAAGGAATGGAACATGGTGAGATGGGCGGTGAGCTTGTTGCGATCGGCAGGATAGTAAGTTCGCCGGAGTTGATCGAGCCAGGCGAAATCGCGCGGTGCGATCTCGGCGGTGATAATCAGCGCGCCGGCCACTGCTCACGGGCCATCTCTTCGAGCGTGTTGAACATCGGCGCATCCATGTTCGTGACGATCCTTTCGCCATCCACCTGCGCGGACTTCCACGGCAAACGGCGCAGCGTCTCGCCGATGCCCGCCACGCCGCCCTGCGATACGACCACATAATCCAGCTGCCCGCTGGAGCAGCCGGCCATTGCATCGATGCAGCGGCCGAGCTCGGTCTTGCCGCTCACCACTTGCCCGCGAAGCAGCAGCGATACTGGAAACAGCGCCTCGCCGAGTGTCCGCTCGCTGGCCTCGGCGGCCGAACGACCTCCCTGCTCCACCCCCGCTTGCCGTCCAAGCCAACGCCAAATGCCGAAAACGTCCAGCACCGTCAGAACGACATTGGTCCACATGAGAGCGGGCTGGTGGGTCAGCGCACCCACGCCGATCCAGCACAAAGCGCCGGCGGTGAAGACGACGAAGCCATAGCCGGTGATTCTGGGTCCGAGGTTCGAAGCGGTGATCGTTGCAGCCACGATCGTTGCGATTGTCGCAATCCAGGAAATGGTATCAGCCATGGCGCGGCAATGCGCAGGCGTGGCGAATTGTTCAGATCTCGACTTGCGAGCCCAGCTCGACTACCCGGTTGGTCGGAAGCTTGAAGAATTCCATCGCGCTTTCGGCGTTGCGCAGCATCCAGGCGAAGAGCTTCTCGCGCCAGATCGCCATCCCGGGGCGCGACGAGGCGAGCAATGTCTGGCGAGCGAGGAAAAAGCTCGTGTCCATCATTCGGCACTGGTTACCGATCCCCTTCAGCTGCGCGAGCGCCGACGGAACGTCGATCTCCTCCATGAAGCCGTAGCGCAGGACGACGCGATAAAAGCCCGACCCGTAATCCTTCGTCTCTAGGCGCTTCTCATCCGAGACGTACGGCACGTCCTCGATGCGCACGGTCAGGAGGATCACGCGCTCGTGGAGCACCTTGTTGTGCTTGAGGTTGTGAAGCAGCGCGTGGGGAACGCCGCTCGACGAACTCGTCATGAACACGGCAGTGCCGGGAACTCGCGCGGCGCTCGGTGCCGCCGACTTGATGAAAATCTCCATCGGCAGGCTGGCTTCGTTCATCCGGCTGATCATCAGCTGCCGGCCCTTCGCCCAGGTGGTCAGGAAGGTGAACGCAATTGCGCCGACCAACAGCGGGAACCAGCCTCCGGCGGGAATCTTGAGCAGGTTCGCGGAAAGGTAGGTGAAATCGACGGTGAAGAAGAGGACGAGCAAGCCCGCGATCGCAAATCGGTTCCAGTTCCACATGTGCCGGAGCACCACTGCGATGAGGAAGCTGTCGATCATCATCGCGCCGACGACGGCGATTCCGTAGGCCGCTGCGAGATTGGACGAGCTGCGGAACGTCAGCACGAGCAGGATCACCATGATCATTAGCGCCCAGTTGATGATCGGAATGTAGATCTGGCCCGCAGCGCTTTCGCTGGTGTGGGTGATCCTTAGACGTGGAACGAAGCCAAGCTGGATCGCCTGCTGAGTCACCGAGAAGGCGCCTGAGATCACCGCCTGACTGGCGATGATGGTGGCCGCGGTTGCAAGCAGCACCAGCGGCAGCCGCAACTGATCGGGCGCGAGGTAGAAGAAGGGATCCTTGACCTTGGCGAGCGCCGTGTGGACGTCAGCCGACAGGATCATTGCGCCCTGGCCAAGATAATTGAGGAGCAGCGCTGGAAGAACGAAATAGATCCATGAGATCTGGATCGGCTTCCTGCCGAAGTGCCCCATGTCCGCATAAAGCGCCTCGGCGCCGGTGACCGCCAGCACCACCGATCCCATGGCGATGAAGGCACGCATGAAATCGGCGGCGAAGAATCGGAAGATGTTCAACGGATTGATCATCGCCAGCAGCACCGAGGGGTAGTTCAGGATATGCATTACCCCGAGCACCGCGAGCGTCGCAAAATAGAATAGCATAACGGGGCCGAACATCAGGCCGACACGCGCGGTGCCCCGCGCCTGAATGGCGAAAAGGCCAACCAGAATGCCGATAGCGATCGGGATCACGAACGGAGCGAGCCCGGCATTGACCGTCGTCAGGCCTTCAACCGCCGACAGCACGGAAATCGCCGGGGTGATCATTGAATCGCCGTAGAAAAGTGCCGTCGCAAAGACGCCCAGCAGGATGATCCCGCTGGTCCATCTTTTCTTGCCGCTCAGCGTTCGGTTGATCAGCGCGAGGAGTGCGAGACTACCTCCCTCCCCCTTGTTATCCGCGCGCATGATGATGGTGACGTACTTCAGCGTCACGATGATCATCATCGAGTAGAAGATCAGGCTCAAGACGCCATAAATGTGCAGCCGGTCCGGAATGAGCGTGTGGTGTCCGGCGAAGGTTTCGCGGAAGGCGTAGATGGGCGACGTGCCGATATCACCATAGACGATACCGATCGCTCCGATGACGAGCTTGTAGAGCGGTCCGTGGGCGTGGCCGTGTGATGTGTCCTGAGGCGCCTCGGTTGTGGCGCCGCCCGTCGCGGTGATGTTCATGTGTTGAGGTTCAGATCCGACAGACCGCGAACTCGCATCCCCTGAACCGCGAGCGAGGTCCTCGGTCACGGAGCGCGCTCCCTAGCACTGCAGTCCCCGGCCCGCAATCGGACGGGACAGAGGCGAAAAGCCCGTCTATAGGCCCGCGCAATCATCGATTGGAGCAAACGAAATAATGCGCATTGGGGTGCCAAAAGAGATCAAGGTCCACGAATATCGCGTCGGATTGACGCCGGCTTCGGTCGCGGAGCTCGTTGGCCACGGCCATGAACTGTTCGTGGAAACGGCCGCCGGCAAGGGCATCGATTGCCCCGACGCCGCTTACGAGAAGGCCGGCGCGAAAATCCTGCCCGACGCCAAATCGGTGTTCGATTCCGCGGACATGATCGTGAAGGTGAAGGAGCCTCAGCCGCAGGAAATCGCGATGCTCAAGCCGGGGCAGATCCTGTTCACCTACCTTCACCTTGCCGCGGACAAGGAACAGGCGCTTGGGCTCATGAAGTCTGGGTCGATCTGCATCGCGTACGAAACGGTCACCGCAAACAATGGCTCGCTGCCGCTTTTGAAGCCAATGAGTGAGGTGGCGGGCAGAATGTCGGTCCAGGTCGGCGCGCATTATCTCGAAAAGGAGCAAGGCGGACGCGGTGTCCTTTTGGGCGGTGTCCCCGGTGTCGCGCCGGCCAAGGTCGCCATCCTCGGCGGCGGCGTATCGGGCGTGAACGCCGCGCAGATGGCGACCGGAATGCGAGCAGACGTGACCATCTACGACATCAACAACGACCGCCTGGCGGAGCTCGACATGTTCTTTTCGAGCCAGATCAAGACCGCCTATGCCTCACGGGCAGCGATCGCCAATGCGGTCAAGGAAGCGGAGTTGGTGATTGGCGCGGTGCTCGTGCCGGGTGCGGCGGCGCCGAAACTCGTCACGCGCGAAATGCTCAAGACGATGAAGCGGGGCTCGGTGCTGGTCGACATTGCGATCGACCAGGGCGGCTGCTTCGAGACTTCGCATCCGACGACCCACGCGGATCCGGTCTATGAGGTCGACGGCATTATCCATTATTGCGTGGCGAACATGCCGGGCGCGGTGGCTCGGACGAGCGCGTTCGCGCTCAACAATGCGACCTTGCCCTTCGCACTGAAGATTGCGAATCTCGGCGCGGAGCAAGCGATGCACCAGGACCCTCACCTTGCGAACGGCCTTAACGTTTCCGGCGGCAAGATCCGCCATCAAGCCGTCGCCGAGGCTCTGGACCTCGCTTACGATCCGGTCGACGGTTGAGGCTTTGCGGCGTCGGGCTTGCTGAGCGCCGCGACACCCTGTTCGACGAGCGGGCGCCAGTCCGGCTTGGCTGGAGCCGTCTTCAGAATTTGCCGCCAGAGCGCGAGGGCCCCTTCCCGATCGCCTGACCTCGCGAGCGCCAGTCCGTAGAAGAATGGCGGCGCCGGGTACCCGGGCGAAAGCTGTTCGGCGCGCTTGTACGCGAGCTCGGCTGGAGGTGTGAGGCCACGTGCGTGGTCAACCAGCGCGTTCCCGAGACCGATCCACAGCTGCGGGTCGCCAGGATAGCGTTTCACAGCATTCTCGAGGATACCGACGGCATCCTCGCTCTTTCCGTCGCGCGCGAGCGCTTCGGAGATGCGCAGCCAGGTCTCGGCCGGGGTAAAATAGCCAAAGAATGCATGGCGTGCGTCCGTCAGCGGGAAGATGTCGTGGGCATCGCCTGCTTGGGCGCGCGCGCCGGGCAGATCGGGACTGCCCTGGATGGCATAACCGACCGCACCCAGGAGCATCGCTGCGGCGCTCGCCGTAAGCAACCCCCCTCGAACGCGCAGCACCCACAGGAACGCAATGGTTCCGCCGACGAGCGAAAGGAGGATGACCCACCCCATCAGGAGCTCGCCTTCAGCTTGATCCTTCGCCCGACGATCCACGCACCCACAGCCAGCAGGGCAAGTGGAGCGAGCCACAAAGGCCAAGCCGCAGGCTCCTCGGTCGGTTTGTAGCTGATCCACGTTCCGTAACGCTGGATCAGCCAAGCGCGGATCGCGGCGGGCCTTTCACCAGCCGCGATGCGCCGGCGAACCAGGTCGCGCATGTCGCCGGCAAGTTCTGCGTCGGAATCGGCGATCGACTGTCCCTGGCAAACGAGGCAGCGGATTTGCTCCATCAGCGCCTGCGCCTCTGCTTCTTGCCGGGCATTCGTTAGCTCGCGATTGGCCCAATAGGCGGGCGGCAGATTGCTGTCGGCTCGCAAAGGCTGGGCGAGCAGCAGAGCGACGATCAGCGCCGCTTTCCTCACCGCATTTGCTCCAATTCCCGGAGCACGCCGGGAATGTTGGAGGCATTCAGTGGCCCGATATACTGACGCCTGATCACGCCACGTCCATCGATAACGAATGTCTCCGGAACTCCGGACGATCCGAGCGCGATCTGCACTTCGCTTTTTCGGTCGGACCCGATCCGCTCATAAGGGTTGCCGTTGCGATTCAGGAAAGCGCTCAATGCGTCGGGCGTGTCCCGCACCGCTATCCCGTCGATCTCGACGCCCCGTCGCCGCAGTTCCTGCAAGATCTTGCCCTCGCTCGCGCAGGGTACGCACCAGCTTGCGAAGATGTTGAGGAGTCTCGGCCGCCCAGTCACGAGGTCGTTCGAATTCAGTCCAGACTGGCCGGCAGTCGCTGCAGGAAGCGTGAATTGCGGCAGTGGCCGCGTCACCATCTGCGACGGCACCGCCGTGTCCGCCGGCTTGATCAGCCTCCAGGCCAGGCCGCTCAGAACGAACAGCAGCAGGATGATCGGGATCAGGCGCAGGCCGCGGCTCATGCGTAGCCTCTTCGCCATTCAGGGTGGCGGCGCCGCCGGAGGAAAGGCAACAGCCGCCCGAGCAGCGCCAATGCGCCTCCGAAGGCAATCAGTGCTCCGCCCGCCCAGATCAGGGTCACGAACGGCTTCCACCACAGCCTCAGCTGCCAGGCTCCGGACGGGTCCTGCTTTCCGATCACGGTGTAAAGCTGGCCGTCCCAAAACGTCTCGATGGCGGATTCGTTGGTCTCGGTTGGCGGATCCGAATAATAACGCGTTTCGGGCGTTAGAGTGATCGACCCCGAACCCCGGCTCGCGCGCAGCTCGCCCTCGATCGCCGTCCAGTTCTTTCCCGCGGTAGGGGTGACGGAAACGAGCTCAACTTGCCATGGCCCGACGCTCAGCGCTTCGCCGAGCTGGGCGATCGCCAGGCGCTCGCTGCTGAAGGCAGCGTTCGCAGCCATGCCGGCAAGGGCGACGGCAATGCCGAAATGCGCCACCACCATGCCCCAGGTGGCGAGCGGAGCGCGGAACGGATTTCGATTCGCGAGCGGCAAAGCACTCGCGGCAAGGAGGAAGCCAGCGACGGTGAAACCCGCGCGCGGCAGGATGCCGATGCCCGGCGCGACGATGACCGTAATGACGAGAGCGCCAACACAGACCAAAGCCGGCACTTTCAATTGCCGGAGGACTGGACGCCGCTCGCGCCGCCAGCTCAAAAGCGGGCCAATGCCGACTAGCAGAGCGAGCACCAAAGCAAGCGGCCCCGCAACCGCATTGAAATAAGGCGCGCCGACCGAAAGCTTCTCGGCGGTCAGAGCCTCTACGAACAAGGGATAGAGCGTTCCCAGGAACACGATCCCCAGGATGACGCTCAGAAGCAGATTGTTCACGACCAACCCGCTCTCGCGGCTGACCAGCTCGAACGGCGCGCCCTCCTTCAAGCTGGCACCGCGCCAGGCGAACAGGATGAAGGCGGCACCGACATAGATTGCAAGCAGCGCGAGCAGGAAGGTTCCGCGTTCTGGATCGATGGCAAAGGCGTGCACCGATGTCAGGATTCCCGACCGGACGAGGAACGTGCCGACCATCGACATCGAGAAGGCGATCACCGCCAGCATCATCGTCCAGGCCTTCAGAGCCCCTCGCGCAGCAAGCACGTTGATCGAATGGAGGAGCGCTGTGGCCGCAAGCCACGGCATCAGGGATGCGTTCTCGACCGGATCCCAGAACCAATAGCCGCCCCATCCGAGCTCGTAATAAGCCCAGTAGCTGCCCGCCGTGATTCCAAGCGTCAGCAGGATCCACGCCCCAAGGACCCATGGCCGCATCGCCCGGGCGAGACGGGCATCGACCTCGCCGGTGAGAAGCGCGCCGACCGCAAAGCTAAAGGCGACCGAAAGTCCGACATAGCCGAGGTAAAGCGTCGGCGGATGAAAGGCCAAGCCCGGGTCCTGCAGCAAGGGGTTGAGCCCCTGCCCGTCCGGCGGCGCAGGGAAGAGCCGCGCGAAGGGGTTCGATGCAAATAGCAAGAAAGCGTAGAAGCCAAGTGCCAGGATCGCCTGGCTTCCGAGCGCCGCGGCCAACGTGCGTTCGCCTGTTCTTCTTGAGAAGAAAGCAACGAACGCGCCGGCGATCGCGAGGATCGTGACCCACATCAGCATCGAGCCTTCGTGGTTTCCCCAGGCCCCCGCCACCTTGTAGATGAAAGGCTTCGCGCTGTTGCTGTTGGCGAAGACCAGCGAAACCGACATGTCACTTCGGGCGAAGACCAGGAGGAGCATTGCGAACGCAATCAGCGTCAGCATACCCTGCGCCACGGCCACGCCGCGCATCGGCCGCGCGACCTCGACACTGCTGCGCAGCGCAAGCACCATCAGGAAGACTTGATAGGCGGCGAGCCCCGCTGCGAGCCACAGCGCCGCAAGGCCAGTCTCGGCGATCATTTCTCGAGCGTCTTACCGGCCTTGTGCTCGGCGGCAAGATTGCCGAGCTCGGGCGGCATGTAGCGCTCGTCGTGCTTGGCGAGAATCTGGTCGGCAACGAAAGTTCCGCTTTGCATGCGCCCTTCGGCAACCGCGCCGCTTCCTTCGCGGAAGAGGTCCGGCACGATGCCGCGGAACGTGACTGGCGTCTGCGCTTTGCCGTCGGTCAACACGAAGTGAATGGTCACGCCATCCGCTTCACGCCGAACCGAGCCTTTTTCGACCATGCCGCCGAGGCGCGCAGCCTTGCCGTCGCTTGCTTTCCCGGCGGCAATGTCCGCTGGGGTGTAGAAGAAGCTCGCCTGATTCCGGAGCCCAATCATCGCCAACAGTGCCGCGGCCACCAAGGCAACGAGCGCCGCTGCGACGAGGACGAGCCGCTGGTTCTTCGGTTTCATTTGGCCCTGAGGCCGTCGGCGGCGGCTTCCGCTCGCCGCATCGAGGCGAATGCCCATCCCAGCAACCCTGCGGTCAGGCAAATCGCGACGAAATAGGCGGCGACGACGAACGGCCAGGGGTTCATGCGCTTAGTCTCCGCATTCGCGCTTCGACCTTTGTTTCGGCGAGCTCTGCCCGCATCCGCATCAGCACCGCCGCGCCAAACAGGCATGTGAAGCCCACCATCGTCAGCGGCAGCGGCCACAGGATCGAAGTGTCGATGGTCGAGCCGGTGAGTCCGATGCTCTCTCCCTGGTGCAGCGTGCGCCACCACAGGACCGAATAATGGATGATCGGAAGGTTGATTGCGCCGACCAAGCCGTAGATTGCAGCGATCCGGCCCTCGCCGCCGCGCTCGCGCTCGGCCGACGCCAGCGCGATATAGCCCAGATAGAGAAAGAACAGGACGAGCATCGATGTCAGTCGCCCATCCCATTCCCACCAGGTTCCCCAGGTCGGGCGACCCCATATCGAGCCGGTAATGAGGCAGATCGCTGCGAATGTCGCGCCCGCTGGGGCTGCAGCGCGGCCTGCGATCGCTGCAAGCGGGTGACGCCAGACGAGCTGACTGACCGACCCGGCAGTAATCGCGGCCCAGCCCGCCATTCCAAGCCATGCGGACGGCACGTGGATGTATAGGATCCGCACCGTTTCACCCTGGAGATAATCGGGTGGTGTTAGCGTCAGTCCCGCTGCCATGCCGCCGAAAGCGAGCACAAGCCCCACCAGCAGCAGCCACATCGTGGCCGGTCTTGCAATCCGGAGGAATCGCGCGGGGTTCGCTAAAGCATGCACGGCGAGCTCTTATGCCCTGCCGATAAGCCTTTGCGCCATACCATCTGCAACAGCGGCCGGGTCGCGGCCCGTCTCGGCGCTTTCCGCCCAGATCTGCTCGAGGCGCACGGGAATGCCTTCGATGCGCTGCCTGACCAGGCTCGCGTCGCCATCGCCAAGATATTCAGTGCAAACGTTGATGATACCGCCGGCATTGATGACATAGTCGGGAGCATAGAGGATCCCGCGCGCGTGCAGCCGCTCGCCGTCTCCAGCGGTCGCGAGCTGGTTGTTCGCGCCGCCGGCGACGACCGGTACCTTCAGTGCCGCGATCGTCTCTTCGGTGAAGATGGCGCCAAGTGCACAGGGGCTGAGGACGTCGGCCTCGAGTGTCAGGATCTCGTCAGCGGAAACCACATTTCCGTTGGTCGCGTCGGCAAGCTTCTGCGCCTTCGCTGGATCGACATCGGCGATGCTGAGCTTCGCGCCCTCGGCGCAGGCGTGCAAGGCGACACCCGTAGCAACGCTCCCCGCCCCTTGAAGCGCAATATGGAGGCCGTCGAGCGTGTCCTTGCCTAGGGCCCTCTTCACCGCCGCCTTGACGCCAAGGAAGACGCCAAGCGACGTGTGCGGTCCCGGATCGCCACCGACGTCACCGGCGCTATTGGGGAGTCCGGCAACGAACTTCGTTGATCTTGCGACCTCGATCATGTCGGCGACGTTGATCCCCACATCCTCCGCAGTCACGTAGCGGCCGCCGAGGCTTTCAACTGCCTTGCCGAAGGCATGGAGCATTTCCGGAGTCTTCGTTCGATCTTCATTGGCCAGAATCACCGACTTGCCGCCGCCGAGCGGAAGGCCCGCCATCGCATTCTTGTAGCTCATCCCGCGTGAGAGCCGCAGCGCATCGACCAGAGCTTCATCGTCCTTCGCATAATGCCAGAAGCGCGCTCCGCCGGCGGCTGGGCCGAGGTGCGTGGAATGAAGGGCGATGATGGCCTTGAGGCCACTTTTCTCGTCGGTGAAGAAATGCACGTCTTCGTGCGCGTCGAAATCGGGCAAGCCCCAGGGCGTGGTCATTGTCGTCGAAATGTCCGGTTGCAGATGAGGTCGATGGGGCGATCGAGGGGACTTGAACCCCCGACCCTCGGTACCACAAACCGATGCTCTAACCAGCTGAGCTACGATCGCCACGAAAGCGCTTCAGTAGTCCGCCCTCTCCAGCGGTTTCCTTCGGCGCCCGCGCCACTTAGGGACGCATCCGGACGAAGGCAAGCGAGGCTGCCGAGCTCGATAGGAGAAGTGTCTGCGTCGATCCGGCGCGTTTGCGCTCTGACACTCAATCTAAGTAAATCATTCAACTAGCGGCAGAAACTATATAAACTTTCGATAACTTGCTCTCTTAATCTGGTTCATAGAAGTGTCATGCACCCGACTGTGCTACAAAGCATCGTTCGTGGTGGGGAGAGACCGCAATGGCGAGTCGGCGAGCAAGGTCGGCAACCGAGAGTGTGTCTCTGCGGGAGACTCTCGTCTCGGCTGGATTGGAACCGCGCCTCGCCGACCTCCTCGACGAGATGCCGCATCGGGTGGTCTACATCGAGCCACGGCGCCCATTCCGCGAGCCCGGGACGCCGCGGGATGAGGTCATATTCGTGCGCTCGGGAATTCTCTCAAAATTCAAATCCGATGCGACCGGGCGGCGACAAATCGTTGCGTTGCGCTTTCCGGGCGAGGGCATATTGCCGGTGGACGGCCCCGCCCAATATGGCATCCAAGCCATCGTCCGAAGCGAAGTGCTGATCGGCAAGGCGAAAGACTTCAACCCCCTCCTCGAGGCCAACCCGTCATTGCAGCGCTTCTTCTGGCGCCTGCTTCAGCGCAATGAATCGATCGGGTACGAATGGCTGGTGAACTGCGGTCGCCGCGATTCCACAGCGCGGGTCGCACATCTCTTGTGTGAGACGGCGGTTCGAATGCACGCCGCCGACGATCACATGGTCAACCCGTTCACGCAGCAGCAGATAGCCGACATCACGGGGCAGACATCGGTCAACGTGAACCGCGTTCTGGCGGATATGGAAAGGCAGGGCCTCATCAAGCGCAAGGGCCGCGATATCGAGTTCGCCGACTGGGACGAAATGCGGCGCGTCGCCAGTTTCCAGCCGGCCTATCTGGAGAATTAGGAAAGCTCTCCGACGAACGTCGGATGCGCCTTCTCGCATGCCCTCCGGACATGCCTCGAGAGCGTATGGTGGGCGCGACAGGGATTGAACCTGTGACCCCACCCGTGTGAAGGGTGTGCTCTACCGCTGAGCTACGCGCCCACTGCCGTGTGGAAGGCCGCGGATATAGTGCCGTCGAGCGCCGTGTCCAGCTACTGAACTGCGTCCTTGAGGACTTTGCCAGGACGGAATTTCGGCTGCGAACTCGCCTTGATCTGCATCGGTTCGCCAGTCCGCGGATTGCGACCGGTCGATGCCTTCCGGCGAGTGACCGAGAAATTGCCGAAGCCAACGAGACGCACTTCATCGCCCCGCTTCAGCGTCGATGTGATCACTTCCAGCATCGTCTCGACTGCGCGCATGGCATCGTTGCGGCTTAACCCCGAACGGTCCGCGACATGACCGATCAGTTCCTGCTTGTTCATGCCCCAGCTCTCCCTCACCGGCTGCAAGACTCGCACGCCCGGAGCATCGGCCTTTAAGGCAAGACTCGGCGCTTAAGTCCAGTGGCTGGAACCACCATAATTTCGTTTCATCGCGGGACACTGGGGAATGGCGAATTCGATGACTATATGCGGCGAACGCCGATCAGCCTCCAAGGAGCACTGCCATGACAAGTGATGCACCCGAACAACAACCGGGAATGTCTGGCGATTTCGTCAGCAGGATCGAGACCGAGCTGCTTCATACCCGAAAGGTGCTGATTTTCGGCGACATCCATGATCGGCTGGCCCGGGATGTCTGCTCGCGGCTGCTTCTGCTCGCCGATCGCGATGCAAAGGCGCCGATCGACATCTACATCAATTCGCCAGGCGGACATGTGGAATCCGGCGACACCATTCACGACATGGTCCGCTTCATCCGCAACGACGTTCAGATCAACATGATCGGAACGGGATGGGTCGCGAGCGCGGGCGCGCACATCTTCCTGGCGGGAGCGAAGGACCGGCGCTTCTGCCTTCCGAACACGCGCTTCCTGCTTCACCAGCCCGCCGGCGGCGCCCGCGGAATGGCCGCCGACATCGAGATCGAGGCCAGGGAGATCTTGCGCATGCGCGAACGACTGGTGCGGATCATCTCCGAGGAGACAGGCCAACCGGTCGAGCGGATCAACAAGGACATCAACCGCAACCATTGGCTGACCGCCGAAGAGGCGATCGACTATGGGATGGTCACGAGCATCATCCGCGATCCCCGCGATATCCCTAAAAGCTGATTACCAGCGCTCAGTGGCGGACGGACGGTTCGCCGGCAGAGGTACCGGAAGAATGAACCGGCGGCTCGGGCGCATGCTCGTCAGCCTCGGTCCACTCAATCGCCTGCAGCGGCGCCACGAGGGCGCGCGCAAGTACCTGGTCGACATGGTCCACCGGGACGATTTCGAGGCCTTCCTTTACTGATGCCGGAAGCTCGGCGATGTCCTTCTCATTCTCGGCCGGGATTAGGACGGTCGTGATTCCTCCGCGAAGCGCGGCGAGCAGCTTTTCCTTGAGGCCGCCGATCGGCAACACGCGTCCGCGCAACGTCACTTCGCCGGTCATGGCGATGTCACGGCGGACAGCAATTCCGCTTAGGGTCGAAATCATTGCAGTGACCATCCCGATGCCCGCGGACGGGCCATCCTTCGGTACTGCACCCTCGGGCAAGTGGACGTGGATGTCCTTGCGCGCGAAGATCGACGGCTTGACTCCATAAGCCGGAGCCCTTGCCTTGACGAAGCTCATCGCGGCCTGGATCGATTCCTGCATCACCTCGCCGAGCTTACCGGTCGTCTTGATCTGGCCCTTGCCCGGAACGGTGACGGCCTCGATCGTCAGCAGCTCGCCGCCGACCTCGGTCCACGCGAGGCCGGTGACCGCGCCAATCTGGTCCTCTTCCTCTCCCATTCCATACCGGAACTTACGGACGCCAAGGAAATCACCTACATTGCTGGACGTTAGCTCGATCTTCTCTGCCTTGTTCTCAAGAATCTGGCGCAATGATTTTCTGGCGATCTTGGCAAGCTCGCGCTCGAGCGTCCGAACCCCGGCCTCGCGCGTGTAGTGGCGGATGATCGCCCGCAACGCATCGTCGGAGAAGCTCAGCTCCTCCGCTTTTAGTCCGTGGGCGTCCATCTGCTTCGGGATCAGGTGCTGCTTGGCGATCTGCACCTTCTCGTCTTCGGTGTATCCCTCGAGCCGGATGATCTCCATGCGGTCCATGAGCGGCTGCGGCATGTCGAGCGAGTTCGCCGTGGTGACGAACATCACATCCGATAGGTCGTAATCGAGCTCGAGATAATGGTCCTGGAACTTGTTGTTCTGCTCCGGGTCTAGGACCTCCAGCAGCGCCGACGACGGATCGCCACGGAAATCCTGACCGAGCTTGTCGATCTCATCGAGTAGGAACAACGGGTTCGAGGTCCCCGCCTTCTTGATGTTCGAGATTATCTTGCCGGGAAGCGATCCGATGTAGGTGCGCCGGTGCCCACGGATTTCGGCCTCGTCGCGAACGCCGCCCAGCGACTGGCGGACGAACTCGCGGCCTGTCGCCCGAGCTATCGAGCGGCCGAGCGAGGTCTTGCCGACGCCGGGAGGTCCGACGAGACAGAGGATCGGCCCCTTGAGCTTGTTGGTTCGCGCCTGAACTGCGAGATATTCGACGATCCGGTCCTTGACCTTCTCGAGACCGTAATGGTCCTCGTCGAGGATCTGCTGGGCTTCGGCGATGTCCTTCTTGAGCTTGGACTTCTTGCCCCAGGGCAGCCCGAGCAGGACGTCGAGATAGTTGCGGGCAACGGTCGCTTCGGCTGACATCGGCGCCATCGCCTTGAGCTTCTTGAGCTCGGCGTTGGCCCGCGTCCGAGCCTCCTTGGAAAGCCGAGTCTTCCGGATCTTCTCGGCGAGCTCCTGGAGCTCATCGCCCCCCTCTTCGCTCTCGTTTCCGAGCTCGCGCTGGATCGCCTTCAGCTGCTCATTCAAATAATATTCGCGCTGCGTCTTTTCCATCTGGCGTTTTACGCGGCTGCGGATCTTTTTCTCGACCTGGAGCACGCCGAGCTCACCTTCCATGAAGGCGAACACCATCTCCATCCGGCGAGCGGGATTCAGCTCACCGAGAAGAGCCTGCTTGTCCGCGACCTTGATCGAGAGGTTCGAGGCGACAGCGTCGGCAAGCACGGAGGCATCCTCAATCTCGCCCAGCTGGATCCCGGTTTCGGGAGGGAGGCGCTTGTTGAGCTTGGCGTAATTCTCGAACTGGTCGATCACCGAGCGCATCAGGGCCTGGCTCTCCGGACCTGGCGCGCCTTCCTCTTCGACCTCCTCGATCTCGGCCGCCGAGAAGCCGTCACGCGGGACTATATCGATGAGCCGTGCTCGTTTCACGCCCTCGACAAGGACGCGCACCGTTCCGTCGGGCAGCTTCAATAGCTGCATCGCGGTAGCGATGACGCCGAGGTCGTAAAGCGCGTCGCGGTCGGGATCATCCTCCGCCGGGTCGAGCTGAGCGACAAGGAACAGCTCCTTGTCGGCGGCCATCGCCGCTTCCAGCGCAGCGACGGACTTCTCGCGCCCTACGAACAAGGGAACGATGCGGTGCGGGAAAACGACAATATCGCGCAGCGGCAAAATGGGGAGAAAGCGAGTCATGGGTCAGTATATGGGCTGCGCCCCTCGCCCGCGCAACAAAGCGCGCTGGGAGCGGAACATTCCGTGGCTTTGAGCCGCTCTAGTTCGCTGCGAACAAGGAGACAGCGGAATGGCCAACGATCGCGAAAAAATCAGCACTGGTCCGAATGAAGAACCGATCAACGAAACGATCGCAGGGACCGGACCGGGAATAGCCGATGACGCGCTATCCCCCGGAGAAGAGCTGCCTGAGGCTCCAACGGATGAAGAAGTTGAGAAAATTGCCGAAAAGCTCGGCGCGCCGGGCGCAGAACGAGACACGCTTCCGCTGGAAGGTGAGTAATTCGAGTCGAACCGAAACGACTGATTCTGTAATCGTTCAGTTTCGTTGGTTATCATCGCGGGCGTGACCATTCGCTCCTCTCTGATCGCGCTTTGCGCACTGACGCTCCCTGCCGTAGCTCTCGCGCAGGTCAACTGGCCTGTTCCGGGACCTGTGCCTCCGCCACCCCCGCCCAGCGCCGCTTCCCAAGCGCAGCGACCCGCGGTCGAGGAGCCGTGGATGGCGCAACAGATGCCGCAGGCGCCCGAGGCGCAACCGTGGCAATCGCCGGCCGCGCAAGGCAACAACAAGTCTGCGGCGATGGAGCCGATCGATCTGCCCCCGGCCATCGAGCAGGGCGTGGACATGATCTACATCGACGAGGATCTCGTTCCGAAGGCCGTCCACGACAACGGCCCGATGGCCGACATGATGAATGCGGCCTGGAGCGGCGCTCCGCTCGACATGTTCACCTCGGTGAACCCGATCTACACCGACCTTCGCCGCGGCCTGGTCAGGTACCAGCAACGCTGGGGAGACCTGCCGCAGCTTCCGATTTCGGCGGGAGCGACCCTGAAGCCGGGAATGACCGGTGACCGGGTGGCCGCGCTCCGCACGCGGCTCGGCCTCCAGGGTGGCGATAGCTACGACGCGGCGCTTGCGTCAGCCGTCAAGGAATTCCAGGACGTCCACGGGCTCAAGGCCGACGGCATCGCCGGCGCCGGGACCATCGAAGCGTTGAACCGCGGCGCCCAATATTATGAGCAGCTGATCATCATCAACATGGAACGGGCAAAGCGCCTGCCCGCGCCTGAAGAGCAGCGCAAATATGTGCTGGTGGATGCCGGCGATGCGCGCCTGTCGATGTGGCAGAACGGCCGCAAGGTCGACGAGATGAAGGTTGTCGTCGGCAAGCCCGAAACCGCGACTCCGATGATGGCGGCCTACATCAAATATGCCGACGTGAATCCCTATTGGAACGTGCCGCCTGAGCTGGAGAGGAATCTTATCGGTCCCCGGGTCCTCGCGCAGGGCATTAAATATCTGACGGACCGCGAGTATCAGGTGCTGACCGATTACAGCGATGACGCGCAACTGATCGACCCGGCCTCGGTCGATTGGCAGGCTGTCGTCGACGGTCGCGAAGACGTTCGGCTTCGGCGCCTTCCGAGCCCGGCCAACTCAATGGGCATGATGAAGTTCATGCTGCCCAACTATTTCGGCATCTATCTCCACGATTCGCCTGAGAAAGAACATTTCACGAAGAACGAGCTGTGGATCAGCAACGGTTGCGTGAGGCTCGAAGACTATAAGCGGGTTGCGAAATTCCTTTTCAACGGAGAGGTCCCCCAAGGACGAAATCCCAAGGTGGAGGAACATGTCGACCTTCCCCGCCCCGTGCCGGTCTACATGACCTATTTGACGGTCCAGCCCACCGCGGACGGCGTTCGTTTCCTGGAAGACCATTACGGACGCGACGCACATCTGATGCAGCGCTTCGGAACGCAGCTCATGGCGGCGGTTCGCGGATTGAAATAGGTGTGTTGACGATCTAATACAGCTTCCGTATTTTGCGGCATGCCGTACGCCGTGCCGATAAGCTTCGCGCAGTTCTGGGCATTTTCGGCCTGCGGGATCCTCTTCTTCCTGTTTCTGCTGCGGGCAGCCGCGGGCCGGACGGCCGAGTCTGGCGCCAGGCGCGACCGGCGCTCGCAACTTGGGATCATCGTCCAAACGATCGGAATCGCGTTCGCCGGATTCGGCCCAGTGAAGCCGATTCTGCAGCCACTAAGCCTGGCAGGACTCTGCGGGACCGCAGCTGTTCTTGGCCTGATGAGCGGAACGATTGGATTATTTTGGACGAGTTCGCGTGAGTTGGGGCGAAACTGGAGTCTCGTGGCTCGGACTCGCGCAGACCACGAGCTGATTCGCACAGGTCCCTATTCGCGCGTGCGACACCCGATCTATCTGGCAATGCTGCTCTTCTTGCTCGCCCTCGCAGTCGCGCTGGGCCATTGGTTGCAGCTGATCGTCGCGATTCCGCTGTTCCTGATGGGCACGAAGATGCGAACCGATGCGGAGGAGCGGCTGCTGGAGCAGAGTTTCGGGGACGCGTTCCGCGATTACCGGAAATCGACGCCTTCGATTTTCCCGAAGGTCGGCTGAGCGCGCAGCTCAGGCGGCGTCGCCGCCGGCCTTGTCCTTCGCGGCATAGACGCGGACCGGCTCTTTCCGACCCTCGACTACATCCTTGTCGATATGCACTTCGTCGACACCGTCCATCGAAGGCAGGTCGAACATTGTGTCGAGCAGGATACCCTCGAGGATAGAGCGAAGCCCGCGAGCGCCGGTCTTTCGCTCGATCGCCTTGACCGCGATCGAGTGGAGCGCGTCGTCGGTAAACTCGAGCTGGACATCTTCCATGTCGAACAGCTTGGCGTATTGCTTGACCAGCGCGTTCTTCGGCTCGACGAGGATCTTCACGAGCGCCGTTTCGTCCAGGTCAAGAAGCGTGGCGATAACAGGCAGGCGGCCGACAAATTCGGGGATCAGGCCGAACTTCAGCAGGTCCTCTGGCTCACAATGCTTCAGGATCTCTCCCGTCTTGCGCTCGTCGGGAGCAGCGACGTGCGCGCCGAAGCCCATCGACTTGCCCTGCATGCGGTCGGAAATGATCTTCTCGAGGCCGGCAAAGGCGCCACCGCAGATGAACAGAATGTTGGTCGTGTCGACCTGAAGGAATTCCTGCTGCGGATGCTTGCGGCCGCCCTGCGGGGGAACGCTGGCGGTCGTGCCTTCCATCAGCTTTAGGAGCGCCTGCTGGACACCTTCGCCCGACACGTCGCGGGTGATCGATGGATTGTCCGACTTGCGGCTGATCTTGTCGATCTCGTCGATGTAGACGATGCCGCGCTGCGCCTTTTCGACATTATAGTCGGACGCCTGAAGCAGCTTGAGGATGATGTTCTCGACGTCCTCGCCGACATAACCGGCCTCGGTCAGAGTCGTTGCGTCGGCCATAGTGAACGGCACGTCGAGGATCCGCGCCAGCGTCTGTGCCAGCAAGGTCTTTCCGCAACCGGTCGGCCCAACCAGCAGGATGTTCGACTTGGCGAGCTCGACCTCGTTGCCGGCCTTCGAACCGTGCGACAGCCGCTTATAATGGTTGTGGACCGCGACCGAGAGAACCCGCTTCGCCCGCTCCTGCCCGATCACATAGTCGTCGAGAACCTTGCAGATCTCCGACGGCGTCGGAACGCCGTCGCGGGTCTTGACCAGCGCCGACTTCGATTCCTCGCGGATGATGTCGTTGCACAGCTCGACGCATTCATCGCAGATGAACACCGTCGGCCCGGCGATGAGCTTCCTGACCTCGTGCTGCGACTTACCGCAGAACGAGCAGTAAAGGGTGCTCTTGCTGTCGCCGCCTGAAAGCTTGGTCATTCGAGTCCTTGCGCTTCGGTCGCTTCCCGACCGTCCTCTAAGGGCATGCTAGCCCAGTTTATGACACAATCAACTCTGCAGGTCGGTTAACGTATCCCGCTCGGCGATTGCTCCTTATCAATCAAGAATATGGATGGGGCCTCAACACCTAGCAAGGCCCCTCGGGAGGCGCGGTAACCTTAACGTGTCCCAGGATTGGTCGTACCTTGGTTACCGAGCGCATCGAAGGCCGATCGCATCGCCTCATGAAACTCCGAGCGGGCGTAGATATCATTATGACCCGCACCGGCGATCGTCCGGTCATAAACGAGATTCGCGGCGGTCTCCCTCAGGCCGGACGTACGTTTGGCGGGAATGATTTCGTCGCGCTCCGCCGCAATGATCGCCACCGGCACGTCGCCATTCTCGAGGGGCGTGGCGGCATCGATCTCGTGCTCGAAAAAGGGGCCGATCGGAAGCCATGGGTACATCGCCTGTGCGACGGCCTTCAGCGAATCGAATGGAGTCACGAGAATGAGGCCGGCGAGTTGCCGCTCGGCAGAAAGCTTCGCTGCTATTCCCGTGCCGATGCTGAAGCCGACCGCGACGACCTTGGCGGGCTTCGTTCGCTCGATGGCCGAATCATAAACCAACGGCGCGTCGGCAATCAGCCCTTCTGCTGAAGGCGAGCCGGTTGAAGGAGGATAGCCGCGGTAGTGAAATGCAACGACGTCGTGACCCGGATAGATTTCGTGAAGATATTCGGCGACGTCCTGACCGTTCCAGCCATTTCCGCCAAAGCCGAGAATGAGGGTTCGGGTCGCGTCAGGCTCGTCGGCGGGCATGAAGATTCCCTGAAGCGTATTTCCGTCCGGCGTCGTGGCGGACAAATGCTCGGCTCCGGCTGGCCAGGGGCCGGGTGCAGCGACAGCATGGACCGGAAAGATCAGGTTGGTCTGGAATTCAAACATGAGCAGGAAGCAGAAGGGTGACGCGCCGAATCCGGCAGGATCAGCTGGCGAATGCCGCTTCGATGGCCGGAGTGACCCGGTCGACCGTATAGGGTTTTTCGATCACCGGCGCGTCGTTGAACTCGGCTGGCGGGGGATCGACATGGCCGCCGGTGGCGATCACGAACGGCACGTTCCGCTCCCGAAGCTTGGTCGCGACAGGCCAGACGTTCTCGCCCTTGAGGTTCACGTCGAGGATCGCGAGATCGAATCCGCCCTTCTCGACCTCGTCCAGAGCACATTGAACGGAATCGCAGGTGCCGCGGACCTTATGCCCGAGCGAATCGAGGAAATCCTCTAGCATCATGGCGATGAGAGGCTCGTCCTCGACGATCAAAATGGAACGCGACCCCGCCATATGGCGGTCACGAATATAGCCCGAGGACGAAAGCGCAAAGATTATTTGGTGCCCATTGTGCGGCGCGCGGCCTCCGCAAGATCGGT
>Ga0310810_10002488_pt1 | contig 19823 bp, 14 predicted proteins | sample NCmetagenome_FD_207641 | JGI IMG/M metagenome (GOLD analysis project Ga0310810, IMG submission 207641) | Soil microbial communities from experimental microcosm in Duke University, North Carolina, United States - NC | ecosystem: Engineered > Artificial ecosystem > Soil microcosm > Unclassified ...
GTGCTCGTGGATCAATTCGTCCCGGATCGGTTCGTTATCGGCATTGGCCTCAACGTAAACAACCGACCCGAAGTTCACGATGTCAAGCTCAGGAACCACACGGCGCGCCTGGCAGAATCGCTTCAATCAATACCCCCGCTTACGAAGATTATTGAGGTTATGCTGGCCTGGTTGCATCGGCTGATCGTCGAGTTGAATGATCATGGATTCGTCTCAATGCAACCAAGGATCAACATGCTCTGGGGCAAATCGCGTCGCGTCGAACTGGCGCTGGACAGCGCTGCGGTTTGCGGAGTTTTCAGCGGTGTCGACGAGCATGGGCGCTTACTCCTATGCGACGACGCCGGCGCTATTGTCGCGTATAATGCTGCGCAGGTGCGTCATCTCCAAGAAATCGAATGAGCTCTTTCCCCACCATCTCTGCGGCCGAAGCGGCGAGTCATATCATCAATGGCCAGACAGTGGCGTTCAGCGGCTTCACACCCGCCGGCGCGGCCAAAGCGGTTCCCAAGGCCATTGCCGACAAAGCTACCACCCTGCACAAGGCGGGCGACGAGTTTCGGATTGGTGTCATGTCAGGCGCCTCGACCAGTCGGTCGTTGGACGGCGCATTGGCGCAGGCCGATGCGGTGCTGTTCCGCACGCCGTATCAGGCCGACCCGGATTTGCGCAAGAGCATCAATCAAGGGCGCACTTCGTTTTTCGATATGCACCTCTCGATGTTGCCGCAGGCGGTCCGCTATGGATTCCTGGGCCCGGTCCATTTTGCAGTCATCGAGGCCTGCGATGTGAACGATTCCGGCGAGATCACGCTGACTTCATCGGTGGGGGCGTCCCCGACGTTTTGCCACAAGGCCGAGAAAATCATTATCGAGTTGAATCGGTTTCACCCCGCCGCATTGCGAGGGTTCCACGATATTTATGAGCCTGAGGATCCGCCGTATCGCAACCCGCTGCCGATATTCAGGCCCTCAGACCGGATCGGCTCGCCCACCGTCAAGGTCGACCCGAAAAAGATTTTCGGCGTGGTTCTGAATGATGCGCCTGACGAAGCGGGTTCTTTCAGCGAACCTGCCGATGCGACACGGAGAATCGGCGAGAATGTAGCTAACTTCCTCAGCGACGAAAGGCGCCGCGGGTTGATTCCAAAGACTTTTCTCCCGATTCAGTCCGGCGTCGGGGATACCGCCAACGCCATTCTCCACGCAATGGGCCAGCACAAGGACATCCCCGCGTTCGATATGTACACGGAGGTGATCCAGGACGCGGTGATCGCTTTGATCAAACAAGACAAGGTGCGTTTTGCCAGCGGCTGTTCCCTGACCGTAACGAATCCTCTGTTGCGGGAAATCTACGACCACATCCACGAATTCCGTTCTCGGCTGCTGCTGCGCCCGCAGGAAATCACCAACAGTCCCGAAATTGTCCGTCGTTTGGGCATTCTGTCGGTCAATACCGCGATCGAGGTGGATATTGCCGGCAATGTGAACAGCACGCACGTATTGGGCCGCAGCATGATGAATGGAATCGGCGGTTCGGGTGATTTCGCCCGTAACGCCTTCCTCTCGATCTTTACCTGCCCATCGACCGCCAAAGGCGACAAGATCAGCACTATTGTTCCGCTCGTGAGTCATCTCGATCATAGTGAACACTCGGTCCAGGTAGTGATCACTGAGCAGGGTGTTGCGGACCTTCGGGGCAAGAGCCCTCCCGCGCGGGCACGCACTATTATAGAGCATTGCGCCCATCCTGATTATCGCCAGATTTTGACCGACTACCTTGCGTTGTCGGGAGGCTCACATTCACCCCAAACGTTATCTGCGGCCTTTGGAATGCACCTCGCCTTCGAGCGCAAAGGCGACATGCGCCAGGTGCGGTGGAGCGATTTCACCTGACGGCTTAAGGCGGGACTTGCGTGGGAATGGAACCGAAACGAGGTTTACGTTGGTGGCCGGCTGGCCTCATTCTTGGTCTCGCCGCTGTGATCGTTATTTGGATCCGCACTCAGGGAGAATGGTCGTTTCAAGAACGGAATATCGGGACGCTCTCCACAGTCATGGGGGTCGTGCTTCTCCTGTTTGTCTGGTGGCTGGCCCTCTCGCGAGCCCCGTGGCGGCTCCGGGTAGCTGTCGCGGGTATGGTCATCGGGATGATCGCGGTAACAACGGCACTATTTCGGTTTCAAGGTGTTAGCGGCGATCTTCGACCTATCCTGAACACGCGCTGGAGTTCGCGCCGAACTTCACAATCCGCAAATCCTTCTCGGGATAATGCGACAAGGGCTCAAATCATTCACGGCGGGGATTTTCCGCAGTTTCTTGGGCCTGATCGGAACGCGCAACTGGCCCGCCCCATTCTCAAGCTCGATTGGATCGCTACACCGCCGACAATTGTCTGGCGACACGCAATCGGGGCGGGCTGGTCAGGCTGGGCAATTGTTAGTGCCCGCGCCTTCACTCAGGAACAAGAAGGCGAGAACGAGTGCAGTACGTGTTATGACCTGCACACCGGACAGCGGTTGTGGACGCATGCGGAGCCCGTGCACTATGCCAACGCGTTAGCTGGTGAGGGACCTCGTTGCACACCGACGGTCGCAAGTAATCGCGTGGTCACACTTGGCGCGACGGGGGTGCTCGACTGTCTGGATCTGGCGACAGGTAATCAACTCTGGTCCCGCAACATTGTTGACGATGCTCACAGCAAGGTGCCCGAGTGGGGCTTTGCCGGCTCGCCGTTGGTCTACGATGGCAAAGTGATTGTCAGCGCGGGCGGGGCAGCCGAGCGTTCATTGTTAGCCTATGATCTCACCAGCGGCGGATTGCTTTGGCATGCCGGTAATCGGCGGACAAGTTACGGGTCGCCCTTTCTTGCCACATTGAGCGGAGTGCGCCAAGTGCTCGCGTTCAACTCGCGGTATATCACCTCGCATGATGCCGGTTCAGGCCATGTGCTGTGGGAATATCAATGGGGCAGGGGAGAGCCGCAGGTAGCCGTGCCGGTGGTGGTCGCCAGCAACCAAGTTTTGTTTTCAAGCGGTTATGGAATTGGCAGTGAGCTGCTGGAAATCCAATCCGGCCCTGAAGGTCGTCTGTCGGCGACGCAAGTGTGGCGCTCGCTCAAAATGAAAGCCAAGTTTGCCAGCCTGGTTCAGCGTGAGGGCTTCCTGTACGGCCTGGATGACGGTGTCCTGGCGTGCCTCGATCTCAAAGACGGTTCACAACGCTGGAAAGAAGGCCGGTACGGCCACGGTCAAGGACTGCTCGTCGGCGATGTCTTCCTCCTCATGGCTGAGAACGGTGAATTAGTCCTCTTGCAGCTGTCTCCCCAGGCCCCTAAGGAGCTTCATCGTTTTCGCGTATTTAACGCAAAGACGTGGAATCCGATCGCTTTATCCGGTGAGCTGTTGCTGGCTCGCAATGATCAGGAAGCTGCCTGCGTACGCTTGCCGATTGAGCCGAGCTCGGCGCAACCCTCGGGCGCTCCGTAAAATTTCTCATTGCGCGGTGGCTTCGTTAGGCGCTGTTTTATAATGTGGCGGCAGGCGATTTAAGGGAAGCAAACCATCGCGACACTCAAGCAGTTTACTTTTTTAGTGAACATGGGCATATCCAACCTCCGGATTATGCGTTCTCACAACGCGAGCAAGAGGGAATGGTCGGCAGCCCAAGTCGGTAATGCGGTGTTCCCGAGTTGGCGCTCGAGGGCCGTAGACCGAACGAGCGGGCATTCGAAGAGGTAGTGAGACGGTTTTCGAGCCTGGTCGCGCGATGTCCGGACCGCTAGCTTCTTCCAGATTTACTGTCCTGGGGACGCTGCCAGGCCGGGGGCGACCATATGCTCGGCTTCCCAGGGTTCAAAGTTGCCATCGTTTGCTTTGTGGATTTCGGAATGTCCATCGGCAAAGCCGTAGGCCCTATGCCATCCGCCATCCATGGACTGCATTGCTTGTTTTTCACGAATGACGATGAGGTGACTTGCGGGCATGGGAAGCTCCTTGAGTGAACCTTGATAGACGATTTCGAATTGGTCAGGGGTCAAGTTGAATTGATCCGTTCCATTAGTTGACCAGAAGGCGGCGGCCTGTTCGAAATTCGTGGGACAAAGTCCCTGGTTTTGCGCGGCATATTCAGTGAAGGCGAGCATCCACTGCTTCGAGAAATTCAGCCTCGCTATGGCCATCTCACGCTGCTGCTCAGTAGAGTCCGCGGCGGGCTGGTTGCGGGATGGTTGCAGTTGTTTATCGCGCGCGAACGTGGCGACCTCAGCGAGTTGCCGTTTCAGCGTGCCTACCTCGCCCCGAAGCCGTAGCAGTTCCGCCATCTCCTGTGGCGTGGCTGATCGTTCAGCCCGGGCCGCCTGATTGGAACGTTGCGCGGTTTCGGCCAGTTGCTGATTGAGCTGTTCCGTTTGCTGCCTGAGCGACCGATTTTCTTCGCGCAATTTGAGTGTTGCTCGATATTGCAGGATCGATGGAATCGCCGCTCCTGTTACTACCAGGGCAGTGATAATTCCGTATTTGAGTTTCAGCATAGTGAGAACTTTGAAGAAGGTTAAAGTCGATCCAGCCGCTGCCGCGCTGGATAACGCAGCCGATGCCAATCCTGTCGCCAACCCGGGTGGCGCTGCCGTGACCGCTCCCGCCGCGAGGGCTCCTGCGAGGGCGGTTGCTGAAAGCGCGGCACCGCGTTTCGTTATTAATGAGTGCAGCCTCTCGAGGGCGCGATTAACTCTCATACGGGCTGCATTCTCGCTGATTCCCAGCGCACTACCCACTGAGCGCAAGTCGCGTTGTTCGAAGAAACGCAGGATGATAGCCGAACGGTCGGCTGCGCCCAGGCTGTCAACGGCTTCATCGATGACAGGAGAGACCAGGGACAAGTCAGTTTTGGGTTCGTTTTGCAACGTGCTCATTTCAACGGCCTGCCTTTCTCTCGCCCTCCGACGACGCTCGCTCCGCAACAAGTTGGCGGCGACGAACCGAGTATGGCGATGCAGCCAGCCCCCGAGCATTACTGAGCGCGGCAGGTTCCGCGCTGTCCTGGCCAGGTCAATAAATACGGTTTGTGCCACCTCCTGAGCGAGTTGTGTATCACCGCTGACCAACCTTATAGCTGTCGAATAAACCAGGTCGGTATAGCCGGTGACCAGGGCACGGAATGCGACTTCTGACCCCGTAGCGGCGTATTCGGCGAGCAATGTCTGGCCTTCGGTCATCTCGTTTCAATATAAAGAGCCGCTGCAAGGAGGAACCGCACAAAATTTATGCATTTTTCGTCTCATAGCGGACGATAGTAGAAAGTGCTTGTTTTTTTGAGCTCGTAGCTTTGACTGGCCTTTGGCAACCCATGGACCATTGTGCCAATTCAGTAGCTGTTTTTGACAAGCTGGCGGATGGCTATCGGGAGAAATTCATGGATCTGACGATGTACGACGATTTTTACCGCCAGTTCTGTGAATTGTTGCCGCGCGGCCCCGGCCGGGTCCTGGATGCTGCGTGCGGCCCCGGCAATGTGTCGCGCTACCTGCTGGCGAAAAGACCGGACCTGGATTTACTGGGCATTGACTTGGCTCCGCGGATGGTGGAACTGGCGCGTATAGCGGTTCCTGGCGCACGGTTTGCCGTTCATGATTGCAGAAAACTGGCTCACCTGAACCAGCGTTTCGAAGGTATAATTTGCGCCTTTGGCCTCCCTTACCTTTCGTCGGAGGAGGCGGCGGCCTTTGTCAGGGTTGCTAGTAATATGTTGGAGCCGGAGGGGATGCTTTATCTGAGCGCGATATTGGGGAGGAGCGAGGACTCAGGATTCGAGCGTTGCAGCACGGGAGATCAGGTCTACATAAATTATCACAGTGAAGGGCAGGTCGTGTCTTACCTTCGCGAGTGTGGCTTTGCAGTCCTCAAGCAGTGGCAACTTCCCAGCCCCAGCGCCGCCTTTAAAAAGACAACCGACCTGATTGTTATCTCTAAGAAAGTCGTACGATCGTGCGGAGTGTGAGGCTGAACTGTCTAGTATCATGCAATGAGTACGAATTTGCCCGATAGGACTGTCGAGCCTCGCTGGCTGACGTATACGCAAGCTATTATCTTTACGTTGCCTTCCCTTGTGGCTTGGGGATTCGCTTGCATTTTTCTGGTGCCGAAGGCGCAGGAGATTTCACTGCTGGCGGGTTTTGATTCTTCGGAATTGAGCTGGTTATGGCCGATGACTTTTTTATTTGTTCGATGGGGAGGCACAATTTTAGTGGCAGTCATATTGATGTTCGTCCTCCTGGAATTTGTCGCTCCCTGGTTGCGGCGCTGGCGTAAGCTTACAGTCAGCATCGGCGTCTGGATGGCAAACGCTAGCGTGCTTTTGGGGCTGACCATCTTGCTCTTGATTGTCCTTATTGCGGCTCCGGCCTTGGCGCACCCGCAATGAGCAGCACGACGACTGGTGGCAAAACGACAGTCGCTGTGAATGGCCATCACCCCCCCTCCATCTCACCTCTGCGGCCGCTGAGGTTGGTGGAGCATGTTGCTCAGCCGTTGGCTATTCGCTAGCCGCGTCTGGCTTGCGAAATGACGGGCAGTTTTCCTTCTGGATTTTGTGCAAATTCAGGCGAGAATAAATGCAAATTGTACCTCTCGCCCATGGCGCGTTGTATCGACCAGGCATTGTTTGATGCGGCCAACACCGAATTGACTGAGCAGCAGCGCGTCCGTAGAGAAGTTGCGCGTTCCTTCGGGTGGAAACCCGTAGCTGTGCGGGTTCTCAACCGAGGAGTCTGTTTTGTCACGGTTCGGGAAAGCTTCAGTTGCCCAGTGGAGTTCTTATTTGCCGAGGGGCTCTTAGTGGGTGTCCCGCCGAAGAAGCGATGGGGATTTTGAGATTTCAGTCGGCAAGCTTTTTTATTTCATTACCTTGGGCCGGTAGAAAAATCTGCAAGCAGGTTGAAAACCTGCGGTACAGCAGGCTGTAAGCCTGCGCTACCTGATAGCCCACGCGGTTGCAGACAGTATAGCGCTCGTGTGGCACCGTGGCCGTTTGCGCGCACAGAATTTGTTTATGCACCCCGGCCTTCGCCAATCGCCGCGCCTTCACTCGCAGCGAGAAGGAGATCGTTTGCGCTTCGCTGAAAAGTAAGTAGCCCAGAACCGAGAAAGCACTTTCTATCGGAAACCGAAACCCCAAAACCCACAAACAAATATAGAGGCTAACAGTTAATAGTGAATAGTCAGCGTGACCGAAGATCTGGTGCTTAGTGGCAGGTTGACTGTTTCCTCGCCGGGATCGAACTGATTCCAAGCTTTGCCATTGAGAGTCACCGAGTGAATCGTATTGGATAGTGGTGCCCGCAGGCGGAGCTTAATGGCTCCAGGTGTTTCCCGCGACGGGAGCGTGACGTTGCAATCAATGCGGCGTTCGCGCAGGTGTGACTCCAGCCTGAAGGCGACCGTTCCCCAACGCGTTGGTGCGTTCGTTACGGCAATTCTCTGGCCGTCTTCAAGCCAGGAGCGCGGCGTAGCTTTCGCGAGCCAAAGCGTATCGGCGGCAGGATCTTCAAACACCACCATCCAGCGGGTCAGCAGAGGGACCACCATTTGTGCCGGCGTGCAGTACGGGGCAGCGAATTGTTTCGGATTGAGCAGGCGGGTTTCGGGAGCTGTCCAGGTGCCACGCGTATATTGGTGGGCCATGAGACTGTACAGTGTGAGTAGATACTCGCGGATAAAATCGATCTGCAGCAGGCCATAGGCGTGGCCGTAACTGAGAAAACCCGCGAGTTCATGGGTATTAAGGCCGTAGCAGGTCGGAATGCCCAGAATTGTGTCGTGATGTGCGGCCCGATAATTGGCGATCATTTCGACCTGATGGCGACTCAGGTTGCCTGAATAGAGCATTTCCATATAAGCACGATACGAGCGAAATTGTGGGTCCAGTTTGTCGCGTGCCACGGCGACATGGAAGGGGTCTTTGACCCCGGCAATGGCCGGCAGGCAAGGCGGCTCGGTGTTTGTAAGAACAGAGCGCGTGATAGCCCGTTGAAGGTCGTTGTCGAGGAGCCGGGCTTCTTGTTGCAGTCGATTGCCCCAAGCCGAGAGTTCGCGCAGGTGTTTTGCATGTCCTATTTTCTCCCAGACCTGGCCGAGGTCCCGGAAACCGCGTTCGGCCTCGGTCGAGTTGGAGAAATAGGGTTGCATGTAGCGGGCTGGTTCCGGGTCGAGGCACGCGTCGGCTTCACTCCATCCGGCGATCATGCCATAAGCGGGATCCGTGGGGGGAAGTCGCAAGGCCTTGGCGCGCAAGTCGAGCAGAAGTTTGGCAACGGCATCGATGCGGCGGCGATGTTTCAGCAGGAGGTTGTAGTCGCCAGTGTAATTTGCGTATTGGGCTGTCACCGTCAGCATCCGGCCGAACTGGCCTGTTTCCGGGCCACGATAAAGGATTGAGCCGTCGTCGCGGACAAAAAAGGTGAAATAATTATCGAGATATTGGTCAGCCAGATCGAAGAGACCCCACTCCAACATAGCGGTCGTGTCAGCATTGAAGGTATCTGGAAAGCCATCGTGCTCGCTGCCACCGTAGCCACGATCGAACACACCATACTTGGGAAAGGCGCCAATGCGCGTGATCATGTCTCGCACGAGCGAATGACGTGCGAGATCTGCAAGGTGTTGGTCGGGAATGTCGATCTTCATACCGGCGGTCAACGCGCGTTCCCAACCCGACCGCATGGCCAGCAGCTCTTCGTAAAATTGTGAAGCGGATTGCTCCGAGCGAGGCGGGAATGGGTGATAGGAATCGAAATAGCGAACCCATTGCAGCGAGTTGCTTTCAATTCTGCTCATCCGATAGCACACCGGCTGCACACGTTGATTGCCGTTTTCGAGGCGCATTGGCGCGAAAGCAACTAATTCCGACCAGTTCCCCGATGATTCCGGATAAACAAAACGGAGCGCAGGCAACCAGCCGCCGACCAGGCCATCCCAGACGTGACCTTCTTCCCGGATTTTGTTGATGGCGGGCACATACGCGGCGGGGTCAAAATTCGGTGTGCTTCCACCATAGAACACCCCAACTTTCTCAAAGCAATCATGCGTGCCGAGGAAGGTATAGACATACATCTTGGAAATTGGAGGAAAGCACCCGGCCACTTCGTCGTAATTCGGGTCATCAGGTTTGGCCAGGATCTCTTGTGCCAACAGGTCACGGTCATCGCTGAAGATCTCCTCTAACTTGTGTCCACGGTACAAGCTTGCTGGCTCAGCGAAGGTCGGTTCTAAAGATTTAGGCATCTCCCGCGTATGTCCACTAAGGCCGGCAAAGACGATCCTCCCTTTGGTCTGGGTGAAGTCTTCAAATACGGCCGTTTGATTCTTGGGATTGGATCCGAGCACCGCCATCAACGTCCATTTTCCTGAGCGCTGCCCTAATGTGAGTTCCGCGTTTTGGTCCTGAAATCGCGCGACAATCTTCTGCGGTCCAACAATGCTTCTTAGCTCAGGAACGGGTTCCGGTTCGCGGGCAACAAGCGTGCCGCAACTTAGCAAACCAAACAACAACGACCACGGTCGTGGAAGCCAGGGTGGAAGACGCAAACGGCGGGGCATGAGCAAGGGTGTGGGTGAGTGCCGAACAAGTCAACCTGGAGATGCGGCCTTAGCGCGTTACGATTGACGACAGCATTGTCTTGCATTCAATGATCGACGAAGGCGAAGGGAGTGATGATCTGGAACTTGTCTTTGGTTCAATTCTCTGAACACGCCAACAGTTCGCGAATCCAGGTACTCTTCGCACAATCGCGCACGGTTTTTCCGCCGCTGGTTTTAAGTTCGGGGCTTAAGCCGAAAGAAAGAAACTCGTTGATGATTTCGCGCTGGGCAGCCACGGCCTGTGGCGCGCCACTTCCGCCACGACCGGTATTTTGCACGGCGAGATGAAAAGGGGCCGAGCCGGGTTTGTTTTTCAACAGTGGGTCAGCCCCCGCTTTGAGCAAGTAGCGCACCGCCTCAACACATCGTGTTCGCGTAGCCCGGTGCAACGGGGTCGCACCGTTCATGTCCTGACCGTTAATATCCGCCCCTGCGTCCAGTAGACATTCGATCGTGCTGAGCTGCCGTTTGGCATTCCAAACTGGCCCGGTAATGTAACCATCGGCCGCATAGTGCAATGGGCTGCTGCGACGATGATTTGACCGGGCGCTCGGATCAGCGCCGGCGCGCAGGAGCAACCGGGCAATCTCGACCCGATATCCGGCTGCCGCCAAATGCAATGCCGTGTCGCCGGCGTAAAGCCAGTGAAAGATCTTCGCTTGATAGAGTTTCGGCCTGCTGACCAATCGGGCGGCGAGGCTGGGGTTGCCGGCCAGCATCACTTCTACCCCATTGCGCTCGTCGTCGACTATTGCCCTCAGCAAGGCTTCCATTGTGGTTGTCTCCAGGCCGCGAGCTTTCGTTCTGCGGCGCGCCGGAAAATGTCTCACGTCCTCACGAGTCTCGTCAATCGGGATCAGGATGCGCACCCCAATCGCTTCTCGTTCTGGCAACTGCTGCCTTGATTTCGGTGGGTCAAACTCGGATAGCGCTAAATCGGTCGTTGCCAAAGGACATTTGGAGGTAATCTGCGAGAATCGAAAGTTGCCGAGCCCAGTGGCAAAAAACTTTTAAATCGCTTTGCCACACAACGAAGGAGACTCGTGAAGCCCCTCCTGCTTAAGAATGAGATCCTGGAGACGTGGCCTGGTCAGCAATTCAAGAATCTGGTCGCAGCATAATTGCTTGTTAAAATGCTTTTGGGCGAATGATCGCGCCGCGCGCCCGCGCTTTCGACGTTCACTGGGATTGAGCGCCTGCTCAACGGCGCGAAGCAGACCTTTTATGTCGCCCTGGTCCACGACCCAGCCGCCGCCTGCGTTGAGAATCCATGATGCAATTTCACAATCGCGTCCCCCAACATAGAGAACAGGCCGCCCGACGGCGAAGCTGCCCTGAAGTTTGCTCGGGACCATCATACCCTGCCATGCCGAATCAAGGCTCGCGAGGTGGACATCCCCGGCGCACAAATGCTCGCGCAGCTGCTGTTGCGGAACATAATCCAGAAACTCAATTCGCGCGCGAGGCTGGGCTCGCGCGGTCGACTCGAGTTCGTGACGCCGTTTTCCGCCTCCTGAAAAGACCCAAAGAGGTCCTGAACCTGCGAGGTGTTCGGCCGCCTGAAAAAACTCCGTGAATCGGTGTCCCCTTCCCATATTGCCCGAATAGAGAAACACGACATCATTTGCCGGCCAGCCGCGCTGCTTGCGCAAAGGATTCGATTGGTCAGCAGGCCAGGGTAGAAGTTCCGAGTCACTCCAGAGCGGGAGCCAATCAACGGGATGGTTCGTATAACTCGAAAGGTTGTCGGCCACTGTTGGGCCCAGGGTTAGGACACGGGCGGCATCGGCCAATTGAAAGCGGGTGAGCTTGCTCAACAGACGAAAGACCGCCCTCTTTTCCCTGACTATTCCATGCGCGGAAAGGATGTCAGGATAAAGATCCATGATCCAATGGGCGTGACGACACGCGTATCTCTTTGCAGCGAGTTTACCCAGTAACCCAAGGTAAGGCGGCGTGGTGAGCGAGAGGATCAGGTCGGGCCGGTGGTCAGCAAAACCGAGCGCATAGACCAGGGCAGAGTAGTAGGAGGCGTAATCGACGATTTTGCCAATCGTGCCGATGCGGCCAAAGGCGGTCGAAGGCAGGCGCGCGATTTCGACCCCATCCCGGATTTCGCGCGCGGGATGGTGCCCTTTACCGTCATAGCAGCGCTTCGAGCAGATTACTTTGACCTGGTGCCCCGATTGGATAAGGGCACGGGCCAAGTCGTGCAGGTAATTGCCGGTCGGCGCGATGTCAGGCGGGTAATACTGGTTTAAGAGAAGAAACCGCATTGTTTATTGCATCGCCACAAAAGGCACAAAGAACACGAAAAGGGGCTGTTGCCCAAATGCTTTTTCGGAAGGCCGAGCGTCCACGAGGCCCAAATATCTCTAGGGGCATTTGGGGCCTCGCGGGAGCTCCGTCTTTGATGCGTTCCCTCTGTGCCACTTTGTGGCGATTCCCTTTCAAAATTCATTGCGGCGAATTTTGATCTTTATCGCATCTGCGATGACGGCCTCACTTACCAGGATCAGATACCCTCCGCCGCCCGCGCCCGACAGTTTCCAGCCCAAAGCTTTGGCTTGATAACGCGCAATCGTAGCGCGGATCGAATCGTCGACCATTCTCGGGAACATCGCCACCTGCGCCCTGAACGATTCGCGGAAGCACCGGCCGAAGACTTTCAAATCACGTTGCAGGATCGCGCGCCAGCATTGGTCGGCGGCCTGCGCCAGCGCTTTGGCGCCTTCGGCAGTGATTTGGGTTTTGGTAAGGACATCGTAGTCGGTCTGGCGCGGCCCGAGCGTAACGAGGTAAAGGTGTTGTTGGAGCCATTCAAGGATCCGTTCGTCGTTGTTTGAGGTGATGCAGTCTGGCCAATAATCCCCTACGTAATCCAGTCGGTTCAAGGCCGGAAAGACAATGCCGATGGCGTCCTGGGACCCCGAAAACTGGGTTGTACCAGGTGGGTTTTCGTAAGAGAACAAAATCCGTGCAATCTTTTCGCGGTCGCCGTGGGGCAGTTCGGTATGCCAGAGCTCGATCGCGCGTTTGCGCGAGCTCGTCGCCATGCCGCTACGTTCCGTGAACTCGAATGTCGGCTCGATCGAGATAGTCAGGACCGGGCCAGGGGCGAGTTTGCCGACGAACGGCTGATCCAGCCAGCCGCCGGCAAGATCAATGCGGTACGGGATTTGGGTTTGCTGGAGCCCGGACGTCGAGTGAACCCCAAAATGCCCACGCGTCACTGGTTGCAGCACGACATATTGAATGCCGAGCTGGGCGCAGAGCCGTTTTTTGCCCAGGGTGTTGGCGTCGGCATTGACTACAAAGACGTCAGGCCGGAGCGCTTTGAGCTGCTCGCTGAAATCCATGATGCCTGAACCGCTATTTATGAAACAGGCTTTGACGTGACGCACGGCTTCTACTAGGTATTTTCGCTCGCGTTGAGTGTTGACGGGGCAACGCCCCCTGAGCATTTTCACCGTTTCGTCCGATCCTATGCCGACATATAAATCCCCGTAGGTGGCGGCCGCTTCGAGAAATTGCACATGCTCGCTGTGCAACGTCTCGAAGCACCCGCTGACGAAAACTTTCTTTGCGGTCCCGTGGTTGCAGTTCATTTGATAGCCCAGCAGCTCGAACTTCCCAAACGCGCATAATGGGCGCATAAACTGACATGATTGTCAATCAATTTATGTAGGTCCTGACGACTGTCCGAGGCCGGGCCGTCTCCGCGCGCTCTTGGGACAGCTTGCTGGGAACATGAACAGTAAAAACACAAGCTTGCCGCCCGTGGGGGCAGGAAATAATGTCAGCCAATTGCCGAAAAAAGCGTCATGCGATCCGCACAGACTCACCGCTACATTCATGGTTCCAAACCGAAGGAGCAGAAACGACTCTCGCTGTTGAACGAGTTGCTGAATCGAGCGTGCCTGGTGGAGCTGCAGCTTAAAGGCAACGAGGTCGTGCTCGATGTCGGCAGTGGGCTCGGACAATTTACGCGGGACATTGCGCGTGAGGTTTGCCCCGGCGGGCGCGTAGTTGGCATCGAGCGGGACAAGCAACAATTGAAGGAAGCTCAGCGTCAGGCTGACGAGGCGGGTGAAAGTGGTTTGGTGGAATGGCGTCGTGGTGACGCGCTGCAGCTCCCGCTGACGCGTCGCGAGTGGGGAACCTTTGACGTTGTCCACGCCCGGTTTGTGCTGGAGCATCTAAGGGAGCCAGAACGGGCCGTCGGGCAAATGGTGTCTGCGGTGCGACGCGGCGGCCGGGTTGTGCTTGCGGACGATGATCATCCGCTGCTGCATCTGTGGCCGGAGGTCCCGGATTTCGTCGAACTTTGGCAGGCGTACATGCGCGCCTATGAGCATTTAGGATGTGACCCATTGGTTGGTCGACGCCTGGTGTCGCTCTTGCACGAGGCGGGCGCCCGATCGCTACGCAATCATTGGATTTTCTTTGGATCCTGCGCAGGCGCTGCCGAGTTTCCGGCATTTATGGACAACCTGATTGGCGTCATCGAGACTGCGCGCGAGGTGATGACGGGACCGGTCGGTTTCGATGAAAAACAATTCAATCGAGCTTTGCGCGCCGTGCGCCAATGGGCTGGCCGTTCCGATTCCGCTCTTTGGCACGGCCTGAGTTGGGCGGAGGCTGTGCGTCCGTAAGTTTCCTTAGCGTAAGATCGCTAAACATTTGGCGGTTGTTGGGCGGCGCTAATGCTGCTGGACAGTCGCCCGATTTCGGGCAACGAATTGTTCACATGAATGTGATTGTTGATTTGTGCATCATTCCACTCGGCGTCGGTGTATCGTTATCTCCGTATGTGGCGGCCTGCGAGAAGGTGTTGGCCGAGGCTGGGCTTAAGACAATGCTGCATGCGAATGGAACCAACATCGAAGGAGACTGGGACAAGGTGTTTGGCGCAATTAAGCAGTGCCACGAAGTTGTCCACGGTATGGGAGCTCCACGGATTTCTACCATCATCAAGCTCGGTACACGAACCGACCGAGCCCAAACAATGGACCAGAAGGTGGCAAGTGTGCAGGCGAAATTAACAGGCCGGTAATCCTGTTAAAAATAGTTTTCGTGGTCAGGAAGGCGTATTGGCGACTCCTGCCAAGGGGAATTTGATGGTTCCGCCCCGTGTAGGTGAGATTCGTTTCGTGCCGCCCTGCGGAAGGTGCACTACGACCGCTGTGCAGTTCGCGGCCAGGGGCTTCAAGGTAAGCGTCGCCAAACCAGCTTGGCGGTCAACTTGCAACCTCATGTTCAACGGCCCGAAAGGCGTTGCTATGCCATTGAGACGGGTGAGCATGCCCGCTCCAGTCCAGGAGGGTGGCAAGCCTTCAAGCAGATGGAGTTCGTTTCCCCGGTCTAATGCCAATAGATGGACGACGAGCCGGATGAACTCCGCGCTGGCCCAGTTGTGGGGCATATCGCCGACTTTTTTGAACGGCTGACCTTGCAATGATTGTTCTTCACGCCAAATCAGAGTCGGCGCCGCATGATTGGCGAACGCGGTCAGGACTTGGGCAGCCTTGCGGCCGTTACCCTGCCACAGCAAGGCGTGGCCGTAAAAAGAGGCAAAGTAATTCCAAATGCCGGTCGCATCCCAACCGGTTCCGTAAACCATTCCTTCCCGCTCAGTGTTCTGTAACATCGCCAGCATGTTTGCAACCAGCGGGTCGGATCGGGCAAAGATTTGGCCTGGGTAAACGGCCTGGCAGAAGGCCCATTGGCCCCTTTGTGGGAGATCCTGACCGTCCATCCGGGCTGGCAGGTAGCGATGGCCCGAGGAATCGGTCCGCAGATCGCGTTGCGAGGCACGGCGAAAAGCGTCCATGAAGGCATCATATTCCTTCTGCCAGGTCGCTGCCGTATCGCGTTTGCCAAGCCAATGCGCGGCTTGAATGAAGGCATGAAGACCAGCCAGGTTCCAATAGGGATTGGTATATTCGTCGATTACTCCCCCGATGCCGCCATCCGGAAAGCCCGCCGGAAGCAGCCCGTCATCCAGCGGCGAAGCGTTGGTCAAAGTCTGGCCACGCAGCGCACGGATGTACTCCGCGATACGTTCGAGTTGCGGCCAAAGTGTTTCCAGCCAGGCCTTATCCTGGGTTAGCTGCGCGTGTCGCACGCACGTCCAGAGGACTATGCCGTTCTCCTTCGAATAATTGTCCATCACATGAATACTGCCATCCGGCCGCTGGTAGGTGAGTTCGTAAGCGACGCCGCTGCGGGCTTCCTTGCCTGCGCCGAGCATAGCCGCTGCTTCAAGCAGGAATGCCCCATCGACTATCCACAGGCCGCGATAGCAGGTCGGCCCCACCTGAAATGCCGGCAACCCCTTCTTGATCTCCCGCGCCTGCCAAATATTGCGAATGGACGAATCCACCAACGCTTGAACATTAGGGTCCGGGACTTCAATCCGCCCGTACGGCAGAGCCGCCTTCTCCCAATACTCTATGGCACGCCGCCGGCTTGCAACGGCTTGCTCGACAGTGCAGGGAGCCTCTAGGGAGTTGGGAGCCTCTGCGTATTGCACCCAGAACTTAGCGAAGCCACCCGCGGCTACAACAACTTCTGCCAATTCGATCGTCCGTTGAGAGGCTGAGGTTGAGGTTAAACCGGCAATGTGCAGTGATGACGTGATCGCTTCTTTTTCCCCAACGTGCAGCTTTTGCTCTTCGGTATTAATCCTGAATGGCAAAGTGGTGTCGATGATCAACTGCGGATGCAAGGCGCGAGCACTCGCAGTGGTATTCCTCACGTGGACCAGCATCAAGTCCTTGCGTCCCGTCGGGGCACCGCTGGCCATGTCAACGCGGTCCGGTTCGACATTAGGAACCGCGAATGCTTCCTGTTCGATTTCGAGCCCGTCGGCCGAGAACTTTGTCCGCACAATCGGTACCCGTGGTGAATGCAGGTCCTGATGTTGCCATGGGGCATTGGTAACCACTCGCAGGGAGAGACGGGTGGCAAATTCGCGCTGGCCGCCAACGTAGTGGTAGAGGAGTTCACCACTCCGATCCACGAGCGTCTTGCTCGAGTCGTCTGGAAAGCAGATCGCAGTCTGCCATTCGGGCGGAGAGTTGTGAAAATCAACAGTGCTGTGGGCCCTTTCAGATGCCAGAGCGGTCGCGAACCAAAGCACGCCTAACGTCATCGTGCTGAGTGTTAAGGTGAATGTTTTTGAATTCGAAGAATTGACTTTCATAAACGTCAGCGCTCGACCGAACTGCCCCATGCTACTCCCGGCCTGTGATGCTGTGAACGCGAAAAACTGCAAGAAAAGCGCACGCCCGCGCTCGTGTTCAAGTCCGCACGTACGCTTTAACGGTTGCCAATTCGGTTTGGGTGGCCGAGTTGGTCGGGCGAATAATGTACCCTCCAACCGCAGCTGGAATTATGAACGTTTCGGCATAATGAACCGGGAAGGGATCAAAGGCCCCATCAGGACTTTCCACCACCGCCTCGTGCCCCTGGACGAGGTTGAGGACATTTACGCCACTAGCGGTGTCATGCGGGACTGGTTTTGTGAACCAGTGCCGGCGTGTCTCAATGAATTCCAATTGATGCAATCCGGTCCGCTCTTCGCGCCACCCATTGCCGCTGCGGAGGTTGTGAATCTGATTAATCAGTTCTCGGCGAGCCCACTCCGTATCCCGCTCCCAGCAAATAACTTTTCGGCCGTGATTAAGATGAATAGGGCGCGGCTTGCCATCCAACCCCAAGCGCCCCCAGTCCCAGAGCTTGAAGGTGAAGATGTAGGGGGTAGCACTGATTTCCAGGACCATGGAATTGGCCCCTGAGCAATGCACTGTTCCTGCCGGAATCAAAAAATGGTCGTGTTTTTGAGCCGGCCAGCAATTGGCATATCGATCGGCATTGAATGGCTTGCCGCCGGTTTCGGCTGCCTCGAGTTCGCCAAGCATAGCTGCCGGTTGGACGCCGGTCTTAAGTCCTAAATAAACATTAGCACCGAGCGCGGCATCCAAGAGGTAATAGCTCTCATCCTGAGTGTAAGCCATCCCAAACGTCCTGCGGATGTACTCAGTACTGGGATGCACCTGAAAAGAGAGATTGCCGCCACCCATTGTGTCCAGAAAATCAAACCGAATGGGGAACTCTGCTCCGAACCGGCGTTCGACCGCCTCTCCGAGCAAAGCGCGAGTCTGATTGAACACCAGGTCAAGCGCGGGTATCTCGACACGCACGCCTGCGAGATCCAGCAGCAAGCTGTTCTCCTCAGGCACACAATCGAAACACCAGCCGTAGTTTGGAGCCTCACCGTCCACGGCGCACACTTCCTTCATCCATTGCCCACCCCATGGAGCCGGATCAAAGAATGGAACCACCCGGAAAGGGCGCGTGACGGCCTGGCGCAATCCGCGGCGAACTGCTTCCCCGTCTGCCAACTTTGGTTCGGTGGAATTCGTGTCCAGCAGGAAATCCCATCTGCTGATCAGTGGCTGTTTCCAGCGGTCGCAGACGCGCCAATCGACGAAAAAGGCCTGCTTGTATTGCAGGTTAGGAGGCGCTTTGAGGTTCTCGAAACCAAGATTGCTGGCGTGCCCGCGGCGGAATCGATTTTGTGCCTCCCACCGCGCGAGATCGGCGTAGACCAAAAGGTTACCGGGCGCGATCAACGTCGCGCCGACACCCACCACGAGGACCAGTCCCTGAGTCGGGCTATGTGCGCGCTGCCGCAGTTGCTCGATTTTTTGGGCATCGAAAAACTGCGGCAACGTCAAGTCGCTCATGAAGCCAAACACCGGATCATCGCCTCCCAAAAATGGGGCGATGAGGCCTTCAATTCGCTCGGGAGGTAGCAGGGCATCTTTCGCCCGAACGGTGACGACGGGAGAAAGCCTCCGCGCCAATTCCGCAGTGATTTGGTCCTCCGCCGCGCCGCAGTAGCACTCAACTACCAGGACGGTCTTTGCAGCACCGCGTTCGGCGACTGCTCGACGAAGGCGCTCAGCGATCCGTTCCCAGCCGGTTACGCAAACACCGTAGCTATCGGTAACCGCGATGACTGGGCTTTTGTCGTAATTTGATTCTCTCATCCGGTGAGAATTGTCATGGAGCTAAGGCCAACGAGGCGTTGCCGGCCGTCGTCTATACTTGCGAGCATCTTCATCCGTTTTGCCGCCAGGCCAGTTCAATCTCTTCCAAGGTCCGTCCTTTGGTTTCCGGCACGACGAAGAGCACGAACAAAAACGTCAGCAAACTGACTACACCGTAAGTCCAGAAGGTCAGCACTGGGCCGATCACCTTGCTGTCATTGAGCATCGGGAAAGTCTGCGCCACAATGTAGCAGCTCGTCCAAATGGTGAAGGTGGCAATCGCCATTGCTCGACCGCGTACTTTGTTCGGGAAGATTTCCGAACAAAGGATCCAGGTAATCGGTCCCATCGCCATCGCGAACGCGGCAATGAAGAGGAGGATGCAAGCCAGCAGCGGCATGCCGTTCTGACCGGTCCGGAACATCCAGCCGATCAAACCCAACGCCACGGCTTGCACACCGGCGCCAATCAGCAGGAGTGGCTTGCGCCCCGCTCGATCCACAAAGGCGATCGCAACAAAAGTAAACAGTAGATTGATTAGCCCGATCCATACGGTCGAGGTAAACGCCGCATTTTTTACCGCGCCGGCTGATTCGAAGATCTTGGTCGAGTAATAGATGATCGCATTAATGCCGCAGAATTGGGAGCAGGCCATCAGCACTACGGCGATGAGCACTGGCTTGAAGTAAGCGTGCGTGAACAACTCAGCAAAGCGCCCTTCCTGTTGGGCCAATGCGGCGCGAATCGAAGCTAATTCCCTCGCGGCATGCTCCTGACCTCCAATCCGGGTGAGCACTTCCTGAGCTGCCTCTTGCCGGCCTTTGGCGGTGAGCCAGCGAGGGCTTTCCGGAACTGAAAAGAGCAGTGCGGCAAACAGTACGGCTGGGGCAACCTCCATCGCCAGCATCCATCGCCAGCCTGAATTTGTGTTCCAGGCCTCGTCACCAAACCCCTGAATAAGTTTGTTGATGAATAACGTAAGAAAAATCCCGCTTACGATCCCGAGTTGGAAGAGCGAGCCCAACCTTCCCCGCCATTTTTCAGGAGAGATCTCCGCGATGTAAACCGGGCAAATCATTGAGGAGGCGCCGATCGCCAGCCCGCTCAAGAAGCGCGCCAGCAGGAATTCG
>Ga0310810_10002489_pt1 | contig 19813 bp, 15 predicted proteins | sample NCmetagenome_FD_207641 | JGI IMG/M metagenome (GOLD analysis project Ga0310810, IMG submission 207641) | Soil microbial communities from experimental microcosm in Duke University, North Carolina, United States - NC | ecosystem: Engineered > Artificial ecosystem > Soil microcosm > Unclassified ...
TGCATGGCCCGAAATTCGGGTGCGGCCTCGGGCAGTGCGGCGCCTGCACCGTCCTCGTCGACAAGACCGCGACGCGTTCGTGCCAGCTCCCGGTGAGCCGCGCCGCCGGACGCGAGGTCACCACCCTCGAGGGACTCGGCACACTCGATAAACCGAACCCCGTGCAGGCCGCCTTCATCGCCGAACAGGCGGCGCAGTGCGGCTACTGCACCAACGGCATGATCATGGCAGCCACGGCGCTGCTGGCGCGGACCTCGAAGCCAAGCGTCGATCAGATCAAGCAGGCGCTCGACGGCAATCTGTGCCGATGCGGCACGCATACACGCATCGTGCGCGCGATTCAGCGCGCGTCCGAGGTATAGCCATGCAGATCTCTCGTCGCGACGCGCTGAAGGCTGGGGGTGCTCTCGTCGTGAGCTTTGCCTTTGGCGGCGGACTTCACCCGGTGATCGCGCAAGCCGGACGACCCGTGGACTCCGGAGAAGTCGACGGCCTGCTCGCGATTCACGCCGATGGGTCGGTCACCCTCTACACGAGCAAGGTCGATGTCGGCACGGGCATTCGTATCGCGCTCGCACAGATGGCGGCCGAGGAACTGGGTATTTCGCCAACCCGAGTCACGGTCGTTGAGGGGGACACGGCGACATGTCCGGATCAAGGTGGGACGGGCGGCAGCACGGGGCTGATTCGCGGCGGCACCGAGATCCGTGCCGCAGCGGCAACGGCCAGGCGCGCGCTCCTGCAAATGGGCGCGGCGCAGCTCAAACGCCCCATCGCCGATTTGACGATTGTCGATGGAGAGGTCCGTCCGAGAACGGGCGGTGCAGGCGTGGGGATCGGCGCGCTCATCGGCGATCGCCGTTTTTCGCTCAAAGTCGACCGCAACGCGCCGCTCACCCCGCCGTCCCAGCACGCCGCGATTGGCAAGGCCCTGCTCCGCCCGGACGTCCCTGCGAAGTGCACTGGCCGACATGTGTACGTGCAGGACTTCACGCTGCCCGGTATGCTGCACGGCCGGATCGTCCGGCCACCGTCGATGGGTGCGAAGCTCATGTCCGTCGACGAGAGCTCGGTACGCGGCATCCCTGACGTGCGCGTCGTTCGCGTCGAGGACTTCCTCGCCGTGGTGGCGAAGGACGAATGGGCCGCCGTTCGCGCCGCCGACGCGCTGAAGGCTTCCTGGAAGGAGCAGGTCGCATTGCCCGGGCACGAAGCGCTGGATCGCTTCTCACGCAGTGCACCGCTTGAACGCGACCAGGAGATTCTCAACCGAGGCAACGCCGAAGACGTCGCCCGCCGTGCGTCCAGGAAGCTGTCGGCGACGTACTTCTGGCCCTTCCAGAGTCATGCGTCGCTCGGTCCGTCATGTGCGGTCGCGGACGTACGTGCCGATGGCACCGCAACGGTGTGGTCTGCATCGCAGGGGTCGCACGGCCTGCGCGCAAATCTCTCGAAAGTGTTCGGTATTCCGCCCGAAAAGCTGCGCGTGGTCTTTCTCGACGGTTCGGGATCCTACGGGACCAACGGCACGGATCACGTCGCGGCCGACGCACTGTTGCTGTCGAAGACCGTCGGTCAGCCCGTTCGTGTGCAGTGGATGCGCCATGACGAGCACGGCTGGGATCCGAAAGGTCCGCAGCAGCTGCTCGACGTGCGTGCGGCGTTGGATGATGACGGCCGCATCGTGGCCTGGGAAACAGAGATGTGGGTGCCGAACGCAGCGCCGGGTGCGCGCGCGCTCCTGTCGGCCGAAGCCGCCGGCCTGCCGCAGGAGCACGGCACCGGCTCCGGCGCCATCACGCAGAATGGCGATCCGCCCTACGCCGTCGACAACGTTCGTGTCGTGGCGCATCTCATCAAGGACACGCCGCTGCAGCTGTCGAACCTGCGTGCGCCGGGCAAGATCGCCAACGTCTTCGCCGTCGAAGGGTTCACCGACGAAATCGCGGCAGCCGGGCGCGTCGACGCCGTTCAATTCCGTCTCGCCCGGCTGTCGGATCGACGCGCGGTCGAAGCGATCAGACGCACCGCGGACGCGTTCGAGTGGGACACGCGGCCGTCGCCGAACCCCCGCCCGCGTCAGGGCAACGTGCTCGTCGGGCGCGGCATCGCCTACATGCGCTACAAGCAGATGGAGAACTACGTCGCCATGGCGATGGAGGTCGCGGTCAACACCGCATCGGGACAAATCCAGGTGCGCCGCGTGACGTGCGCGCACGACTGCGGCCTCGTCGTCAACCCGGATGGACTTCGCAATCAGGTCGAGGGGTGCATCGTGCAGACACTGAGCCGCGCGCTACACGAGGAAGTGAAGTTCGATCGATCGCGCGTCACCAGCGTGGACTGGACGACCTATCCGATTCTGCGCTTTCAGGAAGCGCCGGCGGTGGACGTCATCCTCATCGACCGTCCGGAAGAGCCGCTGGTCGGCGCGGGGGAGGCTGCCACTGCGCCGGTAGCCGCGGCGCTGGCCAATGCCGTCTTCGACGCCACCGGCGTCAGGCTTCGAACCGTCCCGTTCACACCGGCACGTGTGAAAGCCGCGCTGGCGAAGGTGTAACGATGCGCCGTTTTCATCCGGCCACGGGCGCGGTCGCCGTCCTTCTACTGGTGTGTTCGGGTGCGGTTGCATCCGCGAACCCTCTGCCGGATTCCATTCGCGTCCTCGAGCGCGACGGCAAATTCGATCAAGCCAAGGAGCTGCTCGCGTCGATGACGGATCCCGATTCCGTCAAGCACGCGGCGCTGCTGGCCGACGTCGAACGTGTCGAGACCATCGCCAACGACTATGTTGCGGAAGCGCGTTATACCGAGGCACGGCGGGCGCTCAGCGGCCTGCTGCCGGCGCTCGATCCGGTTCGCGACAGCTACCTCGTACTACGCGTGCAACGGACCATCGATCGCATGCTGCGCACGTTCCGAAGCCAGCAGGAAGAGGACGCGCTGGCGATGCTGGACCGCGCGGACAGCCTCTACGCGCGCGGCGCGTACGGGCGCGCGAGGACGGTGTACGAGGCCGTCGCCATGCAGAACGCCGAGGACGTCGGCTCGGAGGTGTTGACGCGCGCCAAACGCGGCGTCGCCAAGTCACAGCGCGCGGCGATCGATGCGGAGCCACTGACGCTCTACGACGAGGCGCTGCAGCCCGTCCCGGCCGCGTTGCGAACACTCACGATCTGGACGATCTGGATCGTCGGCCTGCTGGCGTTGTTCGTCGCGGTTCGCGCGCTGCACGGCCAACTGTTCACGCGCGCCGGCCATGTCGTCAACCTGATGGACCTCACGGCGTCAGCCGACGTGCGCAGCGTGGCGAATCACGAATTGAGCCGGGCGCTCATCCACACCATGAACCGGATCGGACGGGCGGAGCCGCGTGCGCCGAGCCTCCGAGCAGCAGCGGCGGCCTCATCCCCCACGCAGGACGAATGGATGCCCGGCGAGCGGCTGCCGTTTGTGGATGCCACGCCCGACGCGCCTGCGCTTTCCTCGCTGACCGAGTTCGTCCAGGCGACGCCGACCGTGCAGGTGGGACCGATCGGCATCAATCCGCGCCAGGTGATGGAGCTCGGGCAGGCATTGGTGAAGCGCCGGTATCGCCACACGTTGAGCGGAACGCTGTTCGAGCATGACGGCTCGCTCATCCTGCAGGCAGCGATGTACGACCGGACAAAGCGCAGCGCCGAACCCTGGCATGCCAGCGTGAGCACGTCGGCAGGACGAGCGTCCTGCCTGGCCGACGTCGCGGCGCAGGTCGTGGTCGCGATGTCGACCGGCAAGGTGCTCACATCCAATCCAACCAGCCTCCGGCAATACGTCGCAGGGCTGGATGCGCTGTCGGTCGCCACAACCGACCCTGCCTCCCTCCTCCCGGCACGGCAGGCGTTTCAACGTGCGCTCGACGCCGACCGGGACAACTGGCTCGCCAGGTTCAACCTGGCGATCGTGTTCCGGCGGCTCGGCGATCCCGGCGCTGCCATTCACCATCTGCGGACGCTGCGCGATCGACCGTCCGATTCGCTGCGTGAGCACCTCAAGACGCGCCCCGATTTCGCCTACCTGGTCCTGTACCAGCTTGGTTCGGCGTTGACCCAGAGCGGCGCCCCCGACGAGATGGAGGAGGCCGAAACCTGCTTCAACACGTTGATCAAGCTCGCTGCGGACGAGGACGACCCGCTGAAGCCGCACGTCCTCTACCTGCGAATGCTCGGCCGCAGCGGCGATACGTCGCGCCTGCTCGCCGTGCTCGATCACGACAACAAGGGAGAGGTCCTCGCCGGCGTTTCCGCCCACGAGCAGTGGTTCGAGGAGAAGGCCGAGGAGCTCATGAACGCCTGGCCTGATGACTACCAGATTGCGCGCGGCGTGATGAAGTACGGGCTCGGGCGCCTCCAGTACCTGCACGGCAATTACCGCCTGGCGATCAGGCCGCTGAAAGACGCGACGATGCTCGTCCCCGATTTCGCCGACGCCTACGTCAACCTGGGCCAGGTGTATTTGAAATGGAAGGAGAAAACAGCGGACGACTGGCCCCGCTGCGTCCGCGCCGCGCTCGACCGCGCGCTGGCCATCGATCCGCATCACGACAAGGCCAAGTACATCTACGCCAAGTTCTATGTCAGCGACGCCGCGCGCGATCTCGACGCCGCCGAAAAATTATTGAAAGAATGCGAGCTGCATCCGAGCACGCTCTTCCTGCTTGGACAGGTGCTCGCCGACCGCGAGCAGTTTGCGGAAGCGCTCGACGCACTCGACCGCTCGCTCAGTCTCGACGGCCGCGCCGACTATCGGCTCCAGCTCTATGGGAAGACGACGCTCGACCTCGTGCGCGCGAAGGGACCGATGCGGACGGTGAGCCGCGCCCGCGAGCGGTTCATCTTCTACATGAAAGCGGAAAAGGATCAGAAAGACACCGACCGTCTCAACGGGTTGCTCAAGCAGATCGACGACGCGATCAACGCGGCGAAGGCCACGTCACCACCGCAGGTGTCCGTTCAACCCGTTGTCACGCACCCGGAGCAGCCGGTCTCGAACTGACTTGCTCTCACCTGTCCCGAGTCCCGTCGGGTGCGGTGATGAATACGGTGAATAGGCAATCAGCGGCACAGGGCGACATGCCGCACGATGTCCGTTTCGCGAATCGTGAGCGCGGTTCAGTGTCACCGCCATGCGATTCAAATGGCGGCTATGGACTCGTGTGTTGCTCAACACAGGCTCGGCGCTCTGCATTTTCGGAGCGGCGGCTGCAGCCGCCGAGGATGCAGCCGCCATCGAGTGGAACCGGGCACGGGTTCGCTCCGAGGACGCCGTTCTCACCGCCATCGTCCATCGTGCGGTTGAAAGCTCGAAAACGTTCCGGGCGCTGATCACGAAGATCGACAGTACGAATGGAATCGTCTACATCCACGAGGCGAAGTGCCCGAGATCGATGGCAGCCTGCCTGTTCCAGCGGATTGAGCTTCTCGGAACCAACCGCGTGCTGCGCATCGCCGTGACGCCCAGCAGACGCGGTGAAACCGAGATCGCCGCGTCGATCGGTCACGAGATGCAACACGCGTGGGAAGTGCTCCAGCGTCCGGACGTCGACAGCGATGAAGAGATGCTGTCGGTCTGGGCCGCGGGGCTCAGACTGGCAACGGAGCCCTACGAAACCGACGAAGCCATTCAGGCCGGACTGCGCGTGCGCCGCGAACTGGCATCGACCGGTTTCGGCCACACGCATTAGCGCGGTGACAGGGGAGCGAGCCTTGCCGGATCGCATCGCGAACCCAAAAGGGTTCGCGCCGCAACACTGGAAGCCGGCTAGACCTCCAGCTCGATGATGAGAAATGCCCGCCGCACGGGCGCGGATCGGCGCGGCCGTGGTGCAGCCGTCTCTCCGACCCGTCGTGCCGCGCGCCATGCTTCGATTTCGTGCACGAACGCATAGACCGAACCGAGAGCTCCGTGATGGTGACGGTGAACAGGCAACCCTTCCCGCTGCTCCCATCGGCGGGCGGTCTTCACGTCACGTCGCAGGTATGCCGCAATTTCCTTCCACGAGTCCAGACGACGCGGTTCCCCCCTGACGTCGTCCGGCAGGCTCGAATCCGACATGTGCGCTCCCCCAAAGTGCTCGTCACGTCGCCGCGTCTCGTCACCGGTCCTCGTGCGATCGATGGGTGCGCCAGCTGTTATGCAAAGCGGGGCAACGTGGGACGTTGCCCGCTGTCCCATTCCATCGCGACGACCGGAAACGTCGAGACGTTGCGTCCCCGAAGGTCCTCGATAGGTCAACTGTGACAACAAACGAACGGCAGCGCCCGTTCTAACAGCTGCTACACGGGGATTACGAGCGTTCAGGCGGAAGCGATCGAACGGAAAAGTGCAGATCGATCCTATTTGGCCGAAGCGTCAGCGAGGTCGCGGTTGTTTTCGCAGATGTCCTCGATCAGCTCACTGTCTGGCTGCAGATTGAACGGCACTGTGACGGTAAACGGCTCCACGTATGTCTCCGGGTCGTCGATCGTCACCTGCATCTCCATGTGGCCGAAATCGAGGCGGCGGAACCGTTCGGTGGTCTTCATGGCTTCGCTGTGTGGATGCCCGGTATCGTCCAGCCACGACCGATCGTTGAAGCCGGCGGTTGTGACGACGAAGCGATCGCCCTCCCACCGACCGATCGAATAACCGAACCACGCGGGCTGCGAAGTTTCGGGCAGGCGTCGACCGTCGGTAAAAATCTGTCGGTAGTGATTGAACTCCTCGAACAGAATCACCGTGACGTCCCGGGTCTGAAGGATCTTGAAGACCACACCGGGCAGGACCCCATCGGGGCCGGGCAGCATCGCATCCGGAATGCTGTGGGGCAGGCACTGTTGCGAGGGTCTGCCGGTCCCGAGCAGCACGTCGCGCCGGTGTTGATACAGCGCTGCGGCCTCCGGCTTCATCCGAATCGTGGCGCCAGCGGGCATCCAGTCGAGCAGGTCGAAATTGTCGGTGTTGCTGGTCCGCTTCGCGGGCGCCACCCGCGTCCAGATGCCTGACAGGTCGGGCTTCCCATCGCCCGCACGTGGGACGGGTCCCTTCAAATCCGGCTTGCCATCGGCCGTTCGCGGCGTGCGCGGCAGCTTGATCGTGATCCACTGCGCCGATGCGGATCCAGCGACAATCAAACACGCAGCGAGACAGCCGATGATGCGGCGCATGTCAGGTGGCCGGCTACTGTCCGGGCGCGCGATAGGTCACCGATTTCTTCGTGGCCTGATCGACTTCTTCCGTCGTCAACAGCGGCGTCGTGATCGTGCTGACCAGACCGCTCGCGTTCACGGCCATCGCCACCGCCGCCGCCGTCACGTTGTCGGGCGCATCGATGATCAGGAATGCATCGGTGTCGCCGAAGGCGTAGTAGAACGCCTCGACCTTGCCGCCGAACGCGGCGGTCATCCCCTCGACGGCTTTTCGACGGCCAGTTCCGCCCTCCTTCATCAGACCCTTGAGACCCTCAGGCTTATAGTTGGCTCGGATGAGAAACTTGGCCATCGTTGCACCTCGTTGTCGATAGAGACGTGATGTCTAGTTAGTGGAGACTTTGTGACGCGCCTGCCACCGGGCGCGCATGGCGGCCCGGTCCACTTCCGCGCCGCGAAGGAAGACCTTGTTGATCGTGCGGGTGTTCGAAATGCGTTCGAGGGGGTTGGCGTCGAGGACGATGAAGTCCGCGTTCCGGCCGGCCGCGATCAGCCCCGTGTTCACACGTGCAACCGCGGCCGCATCGCGCGTCGCCGCCATGATTGCTTCGGACGGTGTCATCCCCATCGCGACCATGCTTTCCAGATCGAGGTGATCGAAGAAGCCGATCCAGAACCGCGTCTGGCCCGTGTCGGTGCCGTTCACCACGGTGATCCCCGCGGCCCTCAGCTTCATCGCGCTGCGTGCGTCGGATTCGAAACTGCGGCGCGCGCGCGCGACCTCGTCGGGCGTCATCCTCTTCAGCGGGTTGCCCCAGTGCTCTTCGATGTCGTGCGATGAATACGCCGCCTGCAGCAGCGGATCGTCGAGCCATTCCGGACGGGTGCCGCCCTGCGTATCCATCCAGGCCGTGATGAGCGACGGCGTCATCCAGATATCCGGGTGGTCTTTTCTCGCGATTCGATCCTTCACGATCGAGACGAGCTCGTCGTCCGCCTCTTCGCCGCCCCGTACCGGCACGTGCAGCCAGCCTTCGACGCCGGCGCGCATCAATTCCTTCGCGTTCGCCAGCGTGACGTTGTGGACGCCGACCGGAACGTTGTACTTGTGCGCTTCCTCGACGACGGCGCGATAGAGCGGAGGCGTCAAGGTCTTCTTCGTGCCGCCGCGGTCGTCCACCCAGATCTTCACGAACAACGGCTTCATCGCGACATAGTCGTCAACGGCGGCCTTTGCTTCTTCGACCGTCGACACGGGATACGAGACGTCCACCCGTGACGGATGGCCCTGCGCGCCAGAGCCGGGCCATGCGATTCCGGGGCCCGCTGTCCTGAACAATGCGGCGCCAGGCACGACTTCGTCGCGAACCCGCAGCGGCACGTCGCCCCAGTTGGTCCGGCCTCCGTGCAGGTCCGAACGGCTGACGAGGTCCCCAACCCCGACCACCGCGCCGACGCCGTTATAGGCGAGCAGCTGAAGATGATCGATGAGGTTCTCGCGGGTATACATCTCTTTGGACATCGTTCCTTCTGCAACGTTCTGGAATCCGATGTGCCCGTGGAGATCGACCATCGTTGGCATCACGGTCTTGCCCGTGAGATCGACGCGTGCGGCGCCCGGCGGGATCTGCACCTCGCCGCGGCGCCCAATGGCCGTGAATTGATTGTTGCCGACGATGAATGCGGAGTTCTCGATGGGGGCGCCGCCGTCACCGGTGATGAGCCGCGCGCCTTCGAACACCGTGACACCGACGGCCTGCGGTGGCTGACGCTCGACCTGCCCGGAGCACGCCGATATAAAGAGGAGAGATGCGGCGAAAAGTAGGTAACGCATGGATCGCGGTCGACCTAAGGGCCGTGCACCTGTAGGGCGGACCTTAAAGGTCCGCCCCGCAGGTTATTGGCTTATTGGAGAAGCGCCGTGGTGTTGCGCTTCGGCACGTAGCCGACCGGAATCCTCGTCGTTTCCTTCATCGTCTTGACGTCGACGACGGAAACGTCGTTTGTCACTGGATTCGCAACGTAGGCGGTTTTGCCGTCAGGCGTCAGCGTCACCCAGCCCGCACCTTTGCCCGTGAGCTCGGCGGAGCCAATCAGCTTCAGGTCTGGCAGCGAGTACGAGTAGAGGTAATTGTTGATGCGGCTGCAGACGACGAGCGTCTTCCCGTCGGAGGTCACAGCCATGCCGTGAGACGGATCGGAGCCTTCGGGCACTTCCTTCTTTCCGGCGGGCAGCGGCGGGTTGTTGATGCGTTTGACTTCCTTGTGCGTCGCAAAGTCCACCACGGCAAAGCCGTTGAGATCGCTCAACTGGACGAAGATCCACTTCGTCGAGCCGTCGGGATTGGTTGCGAACGTCATCGGTCGGACACCAAGACCCATGTCGACATCCCAGACTGGCTCTTCAGTCTGCGCGTCGATCACGTTCACTGTCTTGGCGACGATCGAGCCGGCGACCACGTACTTGCCGTCCGGCGTGACATAGGGGTTATGGATGGTCCCTTTGGTGCGGATCGTCTTGACACGCGTCAGCGTCGCAGTGTCGACCACATCGACGCCGCCGGGCTCCTGAATGATGGCGACGTACACCCGTTTGCCGTCCTTGCCGACCGCGACGTTGTTGGGATGCCCGCTCAACTTCACCTTCTTCATCACCTTCAGCGTCTTCGCATCGACGACGTCGAGCGTGCTTTCCGCTTCGTCGCTGATGTAGATGCGGCTGCCATCGGGGGAGCCGCCAACACCGTGATTGACCTCGATGCCATCGATCACGCCGACCACCTTGTTGGTCGCCGGATCGATCACGTGCACGTTGTCGCCGGCGCTGTTGGTCTGGATGATCCGGATCTTCTTGTTGGTCCCCTCGCCCGCGGCGCTGAGGCACAACGTGCCGAGAAAGATTGCGGCCACCAGGGCCACACACCGACGGACCGTCTGTCTAGTCATCATGTTCGTCAGCCTTTCAGTTGGTGCCGCTCGTCTGTCCCATCACCCAGTTGCGGAGTATCTGCCACTCGGGATCGTTTTGCGACGCGAAGTGCTTGCCGCCGTTGTGGAAGAAGTCACCGCCGGCGTCCTCCGCGAGCGGATGCATGAGCAGCTTGCTCTTCAGGCTGCCCGGCACGGCCACGCGCCGCATGACGTCGAAGTTCTTCCGTGATTCTTCTTCGGTCCATGACGTCGCGCCCGGGTCGAGCGGCTGCAGGCGCAGCGGCGTGCCCTGGCCGTGGCACGAAACGCAGCGCGCGTGTCCCGGTCGCTTCTTCAGAAAGATCGGCTCGACTTTCGTCTTGAAGTACTCGTAGTCGAGGGTCGGCCGTGTGGGAGCGGCGGGTTGCTGTCCGAACGCGCCGACGGTCAATAAAGCCAAACAGCCGAAGGTCAATGCAGCGACGTTCCTGAACACGGCGCCCTCCTTCGAAAAATGGGAAAACGTCTTTCGGCGGCCCTAAAGATACATCAATGCGGCGTGCAACGCATCGCGGCGCTCGGGACGTCGCGGTAGACCCGGTGGCAGTTGGCGCAGGCGTCGGAAATGACGTTGGTGGCCTCACTTACGGCATCCTGGCTGCGCGTCTGCGAGGCACGATACGCCGCCCGCCCCGCCTCCACGACCCCCTGGACGTACTGCTTCCAGTCGTCGCGATCGACCGGCACCGGCTTGCCGTTCTCGCAGCGGCGTCCCGGCTGCATCAAGACGGGACCGATCTCCGCGATCGAGATGGCCGCGGCGTCGACGACCTGCCAGGGCGAATACACGTCTCCATATCGCGTCGAGGTGGTCGCGGCATCGCCACGCGCGACGCCGCCCTTCGTCCCGGCACCCGGATCCTTCGTCTGCACGTCGAACAGCACGTTCGAGCTTGGAAACAGGATGCCGCGCATGATCTGATTCAGAGTGCCGGTGACCGGATACGCCACCGCCGTTGACGCGGGAGCGGGTGGTCCAGCAGGGGTGGCCGCCAGGAGGGTGATCTGGGTCAGCGCGGCGTCAGCCGAGGGCAGTTCGGTGCTGCCCGCCTGAAACTTGTTCGCCTGAAGAATGAACGCAACCAGCTCGGCAACCTGCGCAGGCTCGAGGGTGCCGGGCGCATCCGCCGGCATCGTCGCGTGGATCTTGCTGAACAGATCGGAGACGGGTTGCTTGTCGCGGGGACTGAGGAAGACATCACCAACCAGCGGCGGACCGGCTGCCCCTTCGAGCCGCTCACCGTGGCAGAGCGCGCAGCGCATGTCGAAGATGGCTTTGCCGCGCGCGGCCTGCGCGTCCGAATACACCCCGTCCTTCACCGTCCGCGCCTGCTGCGCGCGCAGCGACACCACGGCAAGAAACACCAGCGCTGCGACGCCGACGCGCTTCACTTCTTGTCTTCGCGCTCGAGGACCGTGGCTTTCGGATCCTCCACGTTGCGCGTCCGATCGGGCGGCGCGAGTTTGCCTGCTTCCTGCAATCGCGCGTTTCTCAGCGTGGTGAACGCATCAACGTTGTTTTCGTTGCAGGCGTATTCGAGCATCGGGCCTTTGATGCGATGCAGCGGCATCTCGACGGTCCACGGACGTGTCCACGTCATAGGGTCGTCAACCGTGTAGGTGTGCACGATCGTGTCGTCAGCCGTCCGCGTGAATCGCTCGGTGAGGTGAAACGTCGGTGTCACGGATACCGCGGGCGGCGTCCCCGGAGATCCCATGAACGTGCGCTTGGGGTTGAAGTTGATGGTGTCCACGACGAGTGTGTCGCCTTCCCAGTGGCCCCGCGAGTCCCCGGCGTAGAGCGGAACCGCGCCATGCGGCTGGTCGAGCGAAATCACGCGGCGCTCGCTGTTCCACTCGTAAATCATCACGACGTAGTCCTTCGACTGCACGATCTGATAGTTGCTGCCGTAGGGCGCGGTCACCGCGGGCACGGCGCGTTCGTGAAACACACACCACACGGTGCCGCGATCGTCACGCCACGTACGCGCGAGCGGTCCTGCGGCGCGCTGCGCAGCCGTTCGTGCCGCTTCGCGCTTCTGTGCTTCGGGCGTCATCGGCGGGATTCGGCCGTCGGGAGGATCGATCACCAGCGAGGTGCGGAGATTCGGCTTGGCGCCGGTCTGCACGGGTGTCGCGCCGAAGTCGGTGTTGACGTAATGGACAACCTGATTCTCCGATCCGGCGACCGCCTGGTTGAACGCCTCGATCGCTTCCTTTTCCGTGTAGAACGGTTTGTTGGCGAGCTCCTTCGGACGTTCGTAGGGCGTGTAGGTGAGGTTCGTCCAGTAGCCCTGGAAGTCCGGCTGCCCATCGGCCGTACGCGGCGCTTTGTAGGCGCTCTTCGATCCCTGCGCGCCAACGCTGGCGGCACACGCCGCCAGCAGCATCGCCACCAATAATTTCCGCATCATTGCTCCGCATCCGCATCAAGGCGGACCGATCATCGTTTTGGTCCGCCTAAAGGCGGACTCTACCGATCATCATTTCTTCTGGTACTTGCCGTACACGAGATCGCCGACGAACTCCTCGCACTTGAAATCGCCCAGCTGCATGTTCGGTTCGACGCGTCGATAGAGCGGCATGCGAATCGTCCACGGCCTCGTGTAGACGTTCGGGTCCTCGATGGTCGCTTCGTATTGAAGATGATCCGGACCGGTGCGGCGTATCCGTTCGACGACGTGCAGGCCATCGGTATGGTAATTGCCCGCGCGATCGAGGAAACGGACGTGCACGGTGCCCTCCTCGTCGAGCGCGCCGACCGTCCCGCCCATGAATCCACGCGAATCGATCACCAGCGTCTCGCCGTCCCATTTCCCGTTCGACCAGCCCATCCACGTGTCGGCAGGCGGACGAGCGGTGCCGTTGATATAAATCGTCCGCAGCGCGCTCGCGAACTCCGACATCATCAAGATGGTGTCGGCGGACTGCACGATCTGTACGGGATACGGCATGTACATCATGCGCGGCACGCCCGGCAGGTAGCACTTCACCTCGGCGTCCTCACGCAAGGCGTTGGCGGCGTACTGCTTTTTCATCGCCAGCGCCTCCGGCTTGTACGGAATGGGTCCATCGACCACCACGCCGGCGCCGGAAGGAACCGCATAGGCGGCGCCGAGCTGCAACACGGGACCCGCGGCAGCTTCATGGGCCTCCAGGTTCCAGTTCGCCGTATTGAGCGCTTGCCAGATGCCGTTCAGATCGGGCTGTCCGCTCGCCGTGCGCGGAGCCCTGTAATTTGGCGGACCTGACAAGGTCCGCCCCGCTTGTGCAGCAGGAGAGGTCTGCTGTGCCGGAGGAGCGGCCCCTCCCCCCTGGGCATGAGGAGACGCGGCGGCACACGCGATCGCGAGCCCGAGTGCTGCGAGCGTCGCCCGACTCACTTCAGATTGCCCTTGGCTTTCGCGGTCGCCTCGGCGCCTTCGTTGGCGAGCCAGAACTCCTGTCCGTCCGCCTTCTCGTACTTCACACCGGCGACCTGAAACGTCATGTCGTCGCGGGCGCCGTATCCATGGACGATCAGTTCCTCGCCGATTTTCAGCGAGTCCTTGGTGATGCCGTTGCGGATCAGGCCGTTGGGCGGTCCGCCTTCAATCCCCCACTTCTGCGTGGTTCCGTCGGCGCCTTTGACGTCGAGCCAGATCCAGGCGTGCGGGTTGACGAGTTCCACCTTCGAGATGGTGCCCCTCAGTACGAGTGGCTTGTCTTCGCTGAAGACGGTATTCCACGAATGATGCGCACGGGCCGAACCGGCCGCGAGCACGAGCATGACACCTATCAATAAGGTCGTTCGGGCCTGCATGGTCTGGCACTCCTCCACCGATCGTCGAGACTCTAGCACGTGGATCTCCAGGCTGCCTAAAGGCGGCCCCTACGCACTTTTTGTTGCGGCGTAGGGGCCGGCTTCCGCCGGCCCACACACAACCTTGCGTTATATTACCGGCCACCATGAACCGATTCGTCTGGAAGATGTGCGGCGGCACACTCGTATTCCTCCTTCTCCTGGCGTTCCCAGCGTCCGGGCAGATCTCAACGGCACAGCTCAGTGGCAAGGTGACCGATACCAGCAACGCGGTCCTGCCCGGCGCCACGGTCACCGTGATTCAGACAGATACGGGCGCGGTGCGGAGCGTCGTCAGCGACGCGGACGGCTCTTATCTCGTATCCAATCTTTCGCCCGGCCCGTACCGGCTGGAAGTCGCACTGCAAGGTTTCCGCACGTACGTGCAGACCGGCATCGTTCTGCAGGTCGCGGCGACGCCGACGATCAACGTGTCGCTGGCGCTCGGCGACGTACAGGAGACGATCACCGTTCAGGCCGAGGCGCCGCTCGTCGACGTGAAAAGCGCCGGCGTCAGCGAGGTCGTCGAAAGCCAGCGCATCGTCGAGCTCCCGCTTCAAGGACGTGATGTCACGAGCCTGCTCGTGCTGGCGGGTGCATCGGTGAACACCGGAAGCCCGAACAGCCGCAGCTTTGCGGGCGGGGTGAACGTGGCGGTCGCGGGCGGGCTGCCGTTCGGCGTCGCCTACCTGCTCGACGGCGCGATGCACAACGACTCGCAGAACAACGCCAACCTGCCGCTTCCCTTTCCGGATGCGCTGCAGGAGTTCCGCGTTGCGACGACCGGTCTGACGGCGCAGAACGGGATGCACTCGGGTGCGTCGGTCAACGCGATCACCAAGTCGGGGACGAACCGGTTTACGGGCAATCTGTTCGAATTCAATCGGGATCACCGCTTCAACGCCATCGACCCCTTTGCAAAAGTCGTCAACGGCAAGCAGGTTGACGACGGGTTGTCGCGCAACCAGTGGGGCGGCACCGCGGGCGGTCCGATCGTTCACGACAAGGTGTTCTTCTTCGGCGGCTATCAGGGCACCAACCAGCATCAGATTCCCGCGAGCAACATCGCGTTTGTTCCGACCGACGCGATGCTGCGCGGCGACTTCACGACGTTCGCATCGGCGGCGTGTCAGGGCGGCAGGGGAATTGTGCTGGGCGCCCCGTACGTGAACAACCAGATCAATCCGGCGCTCTTCAGCCCCGCCGCGCTGAAGCTCGTGTCGTATCTGCCCAAGGCGGATGACCAGAATTGCGGTCAGGTGACGTACGGGCAGCCGGCAGACCGCAAGCAGGGGCAGGGCATCGGCCGCGTCGACTATCAAATGAGCGCCAAACATGCGCTCTTCGGGCGCTACATGGCGACCTTCGACCAGTCGCCGGCACCGTATGCGCAAACCAAGAACATCCTGACGCTCGCGGGCGCCGGCGGCGTCGACAACCTGGCGCAGTCGGCAACCGGCGGCATGACGACGGTGCTCGGGGCGAATTTCGTGAATGCCGTGCGCGTCTCGTTCAACCGCACGTCGATTCACCGCGGCAGCCCCCCGTTTTTCGATCCCGTCGACCTCGGCGTCAAGAATTTCTACAGCTATCGCGACGACGAGACGGTGATGGCGGTGACCGGCGGCTTCAACGTCTCCGCCGCGACGTCGACGACCGGTGTGTTCTGGACCAACGCCTACCAGGGCTCCGATGACCTGACGCTGATCAAGGGCCGGCACCAGTTCGGCGTGGGAGCCAGCTACGCGTACTGGAAATCATCGCAGACCTCGCACGCGCGCTCCGGTGGCAGCTGGATGTTCAACGGAACGATCACTGGCCGCGGACTCTCCGATCTGATGGTGGGTGCTGTCGGCAGCCTCGAGCACGGCGTGCCGAACCTGCTCATCATGGACATGAACTACATCGGCCTCTACGCGCAGGACCAGTGGCGCATGGGCGACCGCGTCACCGTGAACTACGGAGTCCGCTGGGAGCCGTATCTCGGCCAGCAGATGCTCTACGGCGGCGCGAACATCTTCAATCACGATAACTTCGTGAACAACGTCAAGAGCCAGGTGTTCGTCAACGCGCCGGCCGGACTGCTCTACCCCGGCGACGCCGGTTTCCCCAGCGGGAAGAGTGCGTACAACGTGAAGTGGCTCGACATGTCGCCGCGTCTCGGCCTGGCCTGGGACGTCAGTGGAGACGGACGTCTCGCATTCCGCACGTCGTACGGCCTGACGTACGACTTCCCGAGCGGCGATTACATGAACATCAATGCGTCTGCGCCGCCGTGGGGCAATCGTTCGCTCATCACGAATACGATTTTTGACGATCCGTATTCGGTTGTCGGCGGCAATCCGCACCCGATTGCAACAAACAAGAACACGATATATCCGGCGTACGGTGCGTTCGGCGTGATGGATCCAAACATCAATCCGCCGCGCGTGCAGTCGTGGAACGTCACGCTCGAGAAGCAGCTCGGCACCAACTGGTCGGCGACCGTGAACTATCTCGGCCGCTACTCCGATCATCTGTGGGCGGAGGAAGCGATCAACCCGGGTGTGTTCATGGGTCTCGGCCCCTGCACGATCAACGGCGTCGCTTACACGGTCTGCAGCACGCTGGCGAACTTGAATCAGCGCCGTGTGTTCTCGCTCGAGAACCCGACCCAAGGTGCGCTGCTCGGTTTCGTCGACGAGCACAACGACGTGGGCTGGCAGAAGTACAACGGCCTGCGGTTCACCGGTACGCGTCGCTCCGCTGCGGGCCTGGCGCTCTCAGGCAATTACACGTTCGCGCACTGCGTGGGCACGGCGACGCCGGGCAGCTTCCCCCAGATCGCGAGTGGGTACACGAACCCTGCCAATCCCGACATGGACAAGGGACACTGCGATCAGGACCGCACGCACCTTGCGAACATAACGGCCGGCTACCAGACACCGGAGCTCGGCAACAAGATTCTGCGCGTGCTCGCATCGAACTGGCGCGCGACAGGCATCTACACGTTCCGCTCCGGCCAGTGGATCAACATCACGACGGGCGCGGACAACGCGCTGAACGGCCAGCTGCAGCAACGCCCGAACCAGGTCTCGGACAATGTGTATGGACCGCCACAGTCCGCCTCGTCGAGCAAGTCCGCGGCGACGCTGAACAACTACCTGAATCGCGAGGCGTTTGCCGCACCAGCGCCGGGAACGTTCGGCAACCTCGAATATCGCGCCATTGAAGGTCCCGCCTTCTGGCAGATTGACGCGGCGTTTTCGCGCCTGATTAACCTCGGGTCACGGAACGTCGAGCTCCGCATCGAGGCATTCAATCTGACGAATCACTTCAACTGGGGTAATCCGACCACCACGGCTACGTCGGGCGTTGCGACCCTGACCTCCAGTCAGTTCGGACGCATCACCACCAACGGCGGCGCGCAGCGGATTATGCAGTTTGGCGTGAAATACTCATTCTGATCTGATCGTTTGGATCGTTCGGACCGTTCGGATCGTTCGTCGTTCGTGGGTTTTGCCACAGAGGCACAGAGGCACAGAGAGCCGTTTTAAGACTCTCCGCCTCTGTGCCTCCGTCGCTCTTTCTCGCAAACGCTCACGTCTAGACCGCGCTGCGCGACATCATCGGCCGGACGACGCTCGCGCAGCTCCTGCGCGGACGCGAGCGCGTGGGGCGTCGCCGTGGCCTCGGTCGAAATGCGGGACGTCTATAGCGCTGGACGAGTGCGGCAGCAAGGTGGTGGTCCGTCCGCGCCGGAGTGCACCCGTAACGGCGACGAGAAAAATACCGACGCCGTTCGAACCTCGCGCTCTGGCACCGCCGTTGCTCTCCGCCCGCCGTCCGGCGCGCCCGGTCACGCCCGATCGGCTGTCGCAGAAATTTCAAATCGCCTTTGGGTGGTGACCCGATAGAATTGCCGCTCCATCCCTGACATGTCGCACAGGCTGTACTGCTCGCTTGCGGGCCTTTTTCTCGTCGTTCTCGTGTCCGGCTGCACCGGCCGCTACGAGTCCGAATTTCCGGTGGTGGTCGTCAACCGCACGGCCAATCCGATCGCCGCGCTCGCCAACGGCAACGAGATTGGGCAGGTCGCGGCCGGCCAGAGTGCGACGTTCTCGCTGAAGCTGCCGGAGTCGAACGCTAACACCTTCTCGAACGGCACTCCGCCGACGCCGCAGGCCGACGTCACGTTCACTGCCAAGGACACGAAAACAGGCGCGATCTCCAGCGAAAAGCCGATGACGATTTCGGCAAACAACCCGACCTACGTGTCGTGGGCCGCGGAAGACTTCCCGAGCACCGGCCCGACCATCTCGCGCTTCACCTTCTCGCCGACCAATCCGACTATCAATCAGGACGTGTCGTTCAACGGCTCCTCGTCCACGGTCAACAACGGCACCTACAACTGGGATTTCGGCGACGGCCAGACGGGCACCGGCGTGACGACGACGCACCGCTACACCCGCGGCGGTACGTTCACCGTCACGCTCGCAGTGACGAGCGATTCGAGAGCGACATCGACGTCCTCGCGGACCATCAATGTGTCGACGGCGCTGCCGCCGACGACCGCGAACTTCACCTTCTCGCCGACGACGCCGTCGATCAATCAGGACGTGACGTTCACGGCAACAGCGACCACGGCGGGGCCAGGATTTCCGGGCGGCGGCGGCGGGCCCGGCCAGGTCCAGGGGGCCGTCTATAACTGGGACTTCGGCGACGGCAGCACGGGCACTGGAACGTCGACGACGCATCGCTTCACGCGAGCCGGGACGTTCGGCGTGACGCTTCGCGTGACCAACGATGCGGGACTGACCGCGACGACCACGCGCCAGGTGACGGTCACGGGAACGCTGCCCGCCGGCTCGGCGGACTTTGTGTTCTCGCCCATCGACCCGCATGTCGGCGACGTCGTGTTTTTCAATGGATCGCTGTCGTCGGTGACCAACGCCAGCTACGCGTGGGACTTTGGCGACGGCACCAATGGCTCTGGAGTGCAGCCGACGCACACCTACTCGACAGCGCGGACCTACACGGTGACGTTGATCGTGACCAACGAACGCGGCCAGACCGCGTCCACTTCGAAGACCGTTACGGTGCAGTAGGGGCGGCGCTTGCCCGCAGCGCTCGAAGACGAGAATCCGCCGCGGTGAAGGCAGGATTCCCCTGCAGCGCTTCCGTATACAACCGCACCGCTTCAGCGGAGTGGCCGGACAGCTCCTCGATCATGCCGAGGTGATAGGCGACGCGCCAGCGCGGCGCCCCCAGCGCTGCAGCTTTCGTCAATTCGGCACGCGCGTCCTCCAGCCGGCGATCGACAAAGAAAGTCGCGGCAAGGACTTCATGGAGTCCCGCATGATCGGGAACGAGCATGATTTCCTGTTCGACGAGACGACGCGCGAACGGCACGTTCCCTTCTTCGAGCGCGATTTGCGCTCTCAGCACCGCGGCATCCGGATACGGCTTCGGCTGCGAGAGGATCAGATCGAGATATTGCTGCGAGTCCTGCGGCCGATGTTCGTCGTAGGCGATCACCGCGTTGGCCATCAGCGTCGGAGCATGTCCGGGACAGACCACGGCCAGACGCGCGATTTCCGCCTCGAGGTGAACGCACTCGGAGCCCGCTCCGCGCGAGGTCCCCGAGCTGCATCCCTTCGCGCGGTGCTCCTCGAGCTCCTGCAGGACGTCGGCGAGCTGCACGTCGGCGTCGTAGCACTGTTGATGTAGCAGCGGAGAATGGACCGCACAGCCGGTCACGGCGATCCACACCACGACCCCTATCGAGATCCGCTTGAAGGCGATCGGCACGCCGCTCATCGACCGGACGACAGCAGCACGCCGTTGGCGACCTGAA
>Ga0310810_10002490_pt1 | contig 19810 bp, 19 predicted proteins | sample NCmetagenome_FD_207641 | JGI IMG/M metagenome (GOLD analysis project Ga0310810, IMG submission 207641) | Soil microbial communities from experimental microcosm in Duke University, North Carolina, United States - NC | ecosystem: Engineered > Artificial ecosystem > Soil microcosm > Unclassified ...
GAGGTGGTGGAGGAGACGGAGGAGGAGGTCGCCACCCAGGCGCAGATCGAGGACGCGCCGGTGGTCAAGCTGATCAACGGGATGCTGATCGACGCGGTGAAGCGGGGGGCGAGCGACATCCACATCGAGCCGTTCGAGCACGAGATCCGGGTGCGCTACCGCATCGACGGCGCCCTGCTCGAGATCATGCGTCCTCCGCTCAAGATGAAGGCCGCGCTCACCTCCCGCATCAAGATCCTGAGCCAGCTCAACATCGCCGAGCGCCGGGTCCCCCAGGACGGCCGGCTCAAGCTCAAGCTGGGCGCCCGCGTCATCGACTTCCGCGTGAGCACCCTGCCGGTGCTGTTCGGCGAGAAGATCGTGCTCCGAATTCTCGACAAGGGTAACCTGACGCTGGACCTGACCAAGTTCGGCTTCGAGCCGCAAGCGGAAAAGGATCTCATGAAGGCGATCCTCAACCCCTACGGCATGGTGCTCGTCACTGGCCCGACCGGATCGGGCAAGACGACGACGCTCTACTCCGCGCTGTCCAGGGTCAACACGCCCGAGGTCAACATCATGACCGCGGAGGACCCGGTCGAGTACAACCTGATGGGCATCAACCAGGTGCTGGTGCGGAGCGAGATCGGGCTCACCTTCGCCGCGGCGCTCAAGGCGTTCCTGCGGCAGGACCCGAACATCATCATGATCGGCGAGATCCGCGACCTGGAAACCGGCGGTATCGCGATCAAGGCGGCGCTCACCGGCCACCTGGTGTTGTCCACTCTGCACACCAACGACGCGCCCAGCACGATCACCCGTATGATCGACATGGGGATCGAGGCCTTCAACGTGGCCAGCGCGGTGAACCTGGTGGTGGCCCAGCGGCTGGTGCGGCGGATCTGCAAGGACTGCAAAGGTCCGCACAAGTACAAGGACGAGGAATTGCACTCCCTGGGCACGGAACTTGACTCTCTCCGAGCGATCCAGTTCATGAAAGGCGCCGGCTGCGACACCTGCAGCGGCACCGGCTACAAGGGCCGGGCGGGCCTCTACGAGGTCATGGCGCTGAGCCCCGAGCTGCGGCGGATGATCCTCCGCGGCGCCTCGGTGGCCGAGCTGCGGGAGCAGGCGGTGGTGGACGGCATGCTGACCCTGCGAATGGACGGCATGAAGAAGATCGAGCGCGGTGTCACGACCCTCGAAGAAGTGGTCAAGGAGACGGCCGGATGACCTTCAATCTGCGATCCCTGCTGGAAGAGATGATTCAAAAGGAGGCGTCCGACCTCCACATCACCACCGGGGAGCGCCCAAAGCTCCGGGTCGACGGCGACATCACCGACAGCTCGGTGGCCGAGATACTGTCTCCCAAGGACACCCTGCACCTGGCCTACTCGGTGCTGACCGAGAACCAGAAGAAGCGGTTCGAGAACGAGAACGAGCTCGACTTCTCCTTCGGCATCCAGAACCTGGCCCGGTTCCGCGGAAACGTGTACAAGCAGCGGGGTTGCGTCTCCATGGCAATCCGCATGATTCCCTTCAATGTGCGGACCTTCCAGGAGCTTGGCCTGCCTCCCGTCGTCGCCAGGCTGGCGGAGCGGCCCCGTGGGCTGATTCTGGTCACCGGGCCCACGGGCTCGGGCAAGAGCACCACGCTGGCCGCGATCATCGATAAGATCAACAAGGAGCGCAAGGGTCACATCATCACGGTGGAAGATCCGATCGAGTTCATCCACCGCCACCAGTCGTGCATCGTGAACCAGCGGGAAATCGGCACCGACACCAACAGCTTCTCCACCGCACTCAAGTACGCGCTGCGGGAAGACCCCGACGTCATCCTGGTGGGTGAGATGCGCGACCTCGACACCATCGGCGCGGCGCTCACGATCGCCGAGACCGGACACCTGGCGCTGGCGACGCTCCATACCAACTCCGCGGCGGAGTCGATCAACCGGATCATCGACGTCTTTCCGTCCAATCAGCAGTCGCAGGTGCGGGCCCAACTGGCCTTCGTGCTCGAGGGGGTCGTGACGCAGACCCTGCTGCCCAAGGCGCGCGGCCGGGGACGGGTCATGGCCTGCGAGATCATGGTGGCCACACCCGCCATCCGGGCGCTCATTCGCGATGACAAGATCCACCAGATCTACTCATCCATGCAGTCGGGCAAGAAGCACGGCATGCAGACGATGAACGACGCGCTCTACCAGCTGTACACCAACAAGGAAGTGACCCAAGAGGAGTGCGAACGGGTGTCCCACGATCCCAAGGAGTTCCTCCGGATGATCGGCGTGACCCCGATGGAGGAGCAGGACATCGTCGCGGGGCCGGGCGAGCGGAAGCTGTCGGGAGGACTGAAGCGGTAAGGCGGTAGGGTCGGGCTGGCGGCGGAGGGGTCGTACCGCCTTACCGCCGATGACTGATCTCAGGAGATCACCCAACATGCCAATGTTCGAGTACACCGCGCGCAGCACCACCGGCCAGATCCAGAAAGGCCAGCTCGACGTCGCCACCAAGGACGACGTCAGCGCCTATCTGCGGAAGAACCGGCTCATTCTGGTGAGCGTGCGGGAAGCCCCCAAGCAGATCTCGCTCAGCATGGGCGGCCCGCGGATCAAGACCCGCGACATCGTGATCTTCACCCGGCAGTTCGCGACCATGATCAACGCGGGCCTGCCGCTGGTGCAGTCGCTCAACATTCTGGCCACGCAGACGGAGAACAAGGCGCTCCGGGAAGTCACCAAGTCGGTGGTGTACGACGTCGAGGCGGGTAACACCCTGGCCGACGCGCTCTCCAACCACCCCAAGGCGTTCAGCGACCTCTATGTGAACATGGTGGCCGCCGGCGAAGCGGGCGGTATCCTCGACACCATTCTGCTCCGGCTCGCCGCGTTCCTGGAGAAGAACGACGCGCTGATCCGCAAGGTGAAGGGCGCCATGATCTACCCGGGCGTCATCATCACGGTGGCAGGCGGGGCCATCGCGATCCTGCTCATCTTCGTGATTCCGACCTTCCAGAACATGTTCGCCGGGGCGGGGCTCGAGCTGCCACTCCCCACCCGGATCGTGATCGCGATGTCGCAGTTCCTGATCGGGTATTGGTGGGCGATGCTGCTGGCTATCGGTGCGGCGATCTTCGCGATCCGCAGCTACTACGGCACCCCCGGCGGCCGGCGGCAGATCGATGGCGCTCTGCTCCGCTCGCCGGTGCTGGGCGACGTGCTCCGGAAGTCGGCCGTCTCCCGCTTCACCCGGACCCTCGGCACTCTGGTGAGCTCGGGCGTGTCGATCCTCGAGGGCCTGGAGATCACCGCCAAGACGGCCGGCAACACCATCATCCACGACGCGGTGATGGAGTCCCGCAACTCGATCGCCGGTGGCGAGACCATCGCGGCCCCGCTGGAAAAGTCAAAGGTCTTTCCCCCGATGGTAATCAGCATGATCGCCGTGGGCGAGCAGACCGGCGGCCTGGACGAGATGCTGAGCAAGATCGCGGACTTCTACGACGAGGAAGTGGACGTGGCGGTGAGCGCGCTCCTCTCCCTCATGGAGCCCGCCATGATCGTGATCCTGGGCGTGATCGTGGGCGGCATGGTGATCGCGATGTACCTGCCGATCTTCGACATGATGAACGCGGTGCAGTAGGCGCCGAAGGGTCGGACAAACGAGCGGGGCGAATCGCGAGATTCGCCCCGTTGCGTTTCGGAGGCCGCCTGGGGCGGCCCTCAGGACGGGAGCTCGTCCTCGGCGAGCAGGCCCGGCCCTCCGGGCGACAGGCTCGGATAGCTCGGCTGGTAGAGCTGTTCCCTGATGGCCGCCGAGAGCTCCTCCGCCGACGGGACCCCCTGAAACTCCCGCGTGGCTTCGGTCACAACCGCCTCCGCCACGAGCACCGCCACCTCGCGCAGGCGGTTGATGGCCGGGTACACGGCGCCCCGGTCCAGCTCCGCCGGAAGCACCGCGCCGGCGAGGGCCTCCGCGGCCGCCAGGAACATCGGGTCGGTGATACGTGGAAGCCGGGCCGCGACCACCCCCAGGCCCACGCCGGGGAAGACGTAGGCGTTGTTCGCCTGGCCCACGGCCCGCGGCTGCCCCCGCCAGTCCACCGGCGCGGTCGGACTCCCGCTCGCGTAGATGACCCGCCCGTCCGTGACCCGGTACGCCGCCTCGGCGGTGCACTCGGCGCAGATCGTGGGGTTCGACATCGCGAAGACGATCGGCCGGGGATTGATCTCCCCCATGGCCCTGAGCACGGACTCGGTGAACAACCCGCCCTGGCCGGAGAGACCGATGAGCGCGGTCGGACGCAGGGCGCGCACCGCCGCGAGCAGATCGGGTTCGGGCGGGTGTGTGTGGGCGTAAGGCAGCGGGTAGGCCGGCAACGCGCTCCGGGCCGCCACCAGCAGACCGTCGCGGTCGAAGAACCAGCTGTGGCGGCGCGCCTCCACCTCGGTCAGCCCTTCCCGCACAAGCGCGGCGGTGAGGAGATCGGCAGCGCCCACCGCCACGCCGGCCCCGACGAAGAGCACGCGCTGGGCCCGGAGCGGGGTCCCGGTCAGCCGCCCCGCCGTGAGCAGCCCGGCCACCACCACGGCGGCGGTCCCCTGGATGTCGTCGTTGAACATGCGCGCGCGCTCGCGGTACCGGGCGAGCAGCGCGAACGCGTTCGGGGTCCCGAAATCCTCGAACTGGATCAGGGCCCCGGGGAACACCTCCTCCACCGCCTCGATGAACTCGTCTACCAGCTCCAGGTATGCCGGGCCGCGCAGCCTCGGCTGGGGAAGGCCGATGTACTGCGGAGCCGAGCGCAGCGTCTCGTTGTCCGTCCCCACGTCGAGCATCACGGGCAGTCCGCGGGACGGGCTCAGTCCGCCGCACGCGGTGTAGAGCATGAGCTTGCCGATCGCGATCCCCATCCCGTGCGCGCCGAGATCGCCCAGGCCCAGAATGCGCTCGCCGTCGGTAGCCACCACGACCGCGACATTGCGTTGGGGCCAGTTGCGGAGCAGCTCCCGGACGCGGCCGCGGTCCCGGGCGGAGACGTACAATCCCCGGGGTCGGCGGAAGATCAGACCGAACTGCCGGCACGCCTCGCCTACCGTCGGCGTGTACAGGACCGGCAGCAACGCGGGCAGGTTGTCGATGACGGTGCGGTAGAAGAGCTGCTCGTTCCGGTCCAGGAGGTCGATCAGGTAGAGATACTGGTCCAGCGGGCGCTCCTCGAGCCGGCGCAGGTTGGCCAGGATCCGCCGCACCTGCTCTTCCTGGGTGAATACCCGTGGTGGCAGCAGCCCGCGCAAACCCAACGCCTCGCGCTCTTCCTCGCTGAACGCGGTGCCCCGGTTGAGGCGCGGATCGTGGAGGATGTCGGCGCCCCTCGGCGCTCGCCGATCGGGCTCGCGGCTTCGGTTATCGCGGCGTCCGTCAGGCGGGGGAAGGGTCACGGCGGTGAGCTGACGCGCGCTGCCGCGCCGCCGCTCGCTCGCAGTACGCCCACCGCGCCCTTGGTGGCGTCGGCAAAGGCGTGCGTCACGAACGGATAGTCGCCCGGCTCCCGCAGGCGGATCTCGAAGATGGCGCCGCCCCCCACCGGAACGTTTACCGTCTGGACTCCGATCAGCGGGTTCGCCTGAGTGCCGTCCTCGAAGACCCGCTCGAAGATTCCCCCTACCACGTGAAACGAGCTGATCCGGTTGGGTCCGGCGTTCACCAGGTAGATCCGGATCAGCTCGTCGGGCCGAGCTTCGATCGGATGACTGGCGTACTGACCCGCGCGACCGTTGAAGACGATGTGATCGGGCGCCTGACCCAGGAGCTTCTGCCAATCGAGCCCCTGATTTCCGTCCCGGTCGGGTTTGGCATTGAGATAGAACTCGCTCTGCACCAACACGAGCTCATTCGCCTTCGATCGCGGCGTGGCTGGATCCACGACCAATGCGCCGTACATCCCGTTCGCGATGTGCATCGCCGCCGGCGCGGTGCCGCAGTGATACATGAACGCCCCGGGGACCCGCGCTACGAAGCGATAGTGCAGCGAGTCGCCCGGCATGACGTTCGTGTAATATTTGCTCGGCGCGATCTCCGCGGCGTGAAAGTCCATGCTGTGGGGGATGTTCGCGCCGTTCACCAGGGTGAAGTCCACCGTATCTCCCTGGCGGACGTGCAGCGCCGGCCCCGGTACCGTACCCCCGAAGGTCCAGGCCGCGTAGGTCACGCCGGGAGCGATCACGATCGGCGCGTGCTTCATCTCGAGGCGGATCCGATGCAGCCGATTCCGCTCGGCTGGCTCCAGTCGGGCGAGTCTCGGCGCCGGCTCGGCGGCCGGACCGCCGATGGGTGCTTCGCCGTGAGAGACATCGGCCGGTGGCGCGGTGTCCGCCTGTTCCTGGGAACTCGTGACGGCGGTAGAGGGGCGCTCGGGGGGATGAGCCTCGGGAGGGGACGGGCGGCAGGCGAGGACGAGCGCCAATGCCGCCCCGAGTGACAGTGGGCGAAGCATCGAGACACCTCAGGCAGTGGGCGATCGGGGATGAGACGCCGGTGCGTGATCCGCGATCACCTATGCTGGCGACACTTTATCGCCGTGGCAACAGCCCGCTGCCTGGGTGCGCCCGGAAGAGGCTCAGTAGGCTCCCGTAGAGTCCACCGGCACGGGATCGGGACCCGGTCCGGGCTCCGGCGGCGGGCCCGGCTCGGGAGGCGGTCCGGGCTCAGGCGTCGGCGCGGTCCAGCCCACCACGGTCAGGACGGCGCCGTCCACCGTGGTTGCCGCCAGGGAAATAGTGTGGGTTTCGAGGTCGACACCCCCGCCCACGGTTCCGTCTGGACTCGGCCGCCCCGTGAGCGGCTCCATCCGCCCGCCCTCCACCCGCATCTCCGCCTCGAACCGCAGCCGCGCCGCCTCGCAGTCGAACTCCGCCCAGTCGAAGGTGACGTGGGACTCGGTGCAGGCCCCCGAGCCGGCCTCACGGGAGTTCGACTGGGTGCCTTCGACCGTCCAGAAGATGCCGCCGTCCGCCTTGAGGTACTCTCCCATGAATCCGTACGTCCCGCCGCCGGTGACCGCCGTGTCGCCCGGCTCGGACCCGTCCGACGGCGCGGGGAGCCCCGCCATGACATCCGGCACGCCCGCCGGCTTGACCTCGCTGCTGCCGGGCTCGGCGGTCATCCGGACCACCTCGTCCATATGCTCGGGCTCCCAGGCGATGATCGAGCGCACGCTGCCGGTGCCGGTCTCGGTGCACTCGGGCTCGCCGGGACTGCCCCCGGTTCCCCCACCCGCGGACCCTCCGCCGCTGCCGCTGTCCGGTGGGACGGTGCCGTCTCCCTCGCCGGGACCGCCGGTCTCGGGCCAGACGCATTGGATCATCGGATAGTCGAGCTGCTCCGCCACCGCCAGCCACTCGTGGCCCACGCCGTCGATCGTGACCGTGATGGGCGTCGCATGTCCCACCAGGCGGACCACCTGTGCCGCATGGTAGAGCGCGTTGGCCGAGGCCGTCGCGCCGCTGTCCCCGAGCTCGCCGGCGAGGTTCTCGAACTCCGACGCCAGCCGGTTGCCGTCGCCGGGATCGGCCGGGCCGGGCCCCATGTCGCCACTGCAGGCGGCGGCCAGGGCCACGCCGAGGGGAAGGGAGAGGTGACGGGGCCGGGGCATGGAACCTCCAGGGGACGGGTGCGGTAGCGGTCTCCTGAACAGACTACCGCCGCCTCGCCAATGTAACCGCCGGCTAGTGCGCGTCCACCGGGGCGCCCCGCCCCTTGGGCCGCCGGAGCAGCAGGATGGCCGGTGAGACGATCAGGAAGGTCAGCAGCAGCAGCATCCAGGCGTCGTTGTAGCTCAACATCGCCGCCTGCCGCGTCACCTGCTGATCCAGGATGGCCAGGGCCCCATGCCGGGCCGCGTCCGGGCTGTACCCATGGGCCAGGAGGTTGGCGGTGAAGGCCTGGACCCGCTGGTCCACCAGGGCGTTTCCGGCGTAGACGTTGCTCACCAGGTCGGCCCGGTGGATCTGGGTGTGGGTGGTGACGTAGCTCGCCAGGAGCGCGATCCCGAAGGAGCCGCCGAGCTGGCGGGACAGGTTGATGAGCCCCGCGGCCTGCTGCGCCTCGCTCGGCTGGAGGCTGGCGTAGGCGACGTTGTTGATCGGGGTGAAGAGCATCCCGAGACCGGCGCCGCGGATCAGCAGCGCCCAGCGCACGTCCGCTTCACCCGCGTCCACGCTCAGGTGCCCCAGGTCCCACATGGCCCAGAGGAGCAGGCAGACCCCGATCCCGATGAGGATGCGGGCGTCGGCCTTGGGTCGGGGCCCGTTGAGCAGCGTGCCGCAGAGGAGCGCCGAGCTCGCCGTGGCCAGGCCGCCCGGCAGGAGCGCCAGGCCGGTCTCCGTGGGCGTGAACCGCAGGATGCTCTGGGTGAAGAGGGGGAAGATGAAAGTGCCCCCGTACAGCGCGAAGCCGAGGGCCACGAACAGGAAGATCGAGCAGGCGAGGTCCCGGTTGTGCAGCACCCGGAAGTTGACCACAGGGTGCTGATTCCGCGGCGTGAGCTCCCACCAGAGCATGCCGATCAGGCACACCGCGGCCACCACCGCGAGCCGCACGATGATGGTGCTCTCGAACCAGTCCTTCGAGTTCCCCTCCTCCAGCACATACTGCAGCGCGGCCAGACCCACCGCGAGCAGCGAGATCCCCGCCCAGTCCACCGGACGGGCGTGCCTGGTGCTGCCGGGCGGATCTTTCAGAAAGGTGGTCACCAGGAACGTCGAGGCGATCCCGATCGGGATGTTGATGAAGAAACACCAGTGCCACTGATAGTTGTCGGTGATCCAGCCGCCCAGCGTCGGGCCCAGCGTCGGCGCCACGATGATCCCGAGCAGGAAGATCGCCTGCACCATCCCCTGCTGCTCCAGGGGGAAGATCTGCCGGATGGTGGCCTGGGCGGTGGAGAGGAGCGCGGCGCCGCCGGCCCCTTGCAGGACCCGCCAGAAGACCAGCTCGATCAGCGAGTTCGAGGTCCCGCAGAAGAATGAAGAGACGATGAACAGGATGATGGAGAACGTGAGATACCGCTGCCGCCCGAACCGCTCGGCGAAGAACGCCGTCATCGGCAGGAAGACCACGTTGCTCAGGATGTAGCCGGTGCTGACCCAACCGATCTCCTCCTGGGTGGCGCCCAGGTTCCCGGCCATCTGGGGGAGCGCCACGTTGATGATCGTCGTGTCGAGCACCTCCATGATCGCGGCGGTGATGAGGCCCAGCAGGATGAGCCAGCGGTACCGGGCGACGTAGGCCTCGAGCTCCGTGGCCGCGCTCGGCCGGGCGGCCACGGCCGGGCGGGCAACTGCGCTCACGCCGCCACGCCGTCGGGTCGGATCAGCCGCACCACCATCTGCGCCGCCACTTCGAGCGTGATGGTGGCGGTGTTGATCTGGAGATCGTACAGGTAGGGGTCGTTCGTGTCCTTGTTGTAATAGCGCTCGAGGTATTGCCGGCGGTCGGCGTCCCGTTGACGCACGTCGGCTCCCGCCTCCTCCACCGCCTGTCCCGTGCGCCGTGCCACCCGGCGGACTCGAACCGCGTACGGCGCAGTCACCCTGACCCGCAGCACGTCTCGCCGGTCGCTCAGGAGACAGTTGGCGCCGTGGCCGATGACGATCAGCGGCGGCGTCCGCACCGCCTCCAGCAGGACCGCCCGGGTGGCTTCGACCAGGATATCGGGGTTGGGCGCGCGGCTCAGCTCCGGCAGGACCGGCGCATCGGAGGGAACCACCGTAAAGGCCGCTGCGATCCGCTCGAGGAAGCGCGGCGCCCGCTCGTGATGCTGCTCGACGTCAGCGGATCGGCAGCGGAGCCGCTTGGCCAGCCGCTCCGCCAGGTCCCGGTCCAGCACCGGCCACGCCAACGCGGAGCCCAGGAGCAGCCCCAGCTGGCTTCCGCCGGCGCCGTACTCGCGGGAGAGCGTGACGATCTGGATCGGCTCGCGGGGCATGCCTACTCCCCACCGCTGGCGCCGTCGTTCGCGGTGGTCACGGAGCCGCCTTCCGAGCGCGTGTCGATCGCGACCTCGACCGACATCCCGGGGCGGAGCGGCGGTGCGTCCGCCGGACGGCGGTCGAGCGCGATCCGCACCGGAACCCGCTGGACCACCTTGGTGAAGTTCCCGGTCGCATTGTCCGGCGGCAGGAGGGCGAACCGCGCGCCGGTAGCGCCCTGGATGGACTCGACCCGTCCGCTGAAGGTGCGGCCCTTGTACGCGTCCACCTCGATCTCGACCGGCTGGCCCACGACGATGTCGTCGAGCTGGGTTTCCTTGAGATTCGCCACCACCCACACGTCGTGCTCGTCCACCAGGCTCATCAACGACTGGCCCGGGCTCACCAGCTGCCCCACCTCGACCGTCTTCCTGGAAACGCGTCCGGCCGCCGGCGCCGTGATCACGGTATAGGAGAGCTGCAGCTGGGCCGCCGCCTCGGCGGCCTGGGCGGCGGCCATGTGGGCCTGGGCCGTGCGCACGCCCGCGCTGGCCCCCGAGACCTCCGCCTGGGCCGCGCGCGCCTGGCTTTGCGCCGCGTGCAGATCGGCTTCGGCCGAGCGATACGCGGCCTCCGCCTCGTCCAGCTGCTGCCGGCTGATCACCCGGGTCTCCGCGAGGCGCCGCATCCGCTCGACGTCGTGCAGGGCCCGGTCGTAGGTCGCCTGAGCCGAGCCGATGCCGGCCTGGGCGGCCCCGCGCTTCGCCGAGGCCTGCCCCACCTGGGCCGTGGCCTCCCCGTTCCGCGCCGCCGCCATCTCGGCCGCCTGGAGGTCGGCTTCCGCCTCCTGCAGCCGGACCTGATAGTCGCGCGAGTCCAGCGTCACCAGGGTGTCACCCTCGCGGACGACCTGGTTGTCCTCGACCAGAACCCGGGCGACGTAGCCCCCCACCTTGGGCAGGACCGGGACGATGTGTCCCTCGACCTGGGCGTTGTCGGTGGTCTCGTGGGACCGGCTGAAGAGCCAGGTCCGGACGCCCCAGAACGCGCCGGCCAGGGCCAGGGTCCCCAGGATGGCGAGGGGCAGCCACCGGCGCTTGGGCCGTGGCGGCTCGGGGATCTCGGTCTCGGCGGTCGGTTGGGGGCCAGCCATCGGGGATCGGGTCTCGGTTGCGGTCGTCGTCATAGTGGGAGAATAACCGGCCGACCCCGCGGACGGTTTCGCGGCCGATCAGGCGGGCTCGGCCGCCGCCGCGCCGACTTCGGAGCCCGCCCGGCGCCGGGCGACCTCGGCCAGCGCGGCCCAGTCGAGGTCGGCGTCGCCGTGGGCAACGGCCTCCAGGAAGGCGTCCCGGAGCACGCTGGCAAAGGGGAGGGGAACCCTGGCCCCTTCGCCGGCCGCGAGGGCGAGCCCGACGTCCTTGAGGCCCAGCGCCAGCCGGAAGCCCGGAGGCTGGTATTTCCGGCCCGCGATGATGGCGCCGTAGTTCTTGTACACCGGTGCGTTGAAGAGGGAGCTGGTCAGGATCTCGAGCAGCATCTCGGGAGGCACGCCGTGCCGGGCCGCCAGGGTCGTGGCCTCGCCGATGGTCTCGATCACCGAGGCGATCATGAAGTTGCCGGCGATCTTGGCGGCGGCGGCCTGGCTCGGGTCCGGGCCCAGCCGCCAGGTCCGCTGGCCCATCGCATCGAACAGCGGGGCGGCCCGGTCGAGCGCCGCCTCCGGGCCCGAAGCGACGATGGTGAGCTTTCCGGCGGCCGCGACGTCGCCCCGGCCGAAGACCGGCGCCGCCACGTAGACGAGCCCGCGCTCCGCGTGCGCGGCCGCTAGCTCGCGGGTGAGCTCGATCGAAACCGTCGCCATGTTGAGATGGATCATCCCGCGGGGAGCCTGGTCCAGCAGCGGCCCGGCGAGCCCGACGGACCGGTAGGCGGCATCGTCCGCCAGCATGGTGACGGCGACGTCGCCGCGGAATGCCTCCGCCGCCCCGCCGACCGCCTCCGCGCCTTGCCCGGCCAGCTCTCGAGCCGGGCCGGGCGAGCGGTTCCAGACCCGGAGCCGGTGCCCGGCCGAGAGCAGTCTGGCCGCCATCGGCCGGCCCATGGCGCCGAGCCCGATAAATCCAATCTCCATGCCGCTCCTCACTGATTCGCTGTGCGGCTCAGCTCGTCACGCCCGCCTCGTGGCGGCCGGCGAGCAGCCGCTCGGTGAAGTCGAGCCGCTCCTCGAGCTGGCTCACCGTGCTTTCCAGGCGCTCGATCGTGCCGCGCTGGCTCTCGATCTCCCGCCGAAGGTCGCCGGCATCCGCCCAGGGTGGCGGCCCCTGCCGGCCGTACCAGCGCCGCCGCCGGAACGCGAACGAGAAGAGCAGCAGCGGCACCAGCCAGAACATAAAGGCGAATCCCCACATTGTGCGTTCCTCCAGGCCGCTACGCGGCCCCGGTTTGCCAGGCTTGTTCGATGTCGTCGGCCGCCTTGCGCAGGATCTCGGCGACACGCTTGAGCGCCGGGTCATCCGGTCCGCGCCGCCAGGCCCGCTTGAAAGTGGTGGCCGCCAGCTTGGCGAAGGCGCCCTGGACCTCGCCCAGCCCGCCGCCGGCGAAGTCGCGCACCGTCTCGCGGACCCGATCGAGGATCTCGTCGAGCAGGTCGCGGTGCTGTTCCAGATACCGCTCGCCCTCGGGCGTCACGTGGTAGACCTTCTTGCCCTCGGTCTCGACCGCCTGGACGTAGCCCTCGTCCTCCAGGAGCTGCAGAGTCGGGTACACGGTCCCCGCGGACGGGGTGTAGTAGCCGCCCATCTTCTCTTCCAGCGCCTTGATGACCTCGTAGCCGTGCCGCGGCTTTTCCTTGAGCAGTCGGAGTATCACGAACTTCACCTCCCCCGACTCGAACATCTGATTCCGCCGCCGGGAGCCCCTGGGCCCGGCTCCCGCGCCCCACCAGCGGGCGCCGCCGAACCAGGGTCCGAACCCCCAGTCGTCTTTCGCACTACTGCACATGTTTCCTCCCTTTCACCGGTATGTCGTAAGACATTACTTACGATATATCGTAAGAATTAGCGCGCGGACGGTCAAGAGGGGTGCGCCATTCAGCCGCCAAGAAGGGCCCGGACCTGGGCGAGGAGATCCACCAGATCGAACGGCTTGGGGAGGAAGGGCACACCCTCCGGGATCGGGTCGTGCCGCGCGTTCTGCTGGTCGGCGAAGCCGGAGATCAGCAGGGCAGGGAGCCCCGGCCGGAGAGCACGAGCCTGGCGAATGAGGTCGGTGCCGTAGGTCTCCGGCATCACGACGTCGCTGATGAGGAGATCGATCGGGGTATCACCGCGCAGGATGTCCAGCGCTTCGCCCGGCGTGGCCGCGGTGATGGCGTGGAAGCCCCGACGCTCGAGCATCCGCGCGGTGGAGACACGCACCATCTCCTCGTCGTCCACCACGAGGATGGTCGGGGACTGTGGCCTCGCCTGTCGGGTCATGCGCGGCGGTCCGCCACGCCGGGTCGCCATGACCGCCCGGTCGGTGGGTGCTGCGGGAATGTTTGAGCTGGGAACACTCGAATCTGTCGCCGCTTTGGACGTCGTCAAGTCTGGCCCCCGACTTGCCTTTCCCACCCCCGTTTCCCATCCCATCCGGGTGCAACGGCTCCCCAGGTTCAGGAGGCTTCATGGCGTCCAAGCGACTGGTAATCTTCACCCTAGCCATGCTAGCCGGGTGCAGCGGCGGCGGGTCCGATCATGCGGCCGCCGACTCGCTGAGCCGCGATCTGCAACGGCTTCCGGTGGACTCCTCGGCTACGTTCGCGGACACGGCCACTCCGGCAGCGGAGCCGGTCGCGCAACCTGTTGCAGCTCGTCCCAAGCCGCAGCCCAAGCCCAGGCCGAAGCCCGCCGCGCCGAAGCCGGCGCCCGCGCCGGCGCCTGCGCCGAAGGTGGTCGCCACGGGCACCGTAATGGCCACCGCGATCGACGCCGAGATCAGCTCGAAGGTGAACAAGGCGGGTGAGCGCGTGACCACCACCGTCAGCTCGAACATCATGGATGCGAGCGGGCGGGTCCTGATCCCGGCCGGCTCCAAGGTCGTGATGACCATCAGCGAGATCCACGAGTCCGAGAACAAGGGTGACAAGACCGGTAAGCTCACCCTCACTCCGACTTCGGTGCAGATCAACGGTGAGAGCTACGCGCTGGCGGGCACCGCGGTTGCCCTCGACCGCTACCTCAAGAGCCGCCCGACCAACGGCGGGGACGTGGCCAAGGTCGGCGCGGGCACCGCGATTGGCGCTGTGGCGGGCCGCGTGATCGGCGGTAACACCAAGGGCGCGGTCATCGGCGGCATCATCGGTGGCGCGATCGGCACCCAGCGGGCCGTCGAGACGCACGATCGCGATGTCATCGTCCCTGCGGGATCGCGGGTAGAGCTGACGCTGTCGCAGGAACTCGCGCTCTAAGTCCGGCCCCGTCCCGACGACCCCGCCTTCACCGCTCGGATGGTCACCAGGAGCGGGAAGTCGGGGTCGTCGCGTCCCCGCTCTTTTTCACTCAGCTCCTCCGCCGCCATTCCGGTGAGGAACGCGATCGAAGTGAGAATGTTGCCGTAGGCCCGCACGGTGATCCGGTGCTGGCCGAACCGGTCGGCGAACAGCTGAGTGCACGCGGCCGGGGTGAAGCGCCAGTAATCCCGGATCGGCTCGAACTTCCGGATGGCCCGGCTCACCGTGGGGACGGTGGCCAGCAGGACGCCGCCGGGGCGCAGGATGCGGGAGGCGTGGCCGAGCGCCGCCCGGGTGTCGTACACGAACTGGAGCGTCTGGGTCAGGATGAAGCAGTCGTAGCTGTTGGCCGGCACGGTGTCGGCCGCGGCGAGGTCCGCGACGATGGTGGCCTGCGGGTTGGACGAGTCCGCGTCGAGCACGTCCGAGCTGGCCACGTCGCTGCCGTATAGCCGGGTGTATTCGGCGTCCTTGACCTCCAGGACCCGGCCGCGGATGTCGCTCCGGTGCGCGTCCAGGAAGCGCTGGACGTAGTAGCGGTCCACGGGGGTACCCCGGTCCGCGCCCCAGTGCTGGCTCAGGGGAGTGAGGCGGCGCAGGGTGCCGAGCCATGCCGGTCGAAACAGGCGGTGGAGGCGGTGCCGTGACAGGAGCGGCATGTGGGCTCCGGACGAGGGAGATGCGGATCACCGGCGCCAGCGGCCGGCCCGAATATCTTTTCCGCTATGTCGAGGGCCTTCGTCAACGAAGACGCCGGCGAGGCGCCGGGCCATTACCCGTTGCCCGCCCGGGACGACCCGGGATACCCCCTGGCCGCCGCCCGGGCGCTGCTTCGCGGCGCCGACCAGGGTGACACGCCCGGCGCCGAGGCGGCCACCGGCTACTTCTGGGGCGACCCGGCGCTGGCCGCCGAGGTGGAGCGCATCCTCGGCGAGGCGCGGGACGACGGCAACGAGCGCCTGGAGCAGTTGGCCGAGCGGTTTCTTCGCCGGGTTTCGGCCCGCCGGCGCTGACGATCCCGGGATGCCGTGTCCCTCATTGACTTCCCCGGGCTGATGCCTTAGCTTGCGCGCGCGTTCGGGACATACCCGGCGCGCCGCAGAACCAGTAACCAGAGATCTTTCGAAGGGACCTGGCTCGAAGTCAGGTCCCTTTTTGCTGGGCTGGGGCGGCGAACACAAGTCGGTAGGTACGGCATCACCGGACTCCGACGAACACACATTACCAGCAGGAGTACGACATGCGTACCACCGGCACCGTGAAATGGTTCAACGACGCCAAGGGCTTCGGCTTCATCACGCCGGAGAACGGGCAGAAGGACTGTTTCGTCCACCACAGCGCCATCGAGGGGAGCGGCTACAAGTCCCTCGCCGAGGGCGACAAGGTGGAGTTCGAGGTCGTGCAGGGCCAGAAGGGCCCCGCGGCGCAGAACGTGAAGAAGCTCGCGTAAGCGCAGACTTCGAAACGGCCAACGGCGGGGCCGTCCGGGTAACCGGGCGGCCCCGTTCGTCGTTCAGCTCCCCGCCGACCGCCGGAGCTCGGCCGAGCGCCGGTAGGGAAAGACATCGAACACCTCCCCCTCGGCCAGGCGGCGCTGGACGCCCTGCCAGAACCCGACGTCCAGCAGGTCGCCGTGCGCCTCGAGGAAGGCCTCCCGGGCGGGACCGGCCGGCACCAGGAAGGCGCGGAACTCCTCGGGAAAGACGTCGCCCTCCGCCACGTGGAACCACGGCTCGGCCGAGAACTCCTCCTCGATCGTGGTCGGCTCGGGCAGCCTGCGGAAGCGGCAGTCGGAGAGCAGGCAGAGCTCGTCGTAGTCGTAGCAGATGACCCGCCCGTTCCGCGTCACCCCGAAATTCTTGAGCAGCATGTCCCCGGTGAAGATGTCGGCCGCCGCCAGGTCCTTGATGGCGGTCCCGTAGTCGATCACGGCGTCGCGAGCCGCCTCTTCGCCCGCATCCCGCAGGTAGAGATTGAGCGGCGTGACCCGCCGCTCGGTGTAGAGCTGCCGCACGATCACTCGATCCCCTTCAACCCGCACCGTCGCGCCGGTCACCCGGAGCAGGTACGCAAGCAGGTCGTCGGGGAAGCAGCGCAGGGGGAACTCCAGATGCTCGTACTCCTGCGCATCGGCCAGCCGGCCCACCCGGTCACGAACGAAGACGAAATGGTACTTGTCCATCACCGCCTGCCGAGTGGTGTTCTTGGGGGCCCCGAAGCTGTCCTTGATGATCTTGAAGACCACGTTGAACGCCGGCAGGGTGAAGACCGCCATCACCATCCCCTCGTCGCCCTCGGCGACGGCGAAGCGGGCCGCGGGGTCCGCCAGGTGCTCCATCAGGCTGCGGTACAGCACCGTCTTGCCGTGCTTGTTGTAGCCGATCGCGGTGTAGAGCTCGTCCAGACGCTTGTTGGGCATGATCGAGGCGAGAAACTCGACCAGCGCCCGGGGCCGGGGCGCCTCCACCCGGAAGTAGGTCCAGCTGAACCCGAAGACGACGCTGGCCTCGTTCTGGGTCATCAGGACGGCATCCACCACGATTCCCCGCTCGGCGTGGATCAGCGGGAGCACCAGCGGAAGGACCACGCCGCCGGCCAGGATCCGGCCGACCAGGTAGGCGCCCTTGTTCCGGTAGAACACGGGGCGGAGCATCTCGATGGCGATCGGTCCGGCCAGCCTGGTCTCGCCCAGGCCTCGGCGGATCTGCGCGGCCACCACCTCGGCGTCGCGGTCGAGCTGCGCCCACGGCACCGACCACCGGTAGCTCTGGAGGAGCCGGCGGAGCACCGCGCCGTCTGCGACGCCGGCGCCGTAGTGCTCGGTCGGCGCGGCGGCGGCATCGGTGGCGGTCGAGGGATCGGGATCGAGATACTCGATGGCCGCGTCCACACCCACCGTGCTGAACACGCGCCGGCTGACCGAGTTGAAGAACGTCTGCGCGATCTCGGCGTCGCCCCTGTGGGCCAGCGCGCGGGCGTGGTGCGCCTTGATGGCGGCCCACAGGGTACGCTCCATCAGGGCGTCGTCGAGCAGGTCCCGCACGTCGGCCACGGCGTTGTCGAGGTGAATCCGGTAGAGCGCGAGCCGCGCCGTGGCGTCGGCCTGGGCGCCGCGCCAGTCCCGGCGCTCGAATCGCTCGCGCGCCCGCCCGGTGATCTCCTCGAATCCCTGCCGCCAACCCTCGTAGGCGGCGAAGATCGCGTCCGCGGCGCGCGTTTCGACGCTTCGCTTGTCGCCCGGCGGCGACCCGGCCAGATTGAGCGTCGATTCCAGTTCCCGGTATCTCATCCGGCCAGCCTCGAAGGACGTGTGTCATGCCCAGCGCCACCATGCCCCGGTACCGCGATCTTACCCCTCCCACCGCCGGCGACGCCATCGTGATGCGCGACGGCCGCCTGGAGGTCCCCGCCCAGCCGGTCATCCCCTTCATCGAGGGCGACGGCACCGGCCCCGACATCTGGCGGGCCGCCCAGTACGTCTTCGACGCGGCGGTGACCCGGGCTTACGGCACCGGCCGGCGGATCGTGTGGTTCGAGGTGCTGGCCGGCGAGAAGGCCAAGGAGCGGCTCAACAGCTGGCTCCCGGAGGACACGCTCGCCGCGATCGACCATCACCTCGTCGCCATCAAGGGCCCGCTCACCACGCCGGTCGGCGGCGGGTTCCGCTCGCTCAACGTGGCGCTCCGCCAGAAGCTCGACCTCTACGCCTGCGTGCGCCCGGTGCGCTGGTTCGAGGGCGTTCCCTCGCCGGTGAAGGCGCCCCAGGATGTCGACATGGTGATCTTCCGCGAGAACACCGAAGACATCTACGCCGGCATCGAGTATCGGGCCGGGAGCGACGAGGTCCGGCGGGTGGTGGACTTCCTGCAGGGGCAGATGGGAGTTCAGACCATCCGCTTCCCGGCCACCAGCGCCATCGGCATCAAGCCGATCTCGGAAGAGGGCTCCAAGCGGCTCATCCGCGCCGCGATCGAGTACGCCGTCGCCCGGAAGCTTCCCAGTGTGACGCTGGTGCACAAGGGCAACATCATGAAGTACACCGAGGGCGGCTTCCGCGACTGGGGCTATCAGCTCGCCCGGCAGGAGTACGGCGCGACCGAGATCGACGGCGGGCCGTGGTGCCGGCTCCCGGGCGGGGTGGTGATCAAGGACGTGATCGCGGACGCGTTCCTGCAGCAGATCCTCACCCGGCCGAAGGAATACTCGGTCATCGCCACGATGAACCTCAACGGCGATTACATCTCCGACGCGCTCGCGGCCCAGGTCGGCGGGATCGGAATCGCTCCCGGCGCCAACATCAACTACGTCACCGGTCACGCGGTGTTCGAGGCCACCCATGGGACCGCGCCGAAGTACGCGGGACAGGACAAGGTGAACCCGGGGTCGCTGATCCTGAGCGGCGAGATGATGTTCCGCTACCTCGGCTGGAACGAGGCCGCCGATCTGATCGTGGCCTCGCTGCAGAAGACCATCGGCCAGAAGCGGGTGACCTACGACTTCGAGCGGCTGATGACCGGGGCCACGCTGCTCAAGACGTCGGAGTTCGCGAAGGCGATGGCGGAGAACATGAAGTAGGGCTCAATCCCGCCCCTTGAGCCGGCCCAGCTCCCTCCGATCCTTCTTCGTCGGGCGGCCCTTGTCCGGCACGAACGCGGTGTGGAGCGACTTGAGCTGGAGCGCCATCGCCTCCCGCGCCGCGCGACTCGCCGGTGTCTCCTCGTACAATTCGGCCGCAGCCGAGGCGGGGCCGCGACGGGCCGAGAGCGCGCGTACCACGACATGGTGCTCGTACGGTCCCTGACGGATCCGGACCTCGTCGCCCGGCTGCACCGGGCGCGCGCGCTTGGCCCGGTCGCCGTTCACCTGCACCTTGCCGCCGGCGACGGCCTCGGAGGCGAGCGCGCGGGTCTTGTAGAACCGCGCTGCCCAGAGCCACTTGTCGAGCCGGACGCGAGCGTCATCCTCACGTTCGTCCATCGTTGAATCATACCTCCAAAGTGCAACGGATGGCGCAGTTGGCACGTGGGTCCCGCGCGCTCCACGGGAACCGCTCCCCTGGATCCGGGGTTTACCCCGGGGCGCGGGATTTGCACTGCAAACCCGGCCTCCACTGCAGCTTCGGACCCTCGAATGCTCCTGTCGCAGTTCTCACTTCTGCTGGCTCTTACTGCGTCCCCGCCTCAGGCTTACGCCGTGGCGACCGGGACGGAGCCGTCCGCGCCCGGCGATGTCGTTCTGCCATCGGCCGACTCGGTGCTGGCCACCGTGCGCGACGCGCTTCTTCGTGGGCGGCCGTGGCAGGCCAGCCTGCTCGTGGCGCCGGTGCTGAGCGACAGCCAGCAGCGCTCGCCGGTGGCGGTCTACCTCG